>Ga0209636_10003393_pt1 | contig 16258 bp, 13 predicted proteins | sample DeeMarSWOR152_54_FD_187464 | JGI IMG/M metagenome (GOLD analysis project Ga0209636, IMG submission 187464) | Marine sediment microbial communities from White Oak River estuary, North Carolina - WOR-1-52-54 (SPAdes) (version 2) | ecosystem: Environmental > Aquatic > Marine > Intertidal zone >...
ATCTTCTCAACCTCAACCACACATAGCCGGCAACCACCCCACTCGCTAAGTCCATCGTGATGGCAGAAGGTAGGTATTTCTATACCTAAGAATTTTGCTACCTCAAGGACCGTCCATCCTTCTTCGGCTTCAAAATCTATTCCATCAATCCTTATGTTAGGCATCAATCACCTCCTGAGCAACGGTGGAATTCTCTTTTATCTTTTCTAAGAATTTCTTGCCGTCCTGAGTTTCAAGATCGCATCGCAAACACCGCCTTGCTTCCCTTATAGCCATCTCTTCCGTTAACCCCTTCTCTACCTCTTTGAAATTGTGCTTTCTCTCGTCCAAAGAGAGATGGGGCATTGAAGGGGGCTCTGTTTTTGTCAACTCCTCCTCAGAAAGCTCCACCGGTTCTATATATCTTGATGGCCTTGTTACTTTATATTCCCGTTTTACCTGTTCATTTGATAAAAACTTGTCTATGGATTCGGCTGAGATTTTACCTGAAGCCACGGCGTCCACGACGGTGTTAGGTCCGGTTACTAAATCTCCTCCAGCATAAATTTCCTTTCGGCTTGTGGCAAATGTCTCTGAGTCAACCACCAGGGTTCCTCTTCGAGAAAACTCAAGTCCTGATTCTTTTTCAATGAATGAAGTGTCTGGTTGTTCTCCGATGGCAACAATGAAGGTGTCCAGTTCTGCTATAAACTCTGAACCTTCTACCGGTACAGGTCTTCTCCTGCCCGATTCATCTACTTCGCCCAGCTTCATCCTCAGGAATTCACATCCCGAAAGTTTTCCATTATCTGTAAAAATCCTTTTAGGCGCGGTTAAATACTCAATCTTTATGCCTTCCTCAAGCGCAGCATCCACTTCCTCTTTGTAGGCGGGCATCTCATTGATTGTTCTTCTATAGAAGATGGTCACACTGTCAGGCATTCCTGTACGTAGCACCGCCCTTGCAGCATCTACGGTTGAATTGCCGCCACCGATCACGCCTACCGTTCTACCAATTTTTACCTCTTCCCCAAGATTTATCGCGGTGAGCACTTCCATACCAGAAAAGACACCCTCTGCATCCTCACCAGGTGTGCCCAGTTTCAACGACTTATGTGCACCTGTAGCAATAAAAATCGCCTTATAACCTTGATTCAATAGGTCTTCCATGGTGAAGTCTTTGCCTAATTCAGTTTCAGTGCGGATTTCAACGCCTGCACTTTTGATATAGTCGATGTCAGTCTTTAGAATCTTTCTGGGTAATCTGAATTCAGGTATCCCCACAGCTAACATGCCCCCTGCTACCGGGTGCTTTTCAAATACCGTAACCTCGTAACCCTTTTGAGCGAGATAGAATCCACAGGTGAGCCCCGCAGGTCCGGAACCTATTATGGCTATCTTTCCTCTTCCATTCTTTGGCACAGGTTCTGCATTAAGCATAAGACCTTTCCTCAGCCCATAATCGGTCACGAATCTTTTGAGATTTCTTATTTTAATAGTTTCTCCACCCTCACCTGCTCGACATTTGGCTTCGCATGGATGATGGCACACCCGGGCAAGAACAGATGCAATGGGATTATCCTTTTTTATTATCTCTAATGCATCCTCGTATCTTTGCCGAGCAATTAGTGCAATATAAACTGCCGCCTCTGTGTCTATGGGGCAGGTATGTTGACAAGGAGAAGAGATTATTTCCTTGCATACAGCCGCTTCACACTTTTTCTTTTTAATGTGGTCTATGTATTCGTCCCTGAAATAACGGAGAGTTGCCAAAACCGGATTTGGTGCAGTCTGTCCTAAACCACATAATGAGGTGTCCCGTACTACCTGGGCAAGTTCTTCCAAAGTTTCTAAGTCTTCCTCTGTTGCCTTGCCTTCTGTTATATCTGTAACTATCTCCAGCATCTTCTGAATACCCTTCCGACAGGGAAGACATTTACCACAGGACTCATCCTGAAGAAAATTCAAAAAATACCTTGCCACGTCCACCATACAGGTGCGTTCATCCATCACAATCATACCACCCGAGCCCATTATCGAACCTGCCTGGGTAAGGGAGTCATAGTCTACTGGCAGACTCAAAAGTTGCTTGGGAATACATCCGCCTGACGGTCCTCCAGTTTGAACAGCTTTAAACTCCCCGTTCCCGGGGATCCCCCCTCCGATATCATAAACGATCTCCCGCAGGGTAATCCCCATGGGCACCTCTACTAAACCGGTGTTTCTAATTTTTCCCACCAACGAGAATATTTTGGTCCCTTTGCTTCCTTCTGTCCCAATCTTTGAAAACCAATCTGCTCCGTTTTTGATAATCAGAGGAACATTAGCCCAGGTTTCCACATTATTTATATTGGTGGGTTTTCCCCAAAGACCTTTACGCACAGGGAAAGGTGGGCGCTGTCTGGGCATTCCCCTTTTTCCTTCAACAGAAGCAATAAGTGCGGTCTCTTCCCCACAAACAAACGCACCTGAGCCTCTGGCTACCTTTATATCAAAACTGAATCCGGAACCTAATATATTCTTACCTAAAAACTCCATCTCTTTTGCCTGCTTTAAGGCTATACCAACATTCTCAACAGCCAGAGGGTATTCGTTTCTTACATACATCCACCCTTCTTTTGCTCCTATGGCGTAGGCGCCGATTAGCATCCCTTCGATGACCGCATGAGGGTTTCCTTCCAGAAGACTTCTATCCATATAAGCTCCGGGATCTCCTTCGTCAGCATTGCAGATAATATATCTGAAATCTCCCTTAGCCTTCCTGCAGAATTCCCATTTATAGCCGGTAGGAAATCCTGCCCCTCCTCTTCCTCTCAAACCAGATCGTTTTACGCCTTCAATCACTTCCTCTGAGGTCATTTTGTCGATAACTTCCAGAAAAGCGGTATAACCCCCTATGGCAAAGTAGTCGTCTATGCTGGTTGGATTGATGAGTGAGTTATTCCCCAAAAGAAGCCGACGCTGTTTCTTATAAAAGGGTATATCATCCTCATGGATCGCTTTTTTGTTGGTATTTGGATCGATATAAAGCAGGCGATCAATGATTTCGTTGTTAATCAGCGTCTCTGAGACGATCTCCTCTATATCTTTAGGGCTCACCTTTTGGTAAAATATTCCTTGAGGTTTAATGATTAAGTTCGGTTCGGCCTCACAAAACCCATGACAGCCAGTCACCTTTATGTCTACTTTCTCCTGGAGGTTACGTTTACCGATTTCGTCTCTGAATGCTTGACCGACTTTCAAGGCGCCTCTGGCTCGCCCACAGGTGCCAGCTGAGATCACAATGCAGAGCTTATTTCCTGTGCTTCTCTGCTTAATCTTGGTCTCTATGAGATTCTTCAGATCTTCTGTGGTTTTCATCTTTACTACCTTTCTTCATGGCACAAATGAATGATTCTAACTGCTTTTGAAAAACAGGGAATATTTGTCATAGAATGCTCTAAGTTCTGTGTCTAACTCTTCAAACTCAATAAGATGTTTTTTGCAGCCTCGTCGAGAGCATATCTGGACGGTGCCTCCCTGGATAAATTTCATTGGAATCATGGGAGCATTGCATTTCTCACAGTTACGTGATCCGGTTAGATCTGCGTTACAATGGGGGCAGAAAAATTTCACCACCTCCCCCTGTGGCACAGATAATTCAGAGTCTATGTTGTAACTCCCATATAAAGAACTAAGGCGGATTGTTCCCCGCTGATCACCAAGTTGGATGTTCAACTTCACGCTCGGATGATCGTCGACTTTTTTATCCTCATCCATCAAACTTTTCCCACAATGGGGACATTTGACGTTAACCTGAATCATAGTTTACTCTCCTGAGCTAACTTGATATTTCTCAAGGATAGCACCAACCTTTCTGGTGGTCATCTCGCCATAGTATTCCCCGTCAATTACCACAATTGGACCTATGGCACAGCATCCCAGGCAATTGACGGTCTCAAGTGTGAAATTCTGATCCTGGGTCGTCTCACCCGGAGCAATTTCCAATCTTCTCCCGATTTCATCCACGATTCTCTGCCCGCCCCTCACGTGGCACGCAGTGCCCACGCAGACCGTGACGATATGTCTGCCCCGTGGCTTTAAGCTAAATGTTCGATAAAAGGAAGCGACCCCGTAAACATCGATCAGAGGAACTTGCAATTTCTCGGCAACAGCTTTAAGCACATCCTCCGGAAGCCAGTTGAGATCCGATTGGATATCCTGAAGGATGGGTATTAATGCCTCCTTTCTTGCTCCATATTTACCGATTAAAGAATCAATCACATCAGTTTCAGCCTGCATCGGTTTCCTCCATTACAGTTGTGTTTCAGATCTCCTTAAGAAAAGCCGAGCATAATCGTTTTATTATACGCTCTTCTCCGCTTTTGTCAAGAGCAAAACTGGAGAAAATTTCCCTATATTTTCACTTTTTGGCAGCGCAACCGGGGAGAATCTCCCTACTTTGTCACATCACAGGAAGCCTCTGTTATCGTTGAACTCTTCCACTACATTGCACAAAATTGGGGGAAGGATGTTTTTGGTAGCATCGGACCTTGTCCCAGACGGGTCTCCGTAGTCCCGATGCATTCCTTTGGTGGACTTTGACTTTGCGTCGGGGAAATCCTTATGGAATCCATACGAAACAATATCCCGACGCAGCTAGTGACATGTTTAAGTGTAATTTAATTGGTTAGAAACCATAAGGTGAACACTTTCAATTCTCCTAAAACACTCTTTCAACTAAATTACCCTCAATATAGATCAATCTCATCCCTTTCATTTCCCTTCCCTTCTAACGCATTCAGGGAAATTGTATGGCAAGAATTGTTTTTCGATGCCTGATTTTGTTCAAAATTAAAAAGAACTCATATCGAAATCTCTTGACGAATGAAGATGTTTTTATATCTTGAGGTTGAAAAGCTTATGAAAAAAAATCTACTCATCCAGATAGTTATTTTGATAATGCTTTTGATCTGTGCCTGTGGCAGGGACGAATCCAATGCTCCCGCTCTTCCTGTGGATGTCCCGGATCAGATCATAGAGAACTCCACCATCACCTTCAGCCAGGAGGGAATAAGATCAGCCACAATCTTCGCTGAATATGTGGCGGTGTATGAAAAGCTTGATTTAAAAAAAGCCAAAAAGGTGCACGTCGATTTTTATGATAAAGAGGGAAATCACACTTCCGTTTTGGTAGCAGACAGCGGGGTGATTAAGGAGAGAAAGCAAAAATTTGAAGCTTTGGGCAACGTGGTGGTAACCACCGATGAGGGAATAGAGCTTAAGACTGAAAGCCTTAGATGGGACCCTGAAAGCGCCAAAATCGTAACCGACGATTTCGTCACCATCACCAAAGACAAAGATGTGATCACCGGATATGGATTGGAAGCAGATCAGGAGCTCAAACATTTCGTGATCAAAAAGAAGGTGAGGGGGGAGATAAAAGAGTTATCCGAAGAAGATTTAAAAGACAGCTTGTGATCTGCGAAGATAAAGATTTATTTGGTTCGTAGGGAACTGAAAGGATGATATTTCGTAAAAGATCACAAAGGAAGTAGATGAATGACCATTCGCTAACATTAAGGTCGGAGAATCTGGTAAAGGTTTATAAAAAAAGGAGGGTAGTGAATGATGTCTCCATTCAGGTGAAACAGGGGGAGATAGTGGGGCTTTTGGGGCCCAATGGGGCGGGTAAGACCACCACCTTCTACATGATCATAGGCTTCATCAAGCCGGAGAATGGCAAGATTCTGTTAGATCATGAAGATATAACCCTTCTTCCCATGTATGAAAGAGCTCGCCAGGGAATCGGATACCTCTCTCAGGAACCCTCCATCTTTCGTAAATTAAGTGTGGAACAAAATATTATGGCTATCCTCCAGATGCAGAAGATTCCCAAAAGGGAAAGAGAGGAAAGGAAGAAGCTTTTGTTGAAAGAACTGGATATATCTCATCTGGCAAAAAATAAAGCTTACACCCTTTCCGGAGGTGAAAGGAGAAGGGTGGAGATAACCCGGGCGCTGGCAACTCAGCCTAAATTTATGCTTTTGGATGAACCGTTCTCCGGAATCGATCCCATAGCGGTGGAGGATATTCAGAAGATCATCTATCGCTTGAAGGAGAAAAACTTAGGGATACTGATAACCGATCACAATGTGCGGGAAACCCTCTCCATCACCGATCGGGCTTACATAATGTGCGAGGGAGAGATCTTAAAATCTGGAACCGCTGAGTTTTTAGCATCTGACCCGGAGGCAAGGAAAATATACTTAGGGGAGAAGTTCAAGTTAAACTAAAACTTGCTTGTTCCCGATATATGTAAAAGAGGCTTTGATAAATGGCAATCTGGGGTTATTTTGATAACGTAAGCCCGATTCAGTGGAGATGAATTTAGGAGACAAAACATAAAGACTGGCTTAGATCTTTTAAGGTAAGAGAACCTAAGTTCAGATGAGGCGATTATGAAACTGGACATGCAAATGAAGCTACAGATGAAGTTGGCTCCGCAGCTTATTCAGTCGCTGAAGCTTCTGCAGATGCCCATCCTGAAATTGGAACAGCTGATACGCCATGAGCTCTCCACCAATCCCCTTCTGGAGGAGACAGAACCCACAGCAGAACAAGACGAGGAGACGAGTATCTCTGAGGATGGGGGAGAAGACTCATCTGACCTTAAGCTGGATGATAAGATCGACTGGGAAGACTACCTGAGAGATGACGGGGAGTTCTACTTCAGACCGGAAAAGGAGCAAGGGGAGGAAAGACTTGAAAAGACCCCGGTTTCGGAAAAGAACTTGAATGAGCATCTTATGGATCAACTTCACCTAAGCCGGTTGAGCAAAAAGGAGACCGAGATCGGAGAGTATATCATTGGGAACATAGATGAAAATGGTTATCTTGTCTGCTCCACAGAGGAGATAACCAGTGCCATGGACACTTTACCGGAGAGGGTTTCTAAGATCCTTTCCTTCATTCAGACCTTCGATCCCTCAGGGGTGGGGGCTCGAGACCTAAGAGAGTCTCTTTTGATTCAGCTCAAGGAGAAAGGATTTGAGGAGAGTTTGGCTTACCGTATCGTCAGGGATCATTTAAGTGATCTGGAGAAAAAAAGTTTCACCCAATTGTCCAAGACTTTGGGAGTCGGCTTTGAAGAGGTTCAAGCCGCCATGGACTTCATAAAGACATTAAATCCCAGACCAGCAATGGGAAGCTTCACCCGCGCGGCAAACCCGGTGGTGCCGGATTTGATCGTGGAGAAGATCGGGGATGAATTTGTGGTATTCCATAATGATAAAAATGTACCTCGTTTGAGGATCAATCAGACCTACAGGGAACTTCTGAAGAAAGGATCCATCCGCTCAGGGGAGACCAAAACCTACCTGGTGGAGAAGCTGGAGAAAGCTCGCTGGCTTCTGAATTCCATAAATCAAAGGCGTTCCACCATGATTAAGGTGATGGAGAAAATCGTGGCAGAACAGAGGGAGTTCTTTGAACACGGCCCCTCTCATCTGAGGCCCCTCACCATGGAGGCAATCGCGGAGAGAGTGGAAATGAACGTAGCCACTATCTCCCGGGTAGCTAATAGCAAATATGTTCAAACTCCGCAGGGGATTTTTGAGATCAAATACTTCTTCAATACCGGGGTCCCTCAGGAAAATGGGGAGGAGCTTTCCAAGCGGCACGTGAAACAGCTTGTGTTCGATTTCATCAAAGGGGAGGATCCCATCTCTCCTTTGTCTGATCAGCAGATCTATGCTCTCCTCAAGAAAGAGGGAATAAACATTGCCCGCAGGACGGTCAGCAAATATAGAGAAGAGCTCAAGATCATGCCTGCTCGCTTCCGCAAGAGGATAGTCAGAGCGGAGGCAAACGATTCTGCCGGGAAGAGGGCGAGTGTCCCCCCGACAGATTCAACCTGAGTCCCTTTTTCCTAACAAGGTGGCGGATTTTCTTTTTCACCTCTTGATTTTTTATGAAACCTTTTCTAAGCAAGCAAAAGAATCTAACCCAATCTACCCTCATTAAATACACTCATTTTATAGATAACTTTATGAAGGATTAAAGATGAAACGGATTTTCCCCTCAAACAAATGCGATCATCCTCTTAGATTTTCAATTTTTCAGAAAAAGAAACCCAAGCAAGGAGGCAAAATACGAAAATTTTTTTAAGCCAACAACAGAATTGTTGGTTCTTTAAACCAGCAGGCTTTTTTTCAGTATAAACAAACTGAAAGGAGCATCCCATGCAGATCAGAACCACCGCTCGTCATTTTGATTTAACCGACGATTTGAAAAGCTTTGCGGAAAAGCAAATCGGAAAGTTGGAAAGGTATTTCAATAACATAATCGATTCCCACTTGATCCTGGATATGGAAAAATCGAGAATGACCGCAGAGTTGAAGCTAAAGGTGTATGGCACCGTTCTGACCAGCAAACATAGATCGTTTGATATGTATGATTCTGTGGAAAAGGTGATAGATAAAATGGAAGGTCAACTCAAAAGATATAAGGGGAAGCTTATAGACAAGAAAGCAAAAAAAGCTCAAAAAGCTCCACCCCTGAAGACAAAGGCTGAGGCATTTTCTGAGGGCGAAGAACCCGAGGAGATATGAAGGTAACTGAATAAGATGAAAGGACTGATCCGGCTGAAAAGCTAAGCAAGTTGTGCGAAAAAGGAAAGGAGTGCCCTTCCTTGGAGATTATCACGGTAGAAAAGATGTTCAGGGAGAGGAAGAACGTTTTGGAACTCACTCTGTTGACCAATGAAAATGGATTGAAGAGGAGAATCCCCAGCAATGAGATTCATCGCCCGGGCTTAGCTTTAGCTGGATTTGTGGAAAGGTTTGCCAGCCAGCGGACTCAAGTCTTAGGAGAGACCGAGATGACGTTTCTTTCCTACAGAGACGAATTGGGACGAAAAAGGGCGGTGGAGAACATTTTTAAATTTGATCTACCCTGTGTGATAATTACCAAGGGTATCGCCCCTCCTCCGGAGCTTTTGGAGACTGCCAACCAGAAAAGTGTGCCAGTTTTCTCCACCCGACTTTCTACGGTTGAATTCATCAATCGCCTGAGCGTGTATCTGGATCGCTTATTCGCCCCCCATACCACTATCCACGGAACCCTAGTGGATGTTTATGGAGTAGGACTTCTTTATACCGGGAAAAGCGGTGTGGGAAAAAGCGAGTGCGCCTTAGATCTGGTGGAAAGAGGACATCGCTTGGTGGCAGATGATGTGGTCAAGATCATCCGAAAGGCGGCGCAGATTCTGGTGGGAACTGGAAGTGAACTCCTCCGACACCACATGGAGGTGCGAGGCATTGGAATCATAGATATAGAGAAGCTGTTCGGCATCCGTGCCATCCGGATGCAGAAAAGGATAGAGGTGCAGGTCAATTTAGTGCACTGGGATGACCAGATCGAGTTCGAAAGGTTGGGCATAGAGGACAAATATACCACCATCTTGGGAGTGGAGATTCCGGTGGTGATGATACCGGTTTCTCCGGGAAAGGACATCACTGTCATATCCGAGGTGATCGCCATGAATCAGATGCTGAAAATCTATGGACATGACAGCGCCAAAGAGTTCTCCAGAAGGCACTCCGAGGAGATCTACCGGAAAAGGGCGGTGGGCGATTTTCTGGAAAGCGACTTCGAGTAGCTTTTTTTAGCTACGGTTCGTTAATTCATCCCTCTATCATCCCGGCTAATCGATCATAAATCAAAAGCTGGGGCAAAAAAGAGTTTTTATGATCGGCTGTGTAATCTTAACCCATGGAGATCTTTGTTTTGGGTTGAAGGGTACCCTGGAAGGAATAATGGGAAAACAGGAGGGGTTTTCGGTCATATCCAATGTTGGACTGGGAAAAGAGGAGTTGATTTCGGCTTTACAGAAAAAGGTGGAGCAGGAAGCCAGCAGTGATGGAGTGGTGATCTTCGTAGACATGTTCGGAACAAGCTGCTGGCAGACAGCCAAAAAGGTCGCTTCAAGAATGTCTGGGGACAAACATAAGACTGCCGTGATCACTGGAGTAAATTTGCCCATGTTGGTCAAATTCTTTACCTTGAGGGAATCCGTCACCTTAAGCCAACTGGTTTTTCTGGTCAAACAGGAAGGGGAGAAAGGAATAAGAACTGAAAGTTAATGCCGATCTTATTATATAGAGTGGACGAAAGACTGATCCACGGACAGGTGGTGGTGGGCTGGGGCAACAGCTTGAAAATTGATCTGATTGGGCTGATCAATGATCAGGTTGCACAAAATCCCTGGGAAAGAGAGCTATATTTAGCTTGCGTTCCTCCGGAGATGAAAGCCACCATCTTCTCGGTGGATGAAGGTGTGGCAAAAATCCTGCAAAACGGATTTGAGGGGAAGAGAGCTGTCATTTTAGTGGACTCCCCCCTTGATATTTTAAGAATGGTGGAAAAAGGGGTAAAGATCAATTCTGTTAACGTAGGTGGGGTTCATTCTAAGATAGGGCGAAAGAAGATCTTGCCATATCTGTTTTTATCCCAAGAGGAGATATCTGCTTTCAAAAAAATAATCTCAGCCGGCATCAAATGTGAATGTCGAGACGTGCCCCTGGCGGAAAAACATGATCTGGGTTCATTATTTGATAAGTTAAGGCTGTAAGCCTTAAACCTGGATGAATGTTTAATATAACTGTTGATAAAGCCCATCTTTTGAGTAAGAGGGAAGACTTAGTTTGTTTTGAAGACTTCTCCCCCTTTGTCCCCCTCTTCATAAAATGGAGAGGGGGACAAAGGGGGAGAGGTAAAAACAGCCACAGTTGACTTTTTGCGCACATATAAACATTGGTAACTGTCTTACAGAAAACTCTGAAAACCAAAAAGGACCACGGTGAGCAACAAAAGCACAGAACTCAGAGTGGGGGTGGTGGTGCTTCTGGCCTGCGCCATCCTCATCTTTGGACTTATCTGGGTTAAGGGAATCAGGTTCGATCAGACCCGATACAGATACTCAGTCATCTTTCCTAATGTGGGCGCACTGGAGGTAGGGGATCCAGTTTCTGTCTCCGGAGTGCCCAAAGGAAAGGTGGAAAAGATAGAACTATATCAAGGAGATGTTCTGGTTACATTCAATTTAACCACAGATGTGATTTTGAAAAAGGATGCCAAGTTCACCATAATGAACGTGGGCTTGATGGGAGAAAGATTCATCGCCGTCCAGACTGGTTACTCAGATACCCTTTTGGATCTCTCCCGATCTATCCTGGGGTATTACGACACTGGCATTCCTGAAGTGATGGGCAAGATGGATGAGATGATCACCCAGATCAGACGACTGGCAGGACATCTGGAGGCGGTGGTGGGAACCCAATCTTCCCAGGATGCACTGATCCAAACCATTAAGAATCTAAAAGAGATCACCCAGAAGACAAACGCCCTTCTGGATCGAAACCAGAAGAGATTTGATCAGACACTTAAGGATTTATCTTATACCTCCGCCGAGCTTAAAAAAATAGTGACAGAAAATAAAGACAAGCTTCAAAGCACCGTGGATAACTTCAGTTCTGCCTCGGAAAAGCTGGACAACATAACCACAACTTTAGACTCTCTCTCCATCTCCCTCAAGAAGCTGAGCTTCAAAATAGAAAGTGGAGAGGGAACTTTAGGACAACTTCTGAATGATACTACTCTGTATGAACAGATTAAGAAAACCACACAAGATGTCGATTCTTTAATATTGGATATAAAGAGACATCCCAAGAAATATCTGAAGATTAGCATCTTTTAACTTAGGTTTGTTGACTTTTCAAAACGTGAATAGAATTGGGGGGAATTGGAAAGGACAGATTTGCTCAAGAAAGATAATTTACCAAGAGAGCAAATAATTAAATCTCTGAAAAAGTAGATTTCAGGGTCACTTAACTGGAGTGTCTCGCTTTAGCGAGACCAGTGACAACCTGAAAATAATAGACTTTTCTGGGGTCTACCTAAAGGTGGACACTCCATTTCCCTTTCTTAAAAGATTTTTTCAGAGGCCCAAAATAATCGGGAGTTGACAAATTAACCTTATCTTTTGCCCTCCCTTCAGAATTAAAAGGGGCAGAGTTATTCATGGGGAATTTTTATGAAAAAGATCAAATTCGCTTTCGCCATTCATAATCATCAGCCCATTGGCAATTTTGAGCATGTGTTTGAACATGCTTTCAACCAAAGCTATTTTCCATTCCTGGATATTTTGGAGAGACGTCCTCGTTTTAAGATAAGCTTGCATTTCTCCGGAATTCTGCTGGAGTGGATAAAAAAGCACCATCCGGAAGCTATAAATAAGCTGAGATCTATGGTTGGCAGAGGTCAGGTGGAGATGCTCACCGGAGGATATTATGAGCCCATACTTGCAGTCATCCCGGACAGCGACAAAATCGGGCAAATCCAGAAACTGTCCGATTTTCTAAAGGAGGAATTTGACACCCAGCCGAAGGGAATGTGGCTGGCAGAAAGGATCTGGGAACCTCACCTTCCCAACCCGCTCTCTCAAGCAGGTGTGAGATATACCATTGTGGATGATTCCCATTTCAAATATTCCGGACTTACAGATGAAGAGCTTTTAGGTTATTATCTCACCGAAGAGGAAGGACACCTCCTGGCTCTCTTCTCTTCCTCCAAATTTTTGCGCTACTCCATCCCTTTCAAAGAGCCAGAGGAGACCATAAAATATTTTAAAAAGATCGCCTCCGAGGATGGGGAAAGTCTCATCGTGTATGGAGACGATGGGGAGAAGTTCGGGGTGTGGCCCCAGACGCATGAGCATTGCTTCAAAGATCGATGGATCGAAAGATTCTTCGACGACATTGAGCGTAATGGGGACTGGATCGAGATGATCCATCTAAAAGACGCCTTAAACCAGCTTCCTCCAAAAGGGAGGGTTTACCTTCCCACCGCCTCCTATCATGAGATGATGCAGTGGACTTTGCCTCCCCGCGCTTTTGCCCAATATGAGGAATTTGAACGCATTCTCAAAGAACAGAATCTGTATGAGCGATTTGGCATATTTGTAAGGGGCGGCTTCTGGCGAAACTTCTTAGCCAAGTATCCCGAAGCCAATAACATGCATAAGAAGATGCTTCACTTGAGCCAGAAGATCAGCGAAATCGAAAATCAGAAGCGAAGAAAGAATAGCAAATTAAGGAAAGCAAAGGATTTCCTGTGGAAGGGACAGTGTAATTGTCCTTACTGGCACGGGGTGTTCGGTGGTTTATATCTGCCTCATCTCCGTTCCGCGGTTTACAAGAATCTTATTGAAGCAGAAAAGCTTGTAGATGGGCTTACCCATACCACCAAGAATTGGGTGGATCATCAGGTTTTCGATTTTGATAAAGATGGCAGAGAGGAACTTTTGGTGCAAACCCCCATTTTGGGTCTGTATTTCTCCCTTTCTTCTGGAGGGAGCTTGTTTGAGCTGGATTTTAAGCCTAAAAGTATTAATCTCTTAGATACCCTCACCAGAAGGGAAGAGGGATATCATAAAAAGCTTTTGGACTTGCAAGAAAAAAAGAAAAGCGGAGATAATGAACAGGTAGCCAGCATCCACGATCTTGTCCTGACCAAGGAGGAGGGGCTGGAGAAGTATTTAACCTATGATTGGTACCGACGTGGCTCTCTGATTGATCATTTCTTGGGCGAACAGACAAAATTTGAGGATTTCTCTGCATGTCGATATCCAGAACAAGGAGATTTTGTAAACCAGCCATATCGTTATAAGATGGAGAGCGAGAACAAAGGCTTTGACCTTACTTTATACCGGGATGGATTCGTATGGGTGGGAGACAAACGAGCACCACTTACCGTGGCAAAGAAGATCTCCCTTACACCACCAGGCTCCGATCTGAACATCTCATATCTTTTAGTAAATAATCATACAGCGAGAATCAACTTATGGTTCGGGATTGAATTTGGCTTCGCCATCTTAGGGGACGAAGATGAAAAAAGGTTTTGTTACACAAAAGATGGTGAGATCAAAGCCAAAGAGTTAGCTATGATGGGCAATGCGCAGAGGTGCCAGGAGTTCGGGATCAAAGACCATCACCTGAAGCTGGATATAAACTTCAAGCTCGATCGACAATCCCAACTCTGGCGTTTTCCTATCTATACCGTCTCATTATCTGAAGAGGGATTCGAAAAGGTTCAGCAGAGTTTGGCCCTGTTCCCCAACTGGAAGCTATCCCTGGAGCCTCAAGAGAGGTGGGAAGTTAAAATCCTCAATAGCTTCAATCCGCTGAAGTAAAAAATCTCTTCTGATTCGGGAATAGTCTTAAGAGCCCGCCAAAGGCGGGGGAATTCCTGAAGCTAATTAGCATCGATATTTCCAAATGCCGATACAACAAAAAAGCCCTGACTAAACCAGAAGCCAGGGCTTTCACCAAACTCGATTAGTGTGAACCTTACTTCACTATTACCATTTTCTTCGATTCAGTGAATTCTTTTGCTTCAATTCTGTAGAAATAAACTCCGCTGGCAACATTTTCCCCCTGTTCATTTTTTCCGTCCCACATTACCTCATAATCGTCTGCCCATTGCGGCTCGTCGACTAGAGTCCTCACCCGTTCTCCTAGAAGGTTATAGACAGACAATTTGATAGCACAATCCCGGGGGAGGGTATATCTGATGATGGTCTCTTGGTTAAAGGGGTTAGGACAGTTTTGGGATAGGTTGAAATATTCAGGAAAGGTTGAAGTGCTCCCTTCTACGTGAGCTATTCCGGTGCTCATGCATCTGCCATAGAATTTCTTTACCCTAAATTCTTCATCCTGAAATTCCATCTCATGCTCAAAGGGGGAAAAGCAATGTCCGAAGGAGAACTTCTGTGGGATTTTGAATTTCACGCTGGAGTATTCCTGGGGTACACTCACTAAAATGAAATCATAACTTCTTTCCGATTGAACCCCATCAATTTCTATAATCAGTGAAGCCTTTGTATATTTCCAACCATCATACTCCGAAGTGTCACTCAGCTCGGGAATTAGGATATAGAAACCTTTTTGTTCTCCCAAAACGGACGGTTCCACCTCCAACACATCAATTCCGTACCGCAAACCATAATAAGAATGCTCATATATACCCTCTAACTTTACCCAGGCATTGGTATGGTCATTGGGAAACCAGGCATAAAATGGGTCAAAAAGGTCGGCAATCTCCATATTCAATTCTATTGTTCCGTAAAGCCGGCAATCGAATACATCCTCACCCCTTTCGGTGAATTCTATGGTTATGAACTCGTTTTTGATAAGATTCGGGATGTACTGCCGATGCTCCGGAATTACCTCAAAACATGTCTTTTCTTCTAATGTATCCACTTTTCCAGAGGCAGAGAAAATGATTTTCAGGGTGGGATTCCACATACCGTTGCTATACGGTTGGTATACAATATGCGTCCCTTTACCGATTGTAGTCCATTGCAACCCACCACGCTTCTGCTCTACCTCGATCACCCGGTTACAAACAATGTCGATACATCCACTGGTATCGATTATCTGCCCCACATAATACCAACGTTCTTTATACCAATCAGTGGCTTTGGATCTTTTATACAAAATCTCACCGATATTCTGATCGGGATATTGATACCTATATTCAAAGGCGATCTCCAGCGTATCTTCCAAGGCAACTTCGCTAAGATGTTCCAATTTGCAACCACGGTCAAAGATGCTGTCCTTCAGACCAGAGGGTGGAGTTATGATAGAAAGGGAGCTTTCATCGAATTCACCACTGCTGGATTCAGTGGTAAAAGTGTACAGATAATCGTCACTGAGCGATTTTGTTAGCTTCATCTCGATTCTTTGATGAAGGGTAACACTAGAGCCGTTAATCTCAATGTTTAGGTAACAGTTGTTCTGAATTGCTTCGCCCCAAAAAACCGGTATGAAATCAGCCCTGGTCTCAAATTCGAACAGCATTGATGTGAACAAAAGAGAAAAACAAAAAAACCAAAATCTTTTTCGCATGATTACCTCCTTTTTGGGTATTACTTTTTCAACATCCTTCACTCTGTTCTACCCTTTCCGTTCAAAAGCTTCACTTTCTCGTCACTGATGATTGCAGCTATCAATAATTGTCCCATTTTTGGACAACGCAACTATCATGCCCAATTAATCTCAACTAACCGGAGGTCGTAGATCTAAATCTAAGTATAAATATGTCAATAAAATGCTTCTCCACATTTTTCGTTTATAGCATTTACCATTTGGCTCAGGTTTATTGAATTCGCCACATCCTGCGAATTCAGAACCGGGAAATAACGCTGAGCTATTTCAATTTCCTACAAACAAACGAATTA
>Ga0209636_10003394_pt1 | contig 16255 bp, 14 predicted proteins | sample DeeMarSWOR152_54_FD_187464 | JGI IMG/M metagenome (GOLD analysis project Ga0209636, IMG submission 187464) | Marine sediment microbial communities from White Oak River estuary, North Carolina - WOR-1-52-54 (SPAdes) (version 2) | ecosystem: Environmental > Aquatic > Marine > Intertidal zone >...
GCAACGAAAGGTTGTTAGAACTGGGTGGACTGTTGCAAGAGATGAAATTGAGAAAATGATTAATGAGGGGTTGATTGAGGGAGTAGCTCCAGGTGCTTTGCTTTTCATTAAAAAATATAATGTAAAATCTGTTGCTTTTAGATTAAGGCACATAATGATGCCTTTTGAACGGAATGAAAGTATGGTGCCGGTCTTCGGTTGTATCTTCTTCAACAACGAAACTGGAAAATGTGAAGTTTTTACAAGAGAATTCAGGCCTAGGCTGTGCAGAGTATTTCCTTTTGATGTGGCATATAAGATTGGAAAGTTAAAACAACAGGGTAAGATAAGAAAATATGCGGCTATACCTCCTGTGTGTGGTTTTGAAAGAGTAAAGGGAGATCTTACTGCTAAACAGATAAAGCAGGTTGAACAATGGCTAGACTTATTGAAACCACCGAGGGAAGGGGCTTCAGTAGACTCGCCCTCATCGTTGAGGAAGTTAATGTCCAAGCTACAATTTCCAGCAGCTGTTCCTGTATCCAATCGAGATCTGCAAGTTTTGGGTGTGCCCATGAATTTTAAGGGTCAGCTAACACTGGACTGGAGAAGAGATCTTGCTGCAAAAATGACTGAGATATTGTCAGGTGTTTATGGAAAAGATAAACTTAATCCGAAAACGACTGATGAGCAAAACCAATTTGCTGAGTACATCAAGGATAAGCTTGCGAAAAGTTACGAGTGGTGGGAAAACATCAGACTTGGCAAGGAAGATGTCAAAGAGATGTATGAGGCGACGGCAGAAGTATTTCATGGTAGATACCTGAGAAGAATGAGAAAGTTAAGCCGTTATGCTGCGACGTACCCTACATATGGAAGGCGAAGTTACTAAGGCTAACTAGCCTCTGGTTGTCTAAATCTGCTGAGCATTGCGGCGTCATAAAGACTAATTATCTCTCGCATGGTGTCATGTGTGCATATGTTGAAGGTGGTTTTTACTAGGCGATTTTGCATACCTAGATTTTGCGCGTTCACAACTGTTATATTGACTGTTTCCACGCTATACAAAATGAGACATGGCGATGAGCAGAATAGTTTTCGAATGTTTGAAATGTGGAAACTGCTGTAGACACCTCTTTGATGAAGATGAAAAATTTGGTGTCATGGGACTAACTCTCTTTTCAAAAGAAACAAAACTTTTTCCTTCGAAATTTATCTCTTCACAATTTGGAGTTGGACTGAATGAAGGAGGGACTGGCCCAAAACATGTAGTCCTGTATCAACTGAATGTTGATGTTTGTCCTAATTTGTCAGAAAATAATGAATGTGGAATACATCAAAAAAGACCTTTGGCATGCAGATCATGGCCAACATCGTTTAAATCATTCGACTCAAATAAGTCTCTTAGATGCCGTTTCATGGAGGAAAAAGGAGCAAAGGAAAGAGAACAACTAGTTTTTTCACCTTTTTTATATGCCCCAAAAGAGTGGGAAGCTTACGGAAAATTCAAGGAAGTCCGTCGGAAATTGTTACAAAAAAAATACCCTCTCTTTATTACAAAAGTATTGTGGATTTTTGATTTGAAAACGAAGAAGTGGGTAAGAATTAGGTAGCTTTCCTCATTCTATCTAAAAACCCGGTTCAACTCGAATATTTAGTGATATCAAAGGTCCATACTTGATTTGGCTGTAATGCTGGAGCCGTATAACTAATGATAGTTTTCGTGTTTATTTGTGCTATGAAGTTTTGGATAATGATTGAAAAAACAAAAGGGGATTTTGGGCAGATCAGAGGGACTGTTCTTCTCTGCCCGTTTTTGGAAGGTCTAAGGATAGGCACCGAATCTGGCTACTACGTTCTGCACGCTCAGTATGGCATCTCCTACGCCGAAATCTTCGACGTAGTCGCCGCAGAAGAATATGGGCCCTGCGTATGGGTCTGAGATTCCTGTTTTGAGCGTTGCGTAGTTTCCGTTTACCACGTGTCCAACCGGGTACACAGGTCCGTACGGATCCCACAAGTACACGCGCTCAGATCCTGGGATGACGTAGTTTCTGACTTCTGGCCAGTAGGTCTCTATATCAGCTATCGCAATTTCCGTTATGGCACTCCTGGCAGGTTCCCTAACGTGTATACTACCTGGAGTTATACCATCTTGATTTGCGTTATATATTGGGGTTGCTTCAGGTTCATTAATGTATGTTGCAAGTATTCCTATTGTGCCCGCTTCGTTGACTGTCTCGTTACTAACTAGGTATGAGCCAGGTTTAGTGTCTGGATAGTTGCGGGAGACACCGTGATCGGAGTATCCGCCCCATCCTTTCACGCCATGGATTGTTTCCCAGAACCTTTCGCTGTACTGCTGCATGACTATGAAGTTTTTGCATCCTGCAGCTGGCGACAATGAATCATTAATGGCTGCTCTGGCGCTTGGAAGCTCTGGAACTATACCGTTTACCTTGCCGAATTGAGTGCAGACGATTGCAACGTCAGCATTGTACGTGCCTTTTGTAGATTCCACTTGAACGCCTGTGGCTGTCTCTGTCACGCTGGTCACTGGTTCGCTCAGTTTGAGGCTACCTGCAGGTAGCCTTGCCACGAGTTCTTCGACGATTCGGAAGTTGCCGCCCTTGATTTGAACGAACGTAGGAAGATCCCAGTAGATACCACAGAGGACGCCCCATCCCGCGCTATATGCGTACGCATTTACCCCGCATTCCTGCCTCAGGCTCATGTCCCACATCTCTGCTACGTCAGGGCGCCAGTTTGGTTTTACTTGTCCCGTCTTTTTATGCGTCTGCCACAGCATCCAGTCTTCCCAGTCTGTGTCGTCAAAGTTTACGTATGAATATTCGTCCAAGGGCCAATCAAAGTTTTTATCTTCATACCAGAAGAAATCCTCGGATTCCATGAAGGCGGCCGCTCCATCCGCGTCGTCCCATGGAAGTTCCTTGAGGTACGTCGACCAGCCGCCGGTCTGATAGTGGTATTCGTCTCTCCAGTTATAATACGATATATCCGGTATCGACACAGTCTGATTCGACAATCCAAGTTCGCCAAGAAGCCAGTCAGTCTCTTCGTCATAACCATGCCCATACGTCTCAGAGTACGCTACACAGGCATACGTTCCGTCCGGGTAATGTTTCGTTTGAATTCTTCCACCTGGCCTGTGGCAAGCCTCCAGCACCGTCACCGTTTTACCAATTTGCGAGAGCATATAAGCCGCGGTGAGACCCGCAGCTCCAGCTCCTACTATAATGGCGCTATCGATGGGAATTGGCGGTGGCGGTGGCGGTTTCTTTGCCGCCTGCACCCCAGGCGGAAACATCTGTCCAAGCAAACCTTTGCCTGCCATGCCAGCTACTCCAGCAGCAGCCGCACCTGCCGCAGCAGTCTTCAAGAAATCCCTTCGACTAATCTTTTCAGTAATGATTTTTCTCTCCTTTTCTATATTATATGTAGAAACACGCGTTTCTACGTACCTATTTTATTCCCAATAAGTCATATTTAAAATTTTCACCTAATGTTGTTCTACAATATTGTTACTATTGGTGTATACAAATAAGCTCTAAAGTAACAATTTCAACGTATCGTGCACACACGCCACACATACTGCTGGAATACACTTTAATCGGGCGCGCATAGATACGAGCGAAAGGAACGAGGCAATCCGAATACTTAGGCTGCGGTTACACGAACTCGCCTTTTTTCTGTTACAGCTTTTCAGATTCTCTGAACATTACATAAACATCAAAGGCTGTAACGAATTGTTTTGTGCGTGCGAGAGAAATGTCGGAGGATTAAGAGTCCTCACGCAAACATGTTGACTGAGTGTCCCCGCGTAGAGGATACGCCCTAGATCTAGGGCGTACTAAAAGAAGCGTTGTTTGGGGAGAAAATGAGTCTGACTATGACGTTAAGAGACTCTTTTAACCGTTCAAGGTTTGCTTCCTTCTCAACCACGTTAAAAACGCGCTGTTTACAGTTTCATCTAACTCCGTGTGTAGCAGTGTCTGGTCGTCTAAATGTGCCAATCATTGATGCTTCACAGAAACTAATTATCTCTCGCATGGTGTCTCGGTCAATTGCTTTGAGTTTGTCTCTGGTTGCGATGAGAGTGGCGCCTATTTCGATAGGTAAGAAAGAACTTGCTAGAGTTCTTAGTAGATACATTGGGGCTGGTCTAGGTTTTATTGTTGTGCATGTTATCGCTGCTAGGGAGAGAAAGGGGCGATTGCAAATTAACGAAACATAGTCGTTGAGTAGTTTGTGGGCTGGTCTTTCGATTTCTAAGTTTAAGCTTTTTGTTGGGGTTTTCATTTTAACTGTTTTTTTTGGTTTCAGGTTTTCGTCAAACAGAATCATTGTGGTTTTTGAACCGTTAACTTTCAACCAGCAAATATCCTGTGATTCAAATCTTGTTGCGATGTATATTCCTGCTTGGCGCGATACAAGTTTTGCGATAGGAGGGGTAGGAGGTATCTTTATCTTAGTTCTGAAGGATTTAGTAACTGTGTCGGTAATTGTGTCTTGGAATTCTGATAGAAAAGGGAATTCGGTTTTGCGACTAAAAAAGTGTTGGAACTGTTTGGTTAAGGTATGCTGGATGTGATTTGCGTCTCTCCACAGGGAGGGGGAGAGGATGGCGTGTTCATAACAGTCATTCATTAAGGTGAGTTGTCGGCTGTAGACTGGAGTTTCGAATATTTCTTGTAGAACTTTTGGTTCTATGCTTGTTTTTCTGTTGGTTGCTGGGCATTCGAGGGATGTTGATATGAGAATTTTTCCGTCTTCTACGCCGAATATGAATGGGTATGCTTTGCATACTGAGGGTCTTTCGGTGTGTTTTTTGCAGAGTTTTTGTTTGATGTCGTAGTGGGCGCAGATTGATCGGTCTAGTTGGGCAATAGGTTGTTGTGGGACGTTTTTCGGTGGTTTTGCTGTTAAGCAGCATAAGCCGCATTTGCCAGCTTCGCATTTGTAGCCTTTTGCCCATGTTGGGACAAAGAGAATCGCGGGAAAAGTGAAGAATTGAGTATTTATGTTAAGCGTTGTTTTTACTAGGTGCGTTTGCATGGTTAGGTTTTGGCGAGAAGGGTTAATAAAGTTTTGAAAGTTCACGTGGTGTTAATGTTTTGGTTGTGGTACGAAGGATTTGCGTCATTCAATGATTTTTCTTTTTGTTGGGTAGTTTGTTTTCTGGAAACTGTTATAAACAAAAAAAGGGAGTTGAGGAGCAGATTAGAGCGTTGCTCTTTTCTGCTCTTTTTGGGATTTTCTATGTGAAGTTGGCTACTGTGTCTCTTGCAGCTAGCACTGCTGAGCTTGCACCTGCATCGTAGATGTAAGCGGCGGCGAAGTAGATGTTTCCGATTGGTACTCGGTTCGCTGCGTATTTGCCGTCGAGCACGTATCTGGGCGGAAACATAGCTGTGTATGGTTCCCACTGGTACACTCTCTCGGATCCTTCGATGAGGTAGTTTCTGGCGTCTGGCCAGAAGGTCTCCATATCATCAAGTACGAAATCCGTTACTTGTCTTGCAGTTCTTTTGGAAGCATGTATTCCTTTGGGGCTGCTCCAATGGTCAAGCGAATAAGGTTCGTTGAGGTATTGTGAAAGTATTCCTGTTGTACCCTCTTGACCGAATGTCTCGAAGTCAGTGGTGAGGTTGCCAGGCGTAAGTGTGTGGTGAATACCCATATCGGAGTATCCGCCCCATCCAGTCACGCCATAAACTGTCTCCCAGAATCTTTCAGTGTACTGCTGAAGACATACAAAGTTCTTTGATGATCCCTGCTCTGCTAAGGCGGCTACTCTTGCGCTTGGAAGCTCCGGAACTACATTGGCTACTTGGGTGTGGTCGACAGAGACAATTGCAACGTCAGCCGTGTACTTCTGCCCTTTAGCTGTTACTTCAACACCTGTAGCCGTGTTTTCTACACTAGATACCTCTTTGTTCAACACCAAGCTGCCCGCGGGCAGTCTTGATATCATTCTTTCTATGAAATCGAAGTTGCCGACCTTAAGGGAGTAGGCAGCATCGTTATTCCAGTAGTCAGCACACCAATGACCCATTCCTGCGCTCTGTAGGTTGATGGCTGTTCCAAATTCTCCTCCCATGTTTATGCCCCACCACTCCGTTACGTCATTGCGGTAGTTGTCCAGCATCCAGGTTTCATAGTCTGTGTGGTCAAAAGTATCATAATTTGATGGGGGTAAATCAACAGGTTCAGCGATTTGGCCTCTATTCTTCCAGATCCAATCCTCATAGGCTAATGCATCAGCTGCCCCACCTTCGTCGTCCCATGGAAGTGCATTGACCATCTTCGTCCAGTTACTGTCCCAGGTGAATTGGTCTCTCCAGTTATAGAAGGTAGCGTCTGGCCAACCAACATAGTCCTTTTTAGCGTATCCAAGTTCGTTAACAAGCCACCACATGTCTTCGTCCATGTCATACCATTCCATGAACGCAACTGTAGCGTGCTGTCCATTCGGGTAGTTATACTGTTGACATCTACCGCCTGGTCTGTGACATTTCTCTATCAAAGTCACTTGTTTACCCATGTCAGCGAGCAACATAGCAGCGCAACAACCCCCAAACCCACTTCCTATTACAATAGCACTATTGATTGGAATAGGCTCTTGCGCTTTCGCTGGCGGAAACAGGTCCCTAAGCAAACGTCCCCTCAAAGTTCCAGCTAATCCAGCAGCCGCTGCACCTGCAGCAGCAGTCTTCAAGAAATCCCTTCGACTAATCTTTGAGCTAATGATTTTTCTCTCCTTTCCTATATTATACGTAGAAATCTGTAGATTTCTACTATAGCTCTCATCTACATAACTCATATTTAAAACTTTCACAGAAAAATTTTCTATAATATAATTACCAATCCAATATCAAGAACCAATAAAAAAGAGCTTTTAACATATCATACGCACACGTTAAATTTATAACCATACAAAAACCTGCTAAGAATCAGTTATAAAAACGAAAAGCTAAGAGGAGGCTAAATTTTGTCCATCGCACCGTATGTTTCTTCACCTCTTCCAGTGGTTCGCCAGATGCTTGTTCTCGCTGAACTAAAACCTGGCGAGTTAATTTACGACCTTGGTTCAGGAGATGGAAGAGTAGTCATTATGGCTGCCCAAGAATTCGGAGCCAGAGGAATAGGAGTTGAGTTAAGAGAAGACCTAGTAAAACAAGCTATCGAAAAAATATCTGAACTTAATATCAACGACAAAGTAAAAATCGTTCAAAGAGACATGTTCTACGTAGACTTAAGCGATGCAGACGTAATCACTCTTTACATCACGACCAGCGCAAACGATAAAGTTAAGCCAAAGCTGGAATCAGAACTCAAACAAGGAGCACGAGTTGTTACTCATGAATATGAAATTCCTGGATGGAAACCTCACAAAATTGATAAGTTCTATGAAAACCCGAAGCTTGGCTATCCATCACATACATTATACGCTTACAAAATCTAAATTAGTTTACTATAAGCGCCAAAGCAAGTAAAAATCATTGCATACATACAATTGAATCATATCGTTTGGAGATGTTTGATTTGACCATCAACAATGTCCAAATATTCATCAAAAAAATCCTTAGTCACCACTTCAATCATAAAAGATGAATTAGCATAGCTAAAAAAATAATAGAGGCCTTTTTCAGCATTCAGTTTTTCATCCCTATACGTGTATAAATGCCCATCAAAAACAATAATCGGCATTAGAATTGTCCCATAAGGACACGCTAACTGCTGAATATCAAGTCGCCCTCTCATCAAATCCAAAATTGCGTTGCAAACTTGCATTCGCGCCTTATGAATATCCCTCACTTGACCTCCACTGAAAGGTTCAAAAGGAATATGAGCCCACTTATCAAATATAGATGACTTCAAATGAATTTTCAATAGAAACGAACTCATTATTTCATCAAAATTTTCATGAACTCTCTTTTTGAATGCAAGCGGATCTATGAAGAATTGACTGGCTGCGACTGCTCTGAGGCTAATTCCTTGTTTGTTCAAATCAAAATCTGAAGCATAAAACACCCACGGCTTAGTGCTTCTTTTACATTCTATAACCAAATGGGCGTCAAGAACAAACCTCTTAACGTCATGTAGAAGATTCTTTTTCGCAAGAATATCAACTGTTCCCGGTTTCTTTTCTTCATGATCCAAATATCCAAATTGATTTCTTATTTCCCAATCATGAGCTTCCAAAATCTCTGAAGTTCTCACTTCTAACGGAAATCCTTGCTCTTTCAGATCCTTCAATATGTTCGCGATTTCGTCCTCAGGCATGTTTTGACTAAAGGTTATTTGCCAAATAAATCATTATCGCAACAGCTTGTAACTACCCATGTGCACACGCCCTATCAGCAATGTTGAAATCAACATATTTATGAAAAACCTAGTGTTCCAAAATCTTTTTCAAAACCAAAAAGTATGGAGCCATCCGTTACCTTATAGACAGAGAAATTCGATCCCATCTAATGCTAAATATTCAGATTCTGAATTCAGAAACATCAAATATTTAGAGAACTCTTAACTAAACAAGGAATGACGAGATGCCTAAATCATCTTTCATAGACTCTTTGCTACGGAGAGGGAAACGTTCTATTCCATCTGACATTTTGAAGGCTGATCCAGTTCTTAACATTAGGGAAGGAGAGTCAAAAATTGTGACTTATACATCTGCCGCGGACAAGATGAAGATCTTCTCAGCTTTTATACGCGATGGACTTGAGAGCGGCGACGCTGTTTGGCACACTTGCCCAGATGAGGAGAGTGAAACAATTAGGGTTAAGCTCAAGGAACATGGAGTTGACGTGGAAAAATACGAAAAAGCTGGCGCCCTAGTTTTGAGAAGCCTAACCGAAGAATTCATGTCAAATGGCAGATTAGACTATGAGAAGGCAGTCGCCGATGGCTTGATCTGGTGGGCTGAGGCGAAGAAAAAAGGATTCAATCACGTGAGAGACATCGAAGACCTTGGCGACTTTTCTTTTGTTAATGGACAATGGCAGAACTACGTTGCAGACTATTGGCATGACCCTAGATGGAACGACCCGGCTATTTCGGAGTGGGCAGGGTCTGGAGAAACAGCGGAGATAGTGTATGATCCTTTCGTCATGGAGATCACCGCCATCAATGTGGAACACATGACGGAGACAGAGGTTACTGAACTCTTGAAAATCTTCGGCGAAGGAATTATTGCGTCAGCAAGATTCATTGACCTTCTAGAGTACGTGGACTCCTTCTCGAAGTCAATAGGCTTGGATCATAAAAGGCTGGTTGACCGTAAGATTCTGTTGGAATTTGACCCTACCTCCAACTACGAGAAGGTTGTTGACAGCTTGGTGAAGGAGAGCATGGCTAACGTTGAGCCCATCTATGTTTTTACCTCTAGTACAAGCCCTATCTACACGTATTTCGCTAAACAGCCGTCAATCAATTTTTTCCTAACGTCACTTTCAACATCAATTCCAAAATCAACCTCTGAAAACAAGGTGCTCTTACCAGCCAAAAGCATGCCTCTAATTCTAGATGCCATCAGCAAAGTGTTGGAAACCCATGCGGGTGCAAACGTCTATTTTGTCTTCGACATAATCTCAGAACTACTAACAACAGTGGGACGAGAACGAACTTTCAACTTCCTACGCCATGCGTTAGATATGTTATCTTCAAAAAACATAACTACTCTCTTTCTACTCAACCCCAGCGCCCATGAACCCAAAACGGTTTCTCATCTAAGGAACCTTTTCAGCAACCAACTAACCTACGACAAAAAAGGATTAGAAGTAGTGAAAACTTCTTAATTTTGAAAAAACCCTACTGCACGCGCGCATGTTTTGATAAATTACCCACACACGAATACACGACTAGAACGAATTTCATTGATACCCTGTTTCACATTTCCTACATCACATAGAGAAACGAGACAAGCCTATCCGTCATCTTAGAATACTCAAGAAAAAGTTCATTTAAGTCCACATCTTCCAAATCAGGAGAACCAGCCTCACATTTCTGTAATGCTTCTTTGAACTCTAATGGAGAATAACCTGTCCGAAACTCATGAGAAGGTCCCTGCTGTCTTCTCCCAAGCATAAATTCCACATGCCTAATTGGAACGTACCTTTCTTCCTTTATTATAGAAGGAGGTCGATTTGTTCTTTTCATCCAATTCAATTTGTAAAAACACGGAACTTTATAACTAAAACTGTGAACATCATAAGAAGGATGTTTCCGCGAAATTCTATGAACTATTTCGTTTTCCAGCCAAAACAGATGCAGCATTTGCGGACGATTAAAATTAAACGCATGATAAACTGCTTCCCTTATTCCCTGAACAAAAATCAAAACTTCCCCTTCAACCTCAATCGCAAGATCAGCTCCCTCTAACTTACTCACTTTTTCCGTCTCATAAACGAAATATCTTCTACAAACTCGACCATTCAATCTGATCTTCTGACATCGTTCTTCACTTGTCGCACTTTCTATCGGTTCACATTTCATCGAGTTTATTTCCTTCACAAATTCCGTCTCAATAATCTCCGCTTCATTAGGTAGAACTCCTTTGAAAGTGCCTATAGTACTGGAAAGGTCTCCAAGATCCCTGAAAACAATCTTAGGGAACATCCTCTATCGCCTTTCTCCCATTCATTGTAGTATTAATTTCTTAAGATTTATAGATTTGCGAAAACGAGGTTATCTCATAAATAACAACAATGTTTCCACAGTCTGTTTTCCACAAACGGTTAGACTAACGCCTTCCAAAAACTTGATGAAATCATAAATTAAAAAATATTTAAGCGAAAAATCTGATTTAGAATTGAAACTTTAAATTAATTTTGATCGTATGTAAACGTTGAAGATTCTTCTTAATTCTTTAACTGGATTTTGATGTTGATCCACATTGAGATCGATGAAAGAGCTAGTCCCATTTTGTTCCTTGTTCGCTACAACCAACGCAGCAGATGTTTTTCCTCTTCTGTCACCTCCAACCTCTTGACCAGCCTCTAAAGCTTCCATCAACCTCTCAGCCAATTTGCCTTCTGAGCCTTCAAATGCTTGAGCCATAGCCTCAATAACTCTGCTTCCAACAAGCATGTTACCAGCGACTGTATAATCTTCACCAATAATATGTCCTTTCCAGTTAAAGGTTCCTTTGCCAGTGAAGGCAGCAGTTCTCCCTTGCTTATCTATGATAATCACCTGCCTAGTTTCTCTATCAGCGTCCTCGATCAACAAGTTTTCTAGCGCTATCTGAGGGAAGAACCCCTTCTTCAACAGTTTTAAACCATCTAATCCATAAAGAAGATTAGTGTTAGCTTGAGTAGCTATAGCACCAACTTCAGCTTCAACGTGAGGAACTCGACTTCTAACAGCTGGAGCTGCACTAGAGGTGCATACTCCTAACGAGAAGGTTTTTGGACATCTAGCTACCATGGAAAACGTTGCAAAAACATTCAAGGCAGCATCCTCATTTAACTTGCTCACGTGAACATTTGGCCCGCGCTGGAAGCAGAAAAGACAACAAAAACGCTACGAAAGAAAACACCGTCATAACACCGAGAGCTAATTCCAAACTGTATCTCTCAGCAAAAACACCGACTATTATCGTGGAGACGGAACCTAGCCCAAAAGAACAGAAAAACAGGAGGCCGAAAACTGTTGCTCTCAAATTATTTGGCGTGATCAAACCTGCGAGAGCGTTAAATGCAGGCTGATGCCCATAAAAAGAAAATCCGTAAATCATGATAAAAAGCAAGATACCAACTACGGGTATAGGTACAGCTATAAGACAAAATAAGCCGAGCATCGTACCAGCAGACGTGACAACCAACACCTTTTTGGAACTCCACATGTCTGATGCCTTCCCACTCATCCACTGTCCCAAAATTCCAACCGCGAAGATAGCGGAAAGCGCTGAACCCACGATCAGTAGTGGCAAATCTTTAGTTCCTAAAAACGTTGGTAGAATAAAGTCCACCCCCTTATAGAATAGACCAATTGCGATGTTAAAGATTATAAGCGTCCATAATTTAGGGATTCCAACAATATCCCAGATTTTTGCTTCAGAGCCTGTTTCTCTTACAATCAATGGAGACCATTTCAAGACAAAGATTGAAACTATGATAGAAAGAATTCCGAAGAAAAGGAAGGGGATTCGCCATCCCCATATCGTCCCCAACGCGACTGCAATTATTGGGGCGAACATGTACCCAATGTTTCCCCCAGTTCCATGAATTCCCATAGCCTCTGCCATACCTCTTTGAAAAACTTTTGATATGAAACTGTTCGCGATCGCATGGTATACACTCGTGAAGGTAGCCATGAAAAGCAGTCCGATGGTGAACACGGTTAAGTCGTTTGCAACTAGAAAGATGAAGGTGGAGGCGCCTGACAGCGCTAAACCAGCGGTAAGAGTCTTAACTTCTCCGAATCTGTCGGATAATCGACCTCCAAATATGCCTCCTGCTCCGTAAATGAAGAGGCTTGCGCCCGATACAAACCCAACTATCTCACGAGAAGTCCCGAATTCGTCTACGATTGCTAGCAAAAATAAAGGTAGTACTAGAAAGAGAGAGTGGTTTAATGAGTGAGCAGCTCCAAGCAACACCAATAATACACGCTTACTTCCACCACTCAAAACCCATACCTTCCACTGGCTTCTTTTAGAGAAGATGCTAAAAGACTTAACGCTATCAAAAAGAGGGGAATAACCTAGAAATTAAGAAAAATGGGTTTATCTTTATGGAGACTTACTTGCGTATGCCCAAGCCAACATTATGCAGATTGTTAGAATGGCGCCGGCAAGCCCTGACAGAACCCACTCAACACTGAGGACCTCTGGAAAGATTGTAAAGATCACGGGCAACACGTAGTGGTAAGTGAAGTTGGCTATGACTCCCGCTATGAATCCCAATATCGCAAACATTCCCAGTATTCTTATTCTTTCACTCATCTTGTTCACCTTTGCTTACCATTCTAAATTTCGTGCTTTTGAGTTTAACTTACACGATTTTGTCTATTAAGGCAAATGCGGTCAGCTTCTATTTGCATGTGGAGTTTAAACCTCAGAACACGGAGCAAACTTGAATATACTGTTAGATATATACTAAAATGTTTTGAGCATATTAAAAATGTAATAATACCTTAAAAAACCCCTTCATCTCAGTAGAGGAATCAAATTGTCCGCAAAATTCGCTAAAAAATGGGGAAAAGGATACGAAGAAGCGGCTTTAACCGAAAGAATTAAGGAGGCTGTTCATCCTCCTGGTCCATTGAAACCACGCCTAGACTTCGCTGTAAGACGCATTGAACTGCAGATTCAAAGACTTGACAAGGCAGGTGACCGTTTCACAGAACGCGACAAATCAATCTTCGATAGAATCGTTAAAGCATACTCAAAACACGACATGCCACGAGCCAACGTTTTCGCTAATGAACTAGCTGAGATACGCAAAATGGAAAAAATGATTATGCATGCAAGACTCGCATTAGAACAGATTGCCCTTAGGTTAAGCACGGTTTCAGAGCTTGGCGACGTTGTCAGCACCCTCGCTCCAGCTGTGGGAGTATTGCGCGGCATCAGAAATGGGATGTCTGCTATCTTTCCTGAGGCTGAGAGAGAGATTGGACAAATCGGAAACTTGCTTAGCGGGATAATCGTTGATGCGGGCCAGAGCACAGGGCTAAACATAAACTTTGAAACAGCAAATGATGATGCACAAAAGATTCTAACCGAAGCAGCGACAGTTGCAGAACAAAAGATTAAAGAGAAATTCCCAGAGTTACCTGCTGGTATGCCAACTATTGGCGAGAAGACTCCAACTGAAGCCTGAAGTATCCCAACAAAACCATAGATACCTAATAAAACATGGAGAGATGACACTATGTCAAAACAATCCCCCAATTTCTCCCTATTTATCGGCAAACCAGTTAGAGACGAGTATGGACGGCAAATTGGTCGAATAGTATCTTTTGCAACTAACCCAAACGGGCGTATTAACAGAGTTTTTATGCAACACGAGAATGGCGGGTTCCTCCGACATTCTGGTGACCAATTCAGAATATTCGGCGACAATATTGTGTTTTTATCACTAATCAAGTTGAGGGTGAAAACACTCTCTAATAAAATACCCCTGATCTGGCGAAAAAACCAAGCATTGCGAGAACTCTTAGAAAAGAAGAAAATTTCAAAAGAAATGTTTAACGATCTCCACAACAACTTTGAAGGCGTGTTAAATCAGTTGAAAAAAGAAGCTGATAACACTCTAAATGACATAGAAAAACAGATTGCTAAGTGCACTCAACAAGTCAAAGAACTCAACTCAGCGCTAATGCACTTAGAGATCGAACGTGAAATCGGCAAGATCAACGGCGAATCGTACAAAACAGCTATGGAAATGATAGAAGCGAGTTTGAAACAGGCAAACGCCGAAAGCAACGACCTAGAAGCGATGAAAAGTAAATTGTCCAATTTATTTCTTGGAGAAACAACTGCAACTGTGACAAAAATTGATGAAGAAAAAGAAGAGACTGCTCCCGATCCCGTTTCAGCTCTTCCGTCACCTCCATCGCTTCCAGAACCTCCAGTTCTGGTTCACATGAAAAACGTAAATAAACAGGATTCTTAAATTTCAAGGTAGGCGGTGGACTGTGGTCAGGAACTTCTTTCGTTCTAATCCACCGCTTAAAGACACAATTTATCAAACGATAGGCAAACTGAAGTTTCAACGTGTAAAAATGGAACAAGCTACTTTCCGGTTGCGCCAGAGAGACAAGTTTCTCTTCGCTAAGTGCGTTACAGCGGTTAGAGCGAAACATAAAGAACGTGCAACGATCTTCGCTACTGAGTTATCTGAAGTTAGAAAAGTACTAAACATGCTTATCCAGACCCAACTTGCTATGGAACGCATCATTTTGAGACTTGAGACAATCAAAGAATTAAGCGATGTAATGACCGACTTGCTTCCTGCGCTCCGAAATCTAAGAAGTGTTACAGAAAGTCTATCTAAAGTCATGCCTAACATGGCGTTGGAACTGGAAGAAGTAAATGACAGCATTAGCGATACTCTAGCCTTAACACGAATCAAAACGCCCCAACCAATCACACCATTCGAAACGAAGACTCCAGCTGGCGAGGAGATACTAAACGAAGTCTCCACGTTATTGGAAGAGAGAGTGGCGGAGACCCTTCCTGAGCCACCCGCTTCCATAATGTCCACAGAGAAGGTTGAATCTAAAAGACAGGTGCGACAGATGGTTGCACTCACAGCCAGTTGCCAAGAGATTCATAAACCAACCGAGCATGAAACTCAAGGATATTTCTCGTACAAGGATGTAGAACTGCAAAGAGTTTCTCTCACGATTAAACAATCTACATCACTGGAAAACACCGTGCTAGAATATGCCAAGAAAAGTAAGGGTGAATTAAACGTTATTCAGTGTGCAAACGAATTAAATGTTCCATTAAAGGATGTGACGGAAACGCTTGATAAGTTAGGCCAAGAGGGAAAAATAAAGATTATACGGTGATCCGTTATGAGCGCGTCTCAAGAACTTGAAAAAACAGCAACAAGCTATGCACTTGAAGCCGTTCGACTTGACAAACAAGGTTCTCGAGGAATGGCCATAACTATGTATCAAAAGGCCATTGAAACCCTTCTAAAACTCGTTCAATTATACCCTGAATACGGCCTAAATAAAGTCTACATTCAAAGAGCAATGGCATATCAACAAAGAATTCAAATGTTGCAGGGCATTGGACCGACAGAGCCACAATTTGAAAAACAACCTTCAGACGTAACCGCATCTTCAGGGACAGAACAAGCCAGTTTCGATGAATTAGTGCTTCAAGAAAAACCTCAGGTGACATGGGATGAAGTTATAGGACTAGAGCCAGCAAAGAAAGCCATCAAAGAAGCCATTGTTTATCCAGTTCAAAGACCAGACCTGTTCCCGCTAGGATGGCCTAGAGGAATCCTTTTGTTTGGACCACCCGGATGCGGAAAAACTCTGCTGGCTGCTGCTGTAGCCACCGAAATTGATGCAACATTTGTTTCAGTAGACGCCGCATCTATCATGTCCAAATGGCTTGGAGAAGCTGAACAAAACGTTGCCCAGCTCTTCACGTCGGCAAGGAAGTCAGTCAACAATGGACCTCCAGTCATCCTCTTCATCGACGAACTGGATTCGTTAATCGGAAGACACTCAGGTGAAGTTGGCGGCGAAGCCAGAGTGCGCAACCAGTTTCTTAAAGAAA
>Ga0209636_10003395_pt1 | contig 16252 bp, 7 predicted proteins | sample DeeMarSWOR152_54_FD_187464 | JGI IMG/M metagenome (GOLD analysis project Ga0209636, IMG submission 187464) | Marine sediment microbial communities from White Oak River estuary, North Carolina - WOR-1-52-54 (SPAdes) (version 2) | ecosystem: Environmental > Aquatic > Marine > Intertidal zone >...
CCTTCCGCAATGTCGATGTGATACTTCTGGCCTGGTTTGGGCTTGGTGATCTCGTAGTAGCGGGGCAGATAGTCTGTCGGCCCTTTCAGCTCGCGCGCCCAGGGAGCTACGATATTAATGATCGGCGCGCCCAGTTCTTTGCCGATTCGGCAGCCTGCCTCGAAGTAGGCGAGTGCCTGCTCGCGAGCGGCTCGATCCGTGCTCGACAGATCCTCGACAACCGGCTGGAAAAGGACGAACTGTGATACACGCAATTTGTTTCGCTGGAGCCTCTGGCTGAGTCGGTCGATCCGGGCGTTTGTCCAGAACTCCTTGAGGTCTCTCTGCGCCGTCACGATCAATTCGACGCCGTCGAAGCCCAGCTCACCAATGACATCCAGTGCCGGCTCGGGATCCGCAGCGGGACTCAGACTGTGAAAACACCAGCTCAGGCATCCAATTCGGGGCTTGCCCTGAGGGCGTGACGGTGGTTCTGCCGCCGTCGCGGACATTGACAGTCCGGAGGCTGCAATCACAGCGGTCTGAAGAAGCTGACGACGGTTCAAATTATGTCGATTCTTCATAAGTGTACTCCTTCCTGTTATGGTGGACACGAGAGACTATTCTTTCTTTTATCCTTTTCTGAATCTTGTGTCAGGACGGTGTTATCAGAAAGCTCTCATCCATTTTCTCAACCATCGTGATATACCCTTTCAAAACGCAACATCCTTTGGATTGTATTCTATCATCATGTGAGTGTCCGTAAAGGGAATTTATAATTGTAGGTTTTGTCTGTCCCGGCATACAACGATCGGCGCCAAATCACGTGCCATGGCTTAAGGCCTCTCCACCAAACCGCCTCCCGGCAGGTGCGGGCCGGGGCGTGATTGTATATTTTTCCTTTGCCACCAAGGGAATTGAAACGGGCAGACCATTCAAGTAATATATCATAGTACAGCGTGAAGGAACAATGTTTGTGAAAATATAATAGAAGGGCAAAGATATTGAAATCCTGTGCGTGTATGTTAATCCTGCTCGCCGCTTCGGCGTCTCTTGCAGAAGCTCCCCATCCGCCAGATCCCGTCATTGCCGGCGACGCATGGTACCCCCGGTCAACCGATGCCCACCCGACCGATGTCGCCAAGTCACATATCGAGGAGATCGCCGCCATGACCGGAGGGACACACAAGTATTCGGTCTTCCAAGGCGGCACGATGGATGGACGCAATTGCCGGTCGCCTATGGGCTGCGGGATAGCGAGGGAAGGGGCCTTCCTCCAGACCTGGGAATCTAACCGCTCGGTTCGGATGGAGAACGTAGGCAACTTCGACGTGGTCAACCCATGGCTCTCCAACGGCCGCAACAACTTCCGCAACGTCAAAGAAATCGTTTCCTCCGCCGTCTCGCCTGGCATGACGGACGCGGACAAGGCTTTTGCCCTCTGGTTCCAGGAAATCCGATATCGTCACCATTCCCCAGGCGACAACAATGAGCTGGGTGATCCCGTAAAGGTCTTCAACGTCTATGGGTACAACACGTGTGGCAACGACTCTATCTGTTTGGCCACGCTATGGCGTAAGGCCGGACTTAAAGTGGCGCCGGCCCGAGCCCTCGGCCACTGCATCTCCCAAGTCTTCTACGACGGTGGCTGGCACTTCTATGATGGCGACATGCACTCCGTCTATCTTCTGCGGGACAACCAGACCGTGGCCGGCGAGCAGGATATTGTGCGTGACCACGACCTGATCAAGCGGACCCATTCCAAGGGAATCCTGTTTCCGGATACCTGGTGGTCTGAGCCGGAAATGTGCTCGATGTACTTCTTCGAGGGGCCGGTCACGGGCGAGCGCTCCGGCAAGTCCGATACTACGATGAATATGATTTTGCGTCCTGGCGAAGCGCTCACCTGGCGATGGGGACAATTCCGCCCGCTCAAGTATCACGGGATGCTGCACGTGACCCCCACGTACGAAGACGTGATCTACAATGGTCTGTGGGAGTATCGTCCGGATTTCTCCAAGGCCGTGTGGCGTAAAGGGGCTGCGGCCGTGGAAAACATCACGGTGAGGCCGGACGGTCTGGCTGCCGACGAGGGCAAGACCGGCACGATTGTGTGGTCGATGCGGAGCCCGTACATCTTCGTGGGAGGCCGGCTCGATGTGGAGGGTGATGGGATCCGGTTCTTCATTTGCCAGGATGGCAAGACCTGGAGGCCCGTGCAGAACAGCCTTGACAAGTTCTTTCCGGTTGTCGGTCCGGCTTGCTATGAGTACCAGCTCAAGTGCCAGTTGGAAGGGCCTTCGCGGCTTCGGCGCCTGGCGATCATCAATGACATGCAAATGGCCCCCTTGGCGATGCCGGAAATGGCCGTAGGTGAGAACGTTTTCACGTACAGCGACCAGTCGGCATGGGACCGCAAGGTGCGGATCACTCACAACTGGGTTGAGCGGTCAGCCTCAAGACCGCCTTCGGCGCCGGTCGGCGCTGTCTGGCCGCCCGACGGCGGCGAGACGAACGGCACGGACGTCGTGTTTCAGTGGACAGATTCGAGTGATCCCGACGGTGATGCAATTGCAGACTATCATTTTGAACTGTCCGCCCGTGCCGATATGAAGTGGCCGCTCTCGATGAGTTTCTATAAGCTCATCTCACGGACCGCCGATGCCACTAAGGAAAAGGACAACACCTCCGGCAAGGAGAGAACTACGGTCAAAGCCCAATATACATTACTCCAGCCGGGCCTGCTGACGCCGGCCCGCATGTACTACTGGCACGTGCGGGCCCAGGACGACAAGGGTGTGTGGGGACCCTGGAGCAAGACCTGGAGCTTCACTACCCGCGGCCCTTCATACCCGGTGGATGTGACTGTAGAATACGACCAGACAAAGTGTATTGGCATCCTCCGCTGGAAAGCCAATCCGGTGGGCCGTGTACCGATAAAGTACCGGGTCTATGGCAGCGACGAGAAAGGCTTCACGATCGCCGACCAGAGACACCAAGGCATCGTGGGTGTGAGCAAAGAGGAGATGGCTGACTGGAATCCGTGGTTCCCTGCGAACTTTATCGCTGAGACCACGGCAACAGAGCTGGCGGTGCTTGGTAGTGACGTGAACCTATCCGCCGCTAACAAAACTTACTACCGCGTGGTGGCGATCGATGCACTTGGCAAGCGCAGTGGACCATCCGACTATGCCGTGGCTCCACGGCCCGTTATCTACAGTAAGCCGGTAGTGACCGCCCGTGTCGGCACCGAGTACCGTTATCAGATGCGTACCAATCGATCTCTGGGCGACCTCAGCTCACGGATGGTGGATGGCCGCCAGACGAGTGGCTACTTCGACATTGAGAAGCCCCGATTCAAGCTTTCTAATGGGCCGGCGTGGCTCAGGATCGACGAAGCGACTGGCGTGCTCTCGGGCACACCGGATGTGCCGGGCAGGGCCGAAGTGGTTGTCACCGTCACCATTGATCGCCAGGTGCGGAAGCTCGACGAGGCGATACTCCGCTGGGGTAGGGAGAAGGTGCTTTCCATAGAGGCTGAACACGTTGGCGCAGCAACCCAGAAGTTCGTCATCGACGTTGTGAAGGCGACTGATTAAGATCGTTTACAGCACAACTTTGCAGAAGTTTAGTTATAGAGGGAACTGGCCTACTGAACAAGATTCATGTCCCGCGTCGGAAAAACCGTCACCAAAGTCAAGGCTATCATTCCATGTCCCCGCCAAATCACCTCCCGGCTGCCGCGTGTCGATGTGGGCTTTTGAGTTGGCTATTGCCCAAGAGATCACAACTTTCACCTATGATGAGCTCAAATTCAAATACTAAAATCTCTGTTGCTACAAAATTTTTCCAAGGCATCCACATTACGATATATCGATCAACGCGTGTAGTTATAAGGATTCATCGGCCATCAAAACGTTAACAAATTTCATGTTGCCCATAAGTCTTTGGCTTTGTTTCTCTTCTTGAATCATTAGCCTCACAGCAGTATAATACTGCTGTTTTCTCTTAATCCGCTACTAAATTGTTTACCATCACCTCGGTATGGAACGACCGTTAGCGAATGAGTAATGTGACATTACATATATTCTGAGTATGGGAAATCCTAATGGGTATGAGAAGCCGAATGAATAGATGCTGGAGAGTAAAAGATATGTGTTGTGGTTCGATAACAGCCCTGCTTGTGTGCGTGGCAATTTCAAACTTTTTCATTTCCAATGATTTACTTGCAGAAAATCCTAAAGGAATTAAACACATCACCGTCTATCGAGAGAAGCGTCGTTTTGGTGGTTGGCCGGCCAATCATGGAATTTGGTCATGGGGAAATGAAATCTTATTTGGTTTTAGCCGAGGATATTATAAGGATTTGGGACCAAACCGCCATGCGATTGACCGTGAACGGCCTGAAGAACACCTGTTTGCAAGAAGCTTGGATGGCGGCGAAACATGGTCTGTTGAGAATCCGGCTGAGAAAGGCGTTATAATTCCTTATGGTACAGCATTGCATGGGACACGACCGCCACAATTAATCCCTAAAACACCGCTTGATTGTCCGGGAGAAATCGAATTTACTCACCCTGATTTTGCGATGACCCTTCGAATGTTAGATAATAATGTGGGGCCATCTTTGTTTTACTATTCTTATGATAGGGGTAAAAATTGGGACGGCCCGTATATTCTCAAAGTACAAAATTTAGATGGGATAGCAGCGAGAACAGACTATATAGTTAACGACAAGCTCGACTGCATGTTATTCTTAACTGCAGCAAAGAAAAACGACAGAGAGGGGCGTCCATTTTGCGCCAGGACGTATAATGGTGGTAAAAGCTGGGATTTTGTTTCCTGGATAGCACCTGAGCCGAAAGGATTTTCAATTATGCCCTCGACTGTTCGTCTGTCGAAAACGACTCTACTTACCGCAGTTCGCCGGCGTGAAAGTAACAGAAGATGGATAGAGATATATATTTCCGAAGATGATGGAAAAAACTGGCGATTCCTGAGCGAACCGGCATCTGAACTGGGTGAAGGCAATCCACCAAGTTTGATACGACTTGCCGATGGCAGACTTTGCCTGTCGTATGGGTACCGAGCCGAACCATATGGAATTCGCGCACAAATAAGCAGCGATAATGCGAAAACATGGAGCAATCCCATACATTTGCGTGATGACGGTGCCGGCAGGGACCTTGGATATGTCCGCTCTGTCCAACGTTCCGATGGGAAAATTATTTTTGTTTATTACTTCTGCGACAAGCGGTCTCCGGAACGCTATATTGCGGCAACTATTTGGGATGGAAAATGAGACGGCATCCCCTTCTAATCGGAGGATATTTTAATTAGTCGGTTGACTTGCCACCAGTGTTCTTATATTAGCATCTGTGTACAAAACTAATTTAACAGTTCATTTCTTATGTAAGGATAAAATGACATGGAAAAGATGAATCAACCACTATTATCTCATGCGGAATTGCTGGAATTAAAGCGATGGAATACACCAACGATTTATAATGGCTGGGAGCAAATTACTAAATCGGATGCTGGTAAAGACGCCTTCAATCTTGAAGAATGCAGGGATTTTATGCCGGAAATGGGTCCAATGGTGGGATATGCCATGACTGTTGTAATAGAGCCAGGTAATCCTGAACACCCCAGGCAAAATCCAAAAGCATGGAGTGAGTATCGACAATATATTGCATCGTTCTCCGGGCCTAAGATAGTAGTAGTACAAGACCTGGATAAGCCATGTACATTCGGTTCATTCTGGGGGGAGGTAAACAGCAGCATTCATAAAGCCTTGGGATGTATAGGGACAATTACAGACGGTGCAATTAGAGACCTTGATGAAATGTATAATATAGGATTCAAAGCAATAGCAAAGCGATTGTGTGTAGGGCACGCATATAGCCATCCTGTACGTTGGAATTGTAAAATAGAGGTATTTGGACGGGCCGTTAAGCCAGGTGAATTGATCCATGCAGATAAGCATGGATTCATTGTTTTACCGAGGGAAGATCAAGTTCAACTGCTGGGAGCAGCTCAATTTATGGATTCTAATGAATGCCAGACGATGATAGCGGCTGCTACAGACTCCTCCGATTTATCAACAGAGGAAACACTTCAAGCCATTGACAAAGCATGTGATAAATTCACTATGAACACAGAAGGAAGGTTTGGTAGGAAAGGGGAATAATGAAGGAAAGGCCGCCATGTTTCGCTTGTTCAGCAGGTTAGTTTCAGGTATTAGTCATACAAAGCGCGTCGGCTACCTATGAAGAGCCCAAAGTCAAATACTAAAATCCCTTTACTCCAAAAGAATTACTGATTGATACATTTCTTTTCATCCATCTACTTAATCCGAAAAAATTGAAAAATTTCAAAAAATATTCACTTTTTTGGCAAAAATTTAGGATTTTGTGCTTCCATCAATCATCAAATTTGACATCTGTGGAGTCAAAACGGAGACAAGATGTCACCTGAAAATCAGGGTGTTTTCCAGCTCCTGAAAAAGGTGACTTTTCGAAGAATTATGGCATTTTACAATTCTCTCTGACATCGACAATTTCATCAGGCATTACGAGACTGATATCGGATTTCATTTGGTTCAGAACTTTTTTCGAACTTCGCAGGTCGAGCAGAAATATAGATTTAGGTGAGGGCTTTTTTGTTGGTTTTTGAGCTAAAAACAGGGATATGAAATTTTTTTACAAAATTTTTATTTTTTTGCTTGCATATTCGACATGTGTCGTGTAGTTTCTATGTTGATAGAGTATAGGAGGTAATTATATGGCACGATCGAAACCAAACAAGAAGTCCGAGCAGACTAAGTTCAATGCTGAGCTAACCGAAGCTGAATGGATTATTATGAAAGTAGTCTGGGAAAACGAGCCCTGCGCAGCTGGTACTGTTCAGGAGGCCTTAGCCAACAGTAAAGACTGGGCATACAGCACCGTCAAGACCACTATGGATCGAATGGCAAATAAAGGATTCCTCAAAATCCAAAAGATTCGCAACTTGCAGCTTTTTAGTTCTGTTATAAGTGAAGTTGATGCAAAACGAGGCGAATTTCGCAAAATGCTCAAGCGGGCCTTTGACGGGGCATTGACTCCTATGATGCAGTTCCTGATTGAGCATGAAGGCCTTTCAAAAGAGCAAGCGTCTCAGCTTCGCAAACTTGTAAACAAGGCTGAAAAAGGAAAGACCGACCGTAAATAAATCAATAAATAGGCTGGGAGGTCAAAAAGATGAACCAGGCAATTAACACGTGTATAACAGGTTTGAACAATATCGGCCAGGGATTTTGGTATTATGCGGCGGGCATATTTATCCAATCCAGTGTGCTGATTATTTTGTTGCTGATTGTTGATTTTCTGCTGCGAAAACGAGTACGAGCGGTGTTCCGTTATTGTCTGTGGATGCTGGTATTTATAAAGCTCGTTATGCCGGCCTCGTTCACATTACCTACAGGAATTGGATACTGGATGGGGGATTATTTTCCAAATGAAGTTTCTTTGGCAAAGTGGATACCGCAGAAACAAGAAATTATACCAACAACTCTTAACATACATCAACGTTCAATTCCTTTAGAACCTATTGTGACGAATGAAACCGCAGTTATTGACATATATCAAGGTTTGAGTCCTTTAGAACCGGCTATAACGAATGAAACGGCAGCTTCTGGAATAGAACTTGAACCTATTTGTTGGCAGGGACTGGTATTTTTAGGCTGGCTCGCTGGGATGCTGGTTCTTTTGGTATTACTCGTTAAGCGGTGTTGTTTTGTCCGAGGGCTGATTGCTCAAAGCAGACCTGCAAATGGGCGATTACTTGAGTTGCTGGATGAATGTCGCCGCCTGATTGGTATTAGCCAAAATATTGAATTGAGATTGTCCGGCAATAGGCTTAGTCCCGCTGATTGCGGATTATTTAAGCCAATCATTTTAATGCCGGCTGCTCTCCCTGAAAAGCTATCGCGAGAGAAACTAAAGGCCGTTTTGATTCACGAGCTTGCTCACATTAAGCGGAACGATGTTTGGGTGAACTTAGTGCAGACTGTTCTGCAAATAATTTATTTTTACAATCCGTTCGTGTGGGTTGCAAATGCAATGGTTCGTAGAGTCAGAGAGCAGGCCGTTGACGAAATGGTACTTGTTACCCTTAAGCCGGAAACTAAGAGTTACAGCAATATGCTGATTGATATAGCGGAAATGGCGTTTTGGAGGCCGAACTTCAGTCTACGTATTATTGGCGTAGTAGAATCGAAAAAGGCTTTAGAAAGGAGAATTAAGCATATGTTAAGCAGACCTGTACCAAAAAGTTCAAAACTCGGATATCTTGGATTAATCCCGATTATTGTTATTGGCGCGATATTATTGCCAATGGGCAGTAATTCCATTGCCGGAGCTGCCAACACACAGAAAAATTCTCGTGAGCATTCCGAGACTAATACAATCGTGCCTGGGCTGCGTGTTGGTGACTATACGCTTGACATGAGCAAAGATGAGGTATTGAAGAAGCTGGGAGAACCAGAGGCCATTCAACTCGGGAAAGACGATGTTGATGTTGTTCGTCGCGGGGAAGAAAGGTACAGCCTTAAAAATCTTCCGACTCATTATATTTTTTCCTTTGGTGACCTTTCTTTTTGGTTCGAGGACGATTCAGCCGAAGTGGTTATTAGCGTGCGTAGTCCTCTCTACAAACTTAGCAACGGGCTGGGAGTGGGTGACTCGGAGCAGAAAATCAAACAAGCCTTTGGTGATGACTTCCAGCTCGAAAAGGTCCTGGGGAAGGATTTTCGCTGTTACCATGCCAAGGGGCTCGGATTTGAAATCGACAAGAAGAACCAGACCGTCGCCGAGATCGTTGTTTATAAGCCGGAAGGCGACCATAGTGATAGTGATACACCAGAGCAAGAAGAGCAATCGAAGCATACCATCGTACCTGGGCTGCGTGTTGGCGATTACACGCTTGGCATGAGCAAAGACGAGGTCGAGGTGTTGAACAAGTCGGGACAACCAGAGGGTATGTACTTTGTGATGGATGACGGTGTAGTCAAAGAGATTTCAGTGTATAGTCCTCTCCACAAATTCACCAATGGTTTGGGAGTGGGCGACTCGGAGGAAAATATCAAACAAGCCTTTGGTCCTGACTTCCGGTTTGAGGAATTTGACACGAAAGACCTTCTCACTTACAAAGACAAAGGTCTCCAGTTTGAAATCCACAAGCAGAATAGAACGGTCAGAGAGATCACCATTACGCAGAAAATTTCTCGGGTCAAGTCAATAGAATCGGTTAATGAGTTCGATGATGTGCGATCGAAAGATCTGAGCAAACTTGATCTCTCTTCCAGAAAGGGACTAATTGCCACACTGCAATTTAACCAGGAGACGGTTTGGCCCGAACAAACCAAAATGCCTACTGGAAGCGATCCACAAAAAATACTTACTGATTCAATGAATCCAGGTCTTGGCGTTCGCGAACTACACCAACAGGGCATTACCGGCAAGGGCGTCAACGTAGCTATTATCGACCAACCCCTGCTCCCGGATCATCCCGAATATGATGGGAAAATTGTGGCCTACCACGACACGGGGTGCGGTCGTAGCAAAAGCAGTATGCATGGTCCGGCAGTCGCCAGCCTGCTGGTGGGAACGAATTGTGGAACAGCTCCGAATGCTCGGATTTACTATGCGGCGGCTCCTTCCTGGAAAAGAGATGCGTCCTTCTATGCTAAGGGATTAGACTGGATAATTGAACAAAATGAAAAACTTCCGGAAGCAGACAAAATCCGTGTGGTATCAGTTTCGGCATCGCCAAATCAATCATCTTGGGCAAATCGGCGAATGTGGGACAGGGCCTGCGCCCGTGCAGAGGCGGATGGAATTATGGTGCTCGATTGCACCGATAGTCATCGCGGATTTCTCAATCGCGGCTGGTATAATCCCGAGGATCCGGAAAGCGTGAGCAAGTTCAACTTCGGGCCTCCGCCCAAAAAAGAATTTAGGGTGGATCCCACAGAAATGAGCATCTACGTTCCTTCATCGTGCCGCACAACTGCTCAACATTATGATTATCACGGCCGAAACAGCTATATTTACTGGGGCTGGGGCCGCGGTGGACTGAGCTGGGCCATCCCTTATTGTGCGGGTGTGTTGGCCATGGGCTGGCAGATTCGCCCTGAACTGACCCCTGCACAGATGAAGGAGATGCTCTTTGCATCGGCCTATGTGCATAAGAGCGGTGCCAAGATCATTAATCCCACGGCGTTTATCGACCTGGTCCGAAACCAAAGTGACAATCAACGCGTACAGACGCCTCCGCAAACGGACTCTGAGACTTATACCATCGTACCCGGATTACGCATTGGTAACTATACACTCGACATGAGCAAAGATGAGGTGTTGAGAAAGCTGGGAGAACCAGAGGCCGTTCAACTCGGGGATGACGAAGTTAATGTTGTTCGTCACGGCGAAGAAAGGTACAACCTTAACAATCTTCCGCGTCGTCATATTTTGTACTTTGATAACATTTCCTTTTGGATGAGTGGCGATTCAATCGAAGCGATTAGTGTGCATAGTCCTCTCTACAAGCTCAGCAACGGGCTGGGAGTGGGTGACTCGGAGCAGAAAATCAAACAAGCCTTTGGTGAGGACTTCCATCTCGAAAAGGTACTGGGGAAGGATTTTCTCTGTTACGATGCCAAGGGTCTTGCATTCGAAATCCACAAGAAGAACCAGACCGTCGCCGAAATCGTTGTTTATGAGCCAGAAGGCAATCATCGTGATGATGATGCACCAGAGCAAAAAGAGCATTTGAAGCATACCATCGTACCAGGGGTGCGAGTTGGTAACTATACACTTGACATGAGCAAAGACGATGTGTTGAAGGAGCTGGGAGAACCAGAGGCCATTCAACTCGGGTTAGAAGATGTTGATGTTGTTCGTCGCGGGGAAGAAAGGTACAGCCTTAACAATCTTCCGCGTCATTATATTTTGTACTTTGGTAACATTTCCTTTTGGTTCGAGGACGATTCAGCCGAAGTGATGATTAGCGTGCATAGTCCTCTCTACAAACTCAGCAACGGGTTAGGAGTGGGTGACTCGGAGCAGAAAATCAAACAAGCCTTTGGTGAGGACTTTCAGCTCGAAGAGGTCCTGGGGAAGGAATTTCTCTGTTACCACCCCAAGGGGCTTGGATTCGAAATCCACAAGAAGAACCAGACCGTCGCCGAAATCGTTGTTTATAAGCCAGAAGGCGACCGTGGTGATAGTGATGCACGACATCAACAAGAGCAATCGGAGCATACCAAGCTCGTTCGTCAAGCTGCTGCGGACGGCCGTCTTTCTTTTAAGCTCACAACGCCTGATGAATTTAAGGCCATTGCCGGGCAGCCGACCAGGGAATGGACGGAGAGTAACGGCGAAGTCATATGGATGAAGTACCCAGGCATGCGAGTCAATTTTTTTGGCAAACCGGATGTCGAAATCCCACACACGTTAAACGGTATCTCGTGCGAAGGCAGGGAAATCGATATCGGCCAAAACCGTCAGATTGTCCTGCGTAATGAAGAAGATCTCCATAAGCTTGGATCATTTTGGGGCTTTAGTAACATAGATCTCAGTCGGCTTGATCTCTCACAACAGGGCGACCTACTGGACCGAACGTCGTTTGACAGTCTCACGGTATGGCCACCGTCCGATCGCCTGCCGCTGGGTTTTGATCCGGCCAAACGCCTGGAGTGGGGGAAGAATCCCGGTCTGGGAGTCCGTTCGCTGCATCGAGAGGGCATTACCGGCAAGGACGTAGGCATAGCGATTATCGATCAGCCATTGCTAAGGGACCATGTAGAATATGCCGAACGAATTAAGTCGTATCATGCGATTGAAGTCGAGGGCGTAGATATTCAAATGCACGGACCGCCGGTCTGTAGTATCGCGGTGGGCAAGACCTGCGGTGTAGCGCCCGAGGCGAGTCTGCACTACTATGCCGTCCCACCCTGGAAATGGGGGGAGAATCGTCCGTGGGCTCGAACGGTCGAGCAGATTGTGGAGCGAAACCGGCAATTGTCTCCATCAGAGAAGGTGCGGGTCATCAGCATCTCTCTGGGGGCCTTTTCCGGAAGGGATTATTACGATCAATGGAAGTCGGCCGTTGAGAAAGCACACCAAAATGGTATTCTGGTTGTGACTTGTGATCCGTATTTTTTGAGATATGTCACCTTAGAACGATTAGTAGGGACAGATCCGGACGATCCGAACAACTACACCTTCGATAGCGGGGTGAACGCGTTGTATGTTCCCGCTTCAAATCGGTCCATGGCCAGTCATCGTGGAATCGATGTGTACACCTTTGACACGCGTGGAGGTAATAGCTGGACGGTGCCCTACCTGGCCGGATTGGCGGCGATGGCCTTCCAAATCCATCCCGAGATTTCCCCGGATCGGATTGTTACTCTCTTTCAGGAGACAGCCACCCAAACCAAACAGGGTCGGGTGATCAATCCCAGAGGATTCATCGAGGCCGTCAAGCGGATCAAGGCCCAAGGTCTCTAAGGGGATGCTGTTTGTGACTTACACTCTGTTGGCAAAAGGAGAATCAAAATGCGATTTTATACTCGAAGAGAATTGTTTAAGCAGGCCTCTCTTGCGGCTTCGGCTACCATCGGAGCGAGCCTGGCACGTGTACCGCTGCTGCACGCGGCCGGGCCTGCCAGTGAGAAGCTGGGGGTTGCTGTCATCGGCTGCGGCGGACAGGGAAAACGACTTCCACTGTACATGGCAAGAGCACAGCGACTGGTCGCGATGGTGGATATCGACGACAAGATGATTGCCGCCGCCCTCGAGAATATCAAGGAAACCAATGCCAAACCCAAAATCTATCACGACTACCGACGAATGCTCGACGAGTGTCACAAGGATCTGGACGTAGCCCTGATCGCCACACCTGACCACCATCATGCCCCTGCGGCGGTGCGTACTATGGAACGTGGGATTCATACGTTCAGCGAGAAGCCGCTGGCGCATAACATCCGGGAGTGCCGTGTGCTTGGTGAGGTGGCCAAGAAGAACAAAGTATTCACCGCCATGGGCAACCAGGGACACTACGGGGAAGGCCACCATCGCTTGTGCGAGTACATCTGGGCCGGCGCCATCGGAAATGTAACCGAGGCCCATTGCATAGTCGATGATAGCTTCGGCGGTTCCGGGGGACGCCCGCCTTCAAAACCGACACCCGCTCAGGTACACTGGAACGAGTGGATTGGGCCGGCCCCCTACCGGGACTACCACGACGATCTGCATCCGGAAAAATGGCGAAAGTGGCGGCAGTTCGGCACCGGCGGCCTGGGCGACATGGGTTGCCATAATATGGATGGAGCGTTCGATGCCCTGCGCCTGCGTCAGGCCGACCACTACACAGTGACGTGCATCCACCTCAAAGGCGGTAGCGAAGAGAAATACTCAATCAACGTAGTGGTGCGCTGGGAGTTCCCGGCGCGTGGAGATACGCCGCCCGTGAAGGTCTATGCTTATGAGAAAGCTGAAGACATGCCCGAACGCGTTAAAAAGTTACGCAGGGAACTTCAGACACCCAGCAGAGTCGGAACCATTTTCATCGGTGACAAGGGCTATATGTATACCGGTTCTTTTTGCCTCGACACGCGAATCCTACCTGTGAAGAAACACAGGGAATTCCCGCCGCCGCCGAAAACGATGCTGCGTACCGGCGGTGCAATCGATGAGATATTCGACGCCATCAGGAATGGCAGCCCCCTGACCAATGACTTCACTACCACGTCCGGCCGGCTCACCGAGTGGATCCTGACCGGACATCTGGCGGCATTCGCTGGCGTGGGCAAGAAGCTTGAGTGGGACGCGAAGAAGATGGAGTGCACGAACTATCCGCAGATCAATCAGTATGTCGGCCGGACGTATCGGAAGGGCTGGGAGGTATAGTCTTATGTTTACATTGTACTCTTATACAAGGTGGAAGTTCTCCTCTATCATGAGATCCGTAGAGCTGTCTGTCATGCTTATGCTGTATTAAGGAATTGACTCATGCCTTCGGCCTGTATTAGTAGAATGCAACATTTAGATTGCAAGTCCGAGATTTTTACATATAACCTGCCAAGGAAATACAGATGTATAATGTTGTTTGAAATAGAGGGACGCCACTTTATTGTTAGCCACTGAAAAATACTGTGTTCGGTACAACGAGACTGAGACAATTGAACCACAACAAGCCAGAAGGCAAAAGACGCCTATACCTTCTGGATTCGCGGTGGATTGAGCTGGGGAGCACCTTATTATGCCGGTGTAGTAACCCTGGGCATACAGGTGAATCCTAATCTACGCCCCGACCAGATAGACAAGCTCCTGTATAACTCAGGCTGGGATTTTCAGAGAGGCAAATTGATTAATCCAGTTCGTTTTGTTGAAGCTGCCGAGAAGGCTGATTAGTCTGCTTGGTTGACTATACCTTATAATCTCCAGGCCTTGGCGAAGGCCTGGAAACTGGCAATCTGGGACATCAATACTCCCAACCAACATGGGATTGAACAATGTGGTGGTATGTTAACGGACGTCGTAGTCCTGGTTATTGAGTCGAAAGGAGACCTAAGATGAAACGATATTCGCGACGCCGATTCTTGTCCACGACGACCGCCGGAACAGTGGCAGCCTTTCTCGGCGGTTATATGAAGTCGGCCAGCTCGTCACCGAACGATCAGATTGCCGTCGCCCTGATTGGGATCAACGGTATCGGCATGTATCACGTTCGACAAATTGCTGCCACTCGCGGAGCTCGAGTCGTCACTTTGTGTGACGTCGACGATGCGGTTTTAGCTCGGGGAGTCCGTAGGGTTAAAGAGGCAACCGGCAACACGCCGCAGACGACGCGCGACTACCGCACGATCATTGACGACAAGTCGATCGACGCAGTGGTCATCGCTACCCCACACCATTGGCACTGCCCGATCGCTGTGCCCGCGCTCTTGGCAGGAAAGGACGTTTATGTCGAGAAGCCAGCGAGTCACGTGTTTCAAGAAGGCCGCTTGCTCGTGGACGCCGCCCGCAAGAACAGGCGGATTGTTCAACATGGAACACAAATGCGGTCGAGTCCGGTGACAGCGGAGGCGGCCGAGGTCCTGAAGTCGGGCATCTTGGGTGACATCAAAATCACAAAAGCGTGGAATGTACAAGATCGCGGCTTTGCCAAGCCGGTGCCGGACAGTGATCCGCCAGCGGGAGTCGACTACGATCGCTGGTTGGGGCCGGCGAAGAAACGTCCTTTCAACCGGAATCGCTTTCATGGAACCTGGCGGCTGTTCCGCGAATACGGCAACGGTGACTTCGGTGACGATGGTGCTCATGATCTGGATATAGCGGCGTGGGCACTCGGTGTTACGGAGCATCCGGTGCGGATCACGGCTCACGGCAGCAATGTGAAACCGCCCGGCTACCGCGAGTTCCCCGATAACATGAACGTCTCATTCGAGTTCGCTGACGGCCGCGTGTTGATTTACGAGGACCGACTCTTTACGCCCTACGGAATGCACGGCGTCGACAGCGGCAACGCATTCTATGGCACCAACGGCTATATGATCTTCTCTCGGCGCGGATTCTTTCGCACCTATCTGGGCAGGAATGAACAGCCGGGACCTAAGTCGGGTCAAACCAGACGTGTGGGCGTTCGGTTGCCGACGCACATGGAGGATTTCTTGAACTGTGTGCGAAACCGCCAGCCAACCAAAGCGAACGCCGACATCGCTCATCGCACGGCTGCTTTGATTCATCTCGGCGAGATCGCTTATCGCACGAAGACAGTTTTGGAGTTCGATTCGAAGACCGAGACGATTACCAACAGCAAGGAAGCGCACGCGATGCTAACGAAAGAGTATCGCAAGCCGTATGGCCTCCCACAGAAGGTCTAATATAATGTGTTCCACAGAGGGTCTAATATAATGCATTGCTTCAAGGCTTTCTTGTTTTCCGTGACGGTCCTGGTGGCCGCAGCGAGTTCGGGCGCGAAGCACGTCGCATTCACCGATCCAGAGAAGGCGGGTCCCGATTTCCAAGTACAAGGCGAATACGTCGGCAGAGTCGGCGGAGAACTTCCGGTCGGCGTACAGGTGATCGCACTTGGCAAGCACGAGTTCCAAGGTGTCTTGTACAGCGGTGGGCTACCGGGAGCCGGCTGGGATGAAAGCACGGTGTTTCACATCAAGGGTAAGACTCACGATGGTGAGACAAACTTTCACGGGATTCACGGTGAACGCTTG
>Ga0209636_10003396_pt1 | contig 16252 bp, 17 predicted proteins | sample DeeMarSWOR152_54_FD_187464 | JGI IMG/M metagenome (GOLD analysis project Ga0209636, IMG submission 187464) | Marine sediment microbial communities from White Oak River estuary, North Carolina - WOR-1-52-54 (SPAdes) (version 2) | ecosystem: Environmental > Aquatic > Marine > Intertidal zone >...
AAGAATCTGGCAGTGTGCCGAAGATATGACATGGGACTGGCCCTGACTCTAAAGGGCCACCCTTTGGTGTCTCAATTTGTTCATGGGAGATTTGATAGAAGGAAATCTGGCACTTCTTTGGTGAGAAACACCTGAGCGGTGTGAAGGGCTTAAGAGGAGATCAACCCTCATAGAACCTGACGATGGAGAGAAATGACTCCGCCCTTAGGCTTGCCCCCCCAATCAAGGCGCCATCAATATCTGGCTGCGACATTAGATCTTTGATATTTTCGGGCCTTACACTTCCACCGTAGAGTATCCTCATGGCTTCCCCTAAATCATTGTCAAAATTTTCCCTTAGCCACCTTCGGATAAAGAGGTGTGCCTCCTGGGCCTGTTCGGGGGTGGCGGTCTTACCTGTCCCGATGGCCCAGATAGGCTCATAGGCCAGAATTACGCCCTGAGATAAATTTCTCGGTTGGCCCCTCATCTTCAGTGATTCGTGTAACTGGGACCTAATGATATCAAATGTCTTTCCGCCCTCTCTCTCCTTGAGTGTCTCGCCAATGCATACAATGGGTACCAGTCCTGCCTCAATTGCCGCATCCACCTTCCTATTAATTATCTCACTGGTTTCAGAAAAGAGCCTCCGTCTTTCTGAGTGGCCCAGGATTACGTGGCTGCAACCTACCTCCTTAAGCATCAGGGGGGAAATCTCACCGGTGAAGGCCCCCTTTGTCTCCCAGTGCATATTCTGGCCTGCAACGTGGATATCTGTCCCAGCCAGCAATCTACTTGCCAAGGGGAGCGTAGTAAAGGGAGGCGCAACTAGTACGTCGACCGTATCGAAATCTATGTGGGCCCTTTTGATTCTGGTAAAAAGGTCTTCTGCTTCACCAAGGGAAAGATTCATCTTCCAGTTTGCTGCCATAAGGGGCTTTCTATTCTTCATTGCCCTCTTATCCTAAGCCCTTGGCGACGTATGCTTTAAGAAGGTGGGCAAAAGGGTATTGAGGTCGGTAAGGTCATTGACAGCCAAAAACTCAACGTCATCCCTCCATATACCGCACGGAAAGCCATTCTGTCTCTACATCCAAACCCGTTGATTCCAACCGTTGCTGGCATGTCTACCTCCCGAAAAGAAGTGAGTAGCGGGCACTATGTAGTGCCGGCTCCTGCCTACTTTATTTCTCCTGTGTGGGTGTCAGCAGTTCACTCGCCAGGGAGATGCTTCTCTTTCCTGCGGTCTTTGCCATATCCGCGATTTCCGCTAGGCTATGCCCTTCCCTATTTTGAGCAATAGCTATTACCATGGGTAGATTTACACCTGTGACGATCTCAACTGTGTCCTCTTGAAGAAAGGATAGGGCCAGATTTGATGGTGTCCCCCCGAACATATCGGTCAGAATAAGGACGCCTTGTCCCTGATCGAGGGAGTCTATTTTCTCTCTGATCATATTTCCTAATTCTTTGGAATCCTTCGTGACATCAATAGAAAGGCACTCCGCTGCCCCAACAGCGCCTACAATGAATTCGGCCGCCTCAAGCAGCTCCTTTGCTACCTGACCGTGAGTTATTATGAGCACACCGGTCATGAAAACAGTTAAAACTCCTCGTCCTTGTCTATTATGATCTTGTAGATCTCTTCCCTTGATTTTGCCCGCATCAACCGCTGTCTCAAATTACCATCCTTTAACATCCGTGATATCTTGGCAAGGGATTTCAGGTGCATGCCGGCTGAATTCTCAGGCGCTAGCAAAAGAAAGAAGAGATATGCGGGCTGCTCATCTATGGAATCAAAGTCCAGGCCATCAATGCATCTACCAAAAGAGAGTAAAAGGTTATCCAATCCCCTCAATTTTCCATGAGGTAAAGCGACCCCGTCACCTATGCCAGTACTACCCAGCCTCTCTCTCTCCAATAGAACCTGAAGTAAGGTCCCCTTATTTAGAGATCTTTCTTGCCCGGTTATAATCTCCAGGAGCTCTTCCAAAACCCCCTTCTTATCGTGCGCCTTCAGATCAGGGATAACAAACTGTGGTTTAAATATCTCTGAGAGTCTCATTCCTTTGCCCTTGGCATTAGCTATTTGGTACAGGCCTCAATAAGGCCTAGATCCCCATCTCTCCGTTTGTAAAGGACGCTAATATTTTTGGATTTACAATTCGTAAACACAAGAAAATTTCTTTTTGATAAGTCCAACTGCATTACCGCCTCATTTATGTCCATAGGCTTTATATCCACTCTCTCTGTCTTTACTATCTTGTGCTCCGATTCACCCAATTTATCTTGGGCCTCTATCTCACCATCCAAAAAATCCCCGCCTTTGATATTCTCCAACTTATGTTCCCTTCTTCGAGATAGTAACCGCCTGAGCTGCTCCTCTATCTTATCAATTGTCTTATCAATGGATGAGTGCATATCACCAGTCTGCTCTACAGCCTTGATGTTATTTCCATCAATAGAGAGAGTCATGTCAGCGACGTGCCTAAATTTTTCCACTTTGAGGACAATAGAGGCCTCAACAGGACAATCAAAGTACTTCTTCACCTTATAAACCTTTTCCTCTACATAGGACTTCAATTCCATTGATGGTTCCATATGCCTGAAGGTAACGGATATTCCCATCGTATCTCGTCAAAGAAATTACTGCTTGACCGTGCTCAGTAATAGGTAATGACTACGCTGCCTCCTCCACCGGAAGCGGACAGGATTAACAAAAACATCTGAAAGTCACACACCAATCGTGACCCATTCAGGGGGCAATGAGCACATCTAACTGTAGGGTTTTTTCCTCTGATTAGATGGGAGGATCCCAAGCATCTCTCGGTACTTAGCAACGGTCCTCCGGGCTATATCTATATTCGATCGTTTCAAAATATCAGCTATCTTTTGATCGCTGTAAGGCCTGGACTTATCTTCGCTCCTGATTATGTGCTTTAAGCTCTCCTTCACGCTCAAAGAGGCCACCTTATCCACTCCATCAACAGATTGGATACCACTGTTCAAGAAGTATTTGAGCTCAAAAATACCGTACGCGGCGTACATGTACTTGTTATTCATGACCCTGCTTACAGTTGATTCATGCATCTGAATGTCCTCAGCCACGTCTCTCAAGACCATTGGCCTCAAGTGCACTGGTCCAAACCTAAAAAAGTCCTTTTGGAACTTAATAACGCTTTCTGTAACCCTATAGATCGTCTTCTGTCTCTGATGAATGCTCTTTATGAGCCACGATGCGCTATTTAGCTTATCCCGAATGTACTCCCTCGCAGGCTTGGATACATCATCTTTCCTGGAGAGCATCTCCCTATAAAAGGCATTGATCCTCAGTTTGGGGAGGCCATCCTCATTCAAGACGATAACAAACTCATCCCCCACCCTATAGACGTAGACATCAGGGATTATATAGATAGTCTCCTCATCATTGTAGAAACGGCCTGGTTTCGGCTCTAAAGAAGCTATAGTAGAGACAGCGTCTAAGACCTCTTCCAATGAAACACCTAAGCTCTTAGCAATCTGATTGTATCTCTTCTTCTCCAATTGTTTCATATGATCAGTTACGATCTTTTCGGCAATACTCCCACCCAGACCCTGAAAACGGAGCTGGATCGACAGACACTCCCTGGTATCTCTGGCCCCGACACCAACCGGGTCAAACTCATGGATCAGATCCAGTACATTCAATATCTCTTCTCTCGATCTATTGGTAGCTTGCATAATATTCTCAATCGAGGCCTTAAGATACCCATCGGGGTCTATATTGCCAATAATGTACCTCCCGATCTCCTTTTGCAGTTCATCAAGATCGCTCACCTCTAATTGCCACATAAGGTGGGAGCAAAGATTCGTTTTGGGAGAAATCAAATTCTCAAATGATGGTTTATCTTCTGTATCCTCTGCGGACGGGCTCGCCCACGCCGTATTATATTCCGAGATATAGGCCTCCCAATCGACATCTTCCCTTGCCGTCTCTTTAATTCTTACCTCTGGGAGGGGCTCCTCTTTGACTGATTCCCTCTCCCTTTCCTCTCCCGGCAACCTCTCCTCTGTCTCGTCACCTAGGGGGACTTCCTCCAATAATGGATTGGCCTCCATCTCGTGATTTATTGTCTGACAGAGCTCTAACCTGGACAGCTGCAAGAATTTGATGGCCTGCTGAAGCTGTGGGGTCATTATTAAGCGCTGGCTTATCTTGAGTGATTGTTTTAGTTCAAGCGCCATAGTATAGACCCAATCAATGTCTACAAATAAAAACCTTCTCCCAAATAAACTGACCTAACTACCTCGCTTGCGGCGATCCATTCAGGCGTCCCGGATTCGATGATCTCTCCCTCATGTATTATGTAGGCAAGATCACAGACATCCAATGTCTCTCTCACATTATGGTCAGATATCACTATTCCCAGGCCCCTCTCCTTAAGCCCCTCAACGATCTGCTTGATATCCGTAATAGCCATGGGGTCAATGCCTGCAAATGGCTCATCAAGTAGAATAAATTTGGGATTGGTAATCAACGACCTCGTAATTTCCAGTCTCCTCCTCTCACCCCCAGAGAGAGAATAGGCCTTTTGTTTTGCCAAATGACCTATGTTCAACTCGGATAAAAGGGATTGAAGAAATGTCTCTCTTTCCTGAACTGGTGTATTGATAATTTCCATAATGGCCAAAAGGTTCTGTTCAACGGTAAGCTTCCTGAACACCGATGGTTCCTGCGAGAGATAATTAATCCCCTGCCGGGCCCTCCGATACATTGGTTCTTGAGTAATATCCCTTCCATCTAGAAGTATACGACCTTCTTTAGCCCTAATCAAGCCAACTATCATATAGAAGGTGGTGGTTTTACCAGCCCCGTTCGGCCCAAGGAGTCCAACAATCTGTCCTCTGCTGACTCCTAAATTTACTCGGTTTACAACTGCCCGTCTCCCATAGCACTTAACAAGATCCTCTACCTTTAAAGAACCCCTGTTGACCTCCTCTTTCACTATTTCGGCTTTTCCTCCTTAGGGAATATAGTTGCCTTGACCCTTTTGGTTTCACTTCCCTCGATTATACTCCGGTTTTCCTTTAAAAACAAAGTTATCCGGTGCCCCTCTACAAAATCCGGCCCTTGTCGAACAGAGGGATTTTCTGTAAGCACAGCCTTGTCCTCATTCTGATAGAAGACTGCCTTCCCTGCACGGGCTATTGCGCCATCGGAGCGATTGATAGTAACGTTCCCTAAGGCTATAATTTTGTCTATCCTTCTGGCCTCCATGTTAGATCCCTTTTTGGTGGGGTTGTCAAGATAGTATACAATCATCTTCTGGCACTCTACCACCATATCATCTGTCCTGGCCCTCACCTTACCTTCGAATATGATCAACCTTTTTCCCTGATCAACCTCCAGCCTATCTGAGTTAATAACAATAGGGCTTTCTGGGGAAACCCCCTTGGAGGTCTCGGTAACTTGGGAGAAGGAGTTGACTTGCGGAAGTATCAGAAGGGCAAGGAAAATGGTTATGCTGAAGGAAAAAATGGCCAGTAGAATCCTCATCTATAAAAAATCCCCCTTGTTAAGAGTTGTCAAGACATTTCTCTTTACGGTAAATGTGCTCTCCTTTAGATCAATGTAGAGACTATCTCCCCTCACTTCAAAGAAAGGACCTATCACCCTTATAGGCTTGTCGGTTTCTACGGCTTCCTCCTTTTCTCTATAGATTAAAAGACTTGTCTCAATCCGATAACCGTTAGCAGACCTCCCCATCACATCCCCTCTTAGAATGATCTCTCCACTTTCCCTGAAATAATCACCTTCGTTTCCCTTTATCGTAAAAGACCTGTCTTTACCGGACTCCAGTTTCAGTAAAACATCCTTCAAGGCCACCATCTGGGTCTTGTCAAAAAAATGGCCCTCTTTGGCCTTAAGCTCCCATTTTCCTTCCCCATTTCTATAGTCCTGGCTATATCTGATGTCACAAATTTTCAGGGATTCTCCGGGCCTCCAAGTGGATGTCTTTGAGGAGACCTTGACTGGGCGGGGTACCCTAAAGAGAAAAAGAGCGACTATCACTAGAAGTACTAAGATCCCCCCTATAGGCCACATCAATATAGGAATTCTTTTCATGGCTTATACCAGGAGTTAACCTATAAGTAAGGCACTTCCCCTCCCCTTTTTCCAGCTATCCGGTGAATTTCCTTAAGCATCATAACAAGGGGTTCAACTTGCTCAAATGGAAGGGAATTTGGACCATCAGAGAGAGCTGAATCGGGATCTGGATGGATCTCCAAAAAAACTCCGTCAGCGCCAGCTGCTATAGCAGCCCTTGCGAGAGGAGCAACAAATTCCCTCTGCCCACCAGATGAAGTTCCCCGGCCCCCCGGCGATTGAACACCGTGGGTTGCGTCAAACACAACCGGACATCCAAAATTCTTCATTACAAATATAGAACGCATGTCCACGACCAAGTTATTATAACCAAATGATGTCCCCCTTTCTGTCAATAAAACCCTGTTATTGCCCACTGAGAGAGCCTTTAAGACAACCTGTTCCATATCCCATGGAGAGAGGAATTGCCCCTTCTTTATGTTTATCGGTAGATCAGTTCTGGCTGCCTCTGTGATCAAATCCGTCTGGCGGGATAGAAATGCAGGAATCTGAATGACATCCAAAATTTCTGCCGCCTCCTCAATCTCACTCACCCGATGTATATCTGACAGAACCGGCAAACCGATAGCGGTCTTCACCTCCTTAAGGATCTCCAACCCCTTGTTCAGGCCTGGACCCCTAAAGGAATCAATTGAAGTGCGATTGGCCTTATCATAAGAGCTCTTGAAGATTACTGGAATCTCGAGCCTTTGGGCTAATCCCTTTAAAAACCTCGCCGCCCCAAGAGTCATCTCCCTGCTCTCTATCACACACGGACCGGAGATCAAAAACAGGGGTCCATTTCCGCCAACTGTCACATTTCCTATCTTAACCTGGTTGGATACCTTTGTCTTTTCTCCCTTAACAACCATACTATCTAGCCCTATGCATAATATATAATTCTTATCCAAAGAAGTGCGGAAAGTCAAGGATACGCTACTCATTTAGGGCTGATAACCCTATGAGAAAGGCATGGTGATAAGGGTTTCCCGGAAGATGGGAGACTGACGTCTCATCTCCGTCAGATCGAAACAGTTGACGAGACAAAGGGGGTGAAAACGGAAAATATAGGACAGGCCGTGTAGCTACTACACCACTATAGAGTAGGGTTAGCCTTGGCCTTTGCCTGGGCAATTAGCTCATCTTCCTTTTTTACGTCCTCCAGCGTCTTTGGCTTGACGTGATCAGGCACTTCTTCTAGGCCATATTTCCACTTCAAAAACTGCTCACCTGTGGTTGGATAAAGCGCATAGGTAAGCAGGTCTTCCTCGGTTCTCGCCAGATCCCCAATCTTTTTTCGATCCTCCTTAAGCTCCGGTTCGATAAAATCTGCAGCCCGTCCAGTAATTGGCGTCTCGCCTCTCTTATACCCTTTCAGTACCTTTTTCTGAACCTCGGGTTCAACTGGCGTGGGTGTTTTACCATAGAGTCCATATACCAAGTCTTTCACCTGGTTTGTGATCATCTTATATTTCCCCAGCAGCACATTCAATACTGCCTGAACCCCAACAATCTGGGATGTCGGTGTAACCAGAGGAGGAGTCCCCAGCTCCTTTCTGGTGATAGGTACCTCCGCGTGCACCTCCGGAAGTCTATGGAGGGCATTGGCCTCCTTAAGCTGGCTTACCAGATTAGAGATCATTCCGCCGGGTATCTGGTGGGCCAGAACTCCAGTATCTATAACGGCCATCCTATTGGTGGCAAGATAATCCCTGTATTTCGGCGCAATGGTCTCAAGGTAATCATCTATCTCAAGGAGCTTGGTTAAATCTAAACCAGTATCCCATTGGGTGCCTTGAAGTGCAACGACGATGGGCTCTACAGCCGGATGAGAAGTTCTCATGGCAAAGGGGGCAAGGCATGTATCAACGATATCCACACCTGCCTCGATGGCCTTCAAAAAGCTCATGGATGCCATTCCGCTCGTATAGTGAGAATGGAAGTGAATGGGGACCTTAATGCCTTTCTTCAGCTCAGTGATAAGCTCATAGATATCATACGGGGCAGCAATCCCAGCCATATCCTTGACACAGACAGTATCAGCCCCCATCTCTTCCAGCTGTTTGCATTTGGATGTGTAATACTCTAGATTGAACACATCACCCCCTAAGTGCCTCTCAGTGAGGGAATAGCAGATCGCGCCCTGGAAGTGTTTTCCGTTTGCCTTTATCCTCTCTACTGCGGTTTGGAAATTCCTGAAATCATTCAGGGCATCAAAGACCCTGAAGATATCAATCCCTATCTCGCAGGCCTGGTCTACAAATGCCCTGACCACATCGTCTGCATAGTTCCTGTAGCCAACGAGGTTCTGCCCCCTCAGCAACATAGAAAACGGTGTCTTCTTTATGTACTTCTTAAGTGACCTCGGTCTTTCCCATGGGTCTTCGCCCAAAAACCTGTGCATGGTATCAAAGGTTGCCCCTCCCCAGACCTCCATGGCCCAGAAGCCTATCTTATCCATCTTTTCAGCAATGGGAATCATATCCTCGGTCCTCATTCTCGTAGCCAGCAGTGACTGATGGCCATCCCTAAGAGTGAGGTCCTGGATCTTAAGGGGAGTTTTGGGGCTCTCTCTCTCGACAGTACTCATTCTTTCATCTCCTTTTGTGTTGATTATGTTGACGGTTAAAGACGTTCGCATTACGTGGTAAGCCCCATTATAAGTATTCTATGCCATTAGTCAATAACATCCCAGGGACCCCTCCTCTTCCCCTGAGACTAGTACTAGGAGCAAGTAAAGGCGCTGTGATGGCTGTTTTATAAAAGGTGAGCTCATTGGTGCTGGAAATTGTGGGTAATTTACTCTAGAATCCTTGGGCGAAATCAGAACCCTTTTTGATTTTCAAGGAAGGATAGCTGATGGATCGTGAAAGATGGGACAAGAGATCTGCATTTATTATGGCAGCAATTGGCTCTGCTATTGGACTCGGCAATGTCTGGAGATTCCCTTATGTGGCATATGCCAATGGAGGAGGTGCCTTCCTCATACCCTACATAATTGCCCTGATCACAACCGGGATTCCATTGGTAGCCTTAGAGTACTATCTCGGTATTCGATATCAACGTGGACCTACTGAGGCATATGGCTTTATGAGAAAAAAATCCAACTATATTGGATGGTTCGCCCTCTGTGTGGCAGGTATGATAACCTTTTATTACACCGTTGTAATGGCATGGACGTGGAGCTATATGCTTTATTCGGTCGGCGTGCAATGGGCTGGTGTAGAGAAGGAGTTTTTCTTCCGCAAAGTACTTGGATTATCCGGCAATATCTCGGAACTGGGCGGCCTTCAATGGCCTCTCGTCCTGGGAAACTTTTTGACCTGGCTCGCTATCTTTCTCATCCTATTCAAAGGAGTGAAGGTTATTGGAAAGGTTGTGAATTGGACAGTAGGTCTTCCATGGTTACTGTTAGCAATATTAGCAATAAGGGGTATGACCTTGAATGGGTCCGCTTCAGGATTGGATTTCTACCTGAGACCTGACTTCTCAAGATTGCTTGACCCAAATGTCTGGCTGGCAGCCTATGGGCAGATCTTCTTCTCACTATCTCTCGGCTTTGGAATTATGATTGCTTACGCATCTTATCTCCCCAGGGATTCGGATATTAATACGAATGCATGGGTTGTATCCTTCTCTGACTCCGCGACATCCTTCTTCGCAGGGTTTGCAGTATTCTCTACCTTAGGTTATTTAGCTATGGCTACCAATCAACCTCTGGACAAAGTTGTCGGGGCAGGACCCGCTCTTGCGTTTATCATCTATCCAACTGCAATAGCAAAGTTACCAGGAGGTGTCTTCGTACAATCGATCTTTGGCATTATGTTCTTCTCTATGTTACTGGCCTTAGGAATTGATTCTGCTTTTTCACTTATAGAGGCTGTTGTCACCGGATTAAGAGACTCCTTTAAGATCAAAAGGGAGAGGGCCCTCTTTTGGGTCTGCCTGGTGGGTTTCTCGGTCGGATTTCTGTATACATCAAGAGCCGGGCTATTCTGGTTGGATATAGTTGACCACTGGATGAATTGGGGGTTGGTCATTGTGGGCTTGCTTGAGGCAATATTAGTCGGCTGGCTCTATGAAATAAACAGGGTCAGTGCTGATATAGATTCAACCTCTGAGATCAAGCTGGGTAAATTCTGGGTCTTCTGCGTAAAAATCCTGACGCCCTTAGTCCTTTCAGTTACCATAGGATTAAGTATCTACAAGGAGATACTAAATCCCTATGGGGAATACCCGACGTGGGCCTTGATGGTAGGTGGCTGGATATTGTTAATGACGTTGTTCTTCCTCTCTATTTTGCTGCAGGAGCGGGAATATCTACCAACGATGACTAATAGATCCCTTATCGTCAGTGGCTGGCTGATCATTTACGTTGGGACGATACTGTCTTTCTACCTATTCTACTATGCAACAATGAGATTGTGGGCCTCGCTTCTATTGCCCGCTTCTATTGTTGCTGGCACGCTGATTATCAACGCAATAAGAAGGAAGGGCCTGCAAGACGGATAAAATGAGGGGGTTTTTGTGAGCACGAGCGCGATAGTAATGGCAATCTTGGGCTTTGTTATACTTTTTGGCGGTACCTTTTACGGCCTTTTAAAAATGAAAAAACGTAAAAGCCCAGAGAGCAAAGACCCATCTTGACAGGCAGGCCTGCCACACATCACACTAAGAGCAACAATCCAATTTCCTCTAGATACCTGGTACAGCCCACATCCTCATAATAGTCACCTATTTCGAGGACAGCAAGGGCTTATGATAGCATTTTTTTTGCCCTGGTCATGAATGGGAGCAGCTTGCTGCAATGCTCATACAGCTTGCTATCTCACGATCGAGGCAGTATCTGGCAACAGAAGAGAGCATTAGAAGGCCATGGGCTATGGCGAGATATGGCTAAACTGTATTACAGGGAGAAAGCTCATCCTATTCATCTAAAGCTTCTTTTCCCGTTCCCTTAGCGATTAATAGGCCTGCAGCCTCATCAACTTCTCCCTCAGTAGTAGGCCTGCCGAGGCTCAATCGAATGGCACCCATCCCCACTTCTTCCGTGACACCCATGGCCCCAAGCACATGGGATAGTTTCAAAGACCGATCATGACAGGCTGCACCTGTAGAGGCACAAATTTCGGGTATATGACTGAGGATCTCTTCTCCAATCATCCCCGGAAAGGAGAGGTTGAGGGTATTGGGGAGCCTGTTTTCTGGATGTCCATTCAACACTACTTCTGGAATAGCTGAGAGTATCTGGTTGTGTAATCTATCCCTCAGACGCCTTAAACGGGGAATATCGTCATACAGGTTATCTAAGATGAGCTCACATGCCTTGCCCAGACCTACGTTGAGGATCACATTTTCCGTCCCGGACCTTAGCCCCATCTCCTGACCACCACCATGCATAAAGGGCTCGATTTTTAGCCCCTTTCTGATATAGAGCGCTCCCACACCCTTGGGGGCATAGATCTTGTGGCCGGCAATGGTGAGAAAATCAACCCCCAGGTCACGGACCTTGGTTTCTATTTTGCCAACGGATTGAGCCGCATCCGTGTGAAAGAGGACCCCACGCTCCCTGGCAATCGAGCTAATCTCGGCAAGGGGCTCGATTGTACCTGTCTCATTATTTGCGTGCATCACTGTTATAAGAATGGTATCTCTTCGGACCGCCCTTCTTACTTCATCCGGATCTAAGGAGCCATATTTATCTACCGGGAGGAACGTCACATCATAGCCATCTTCCATGAGAAAGAGAGCTGTATTTATTATGGAGGGATGCTCGATCTTTGTAGTAACTATGTGCCGACCTTTGTCCCGCAGACTCCATGCCACACTTTTGAGAACCATATTATTCGATTCAGTGCCGCCGCTGGTAAAAACGACCTCGGTGCTTTCACATCCCAGCATTCTGGATATTTGTCCCCGTGCCTTTTCTAAGGCCTCCCTTGCCCTTCTTCCCACAGGGTGAGCGCTGCTCGGGTTCCCGAAGTCCTCAACCAAAAAGGGCATCATTGCTTCAGCCACCTCCTTTGCAACAGGAGTTGTGGCGTTATAATCAAGGTAAATCATTCGCTTGCATCACCTCCTAAGCGTGGCCCTCAACCTATGAGGTTTCAATAAGAGGTCAAGGGCGTCGTTAATGCCAGGGACTACCAGATCAGAGGCCACCATTGCCTCTGCTGACGCCCCCTCGCTTCCTGCAACACAAATTCCTATAGCGGACTCCTTTAGCATGGAGACATCATTAGAGCCATTTCCTATACTGATAGTGCTATTCCTTCCTTTTTGGAGAACCGCTTCAAGCTTCTGACTGTCTTCATGGCCTTCTCTTACCTTGTGTACTGAGATCCCTAAACCCCCGAGCAACGCCTCTGCATTTCTATTAGTATCAGCGGTAACAACCATTACCTCCAGTTTCCGGTTTAGTTCCGTCAGTTTTTCCCTGACGCCCTTTATGATGCTTCCGTCTAAGGCGATTGTCCCGTTGAGGTCTAATATCAAATGCTCTATGGCGTAGTTGCCCTTTCCGGGGATGGCTATATCTATCACTCTCGTGCCTTTTCTATTTGCCACTAACCTTTTCTATCTCCACAATGTTTGTATGCTACTGTTTCCGTCATGTCAAATGGTACATCACCTTTGTGGCAATTCTTACAATGGTCCATGAGGGCTGGAGGCATGCCCTCTCCACAATTTGATGAAAAAGACAACCTAAACTTGAGCTCCATCGCCATTGACGATAGCAGTATAATCTTGACTTTTCTCTCTCGATGTATTTACTTCGGTCTCTCCAGTTGATTGGGTGCATAGCAGTACGGCACGAAGAAGTGAATTCATGAAAACTTGGTAGGGGGGGCAAATAGTCGCCGCCGAACGCGTGCAGAGCTCTCCATCCAAGAATCCACCAGACGGTGGTTTTTTATTTTTTGCTATGATGGAGCACTCAAGAAGTACTGATATAAAAGTGATCTTCGGCTTGACCCTCGTTCATTTTATTGGCGATTTTTATTCCTCCTTCGTCAATCCACTGCTTCCGCTGTTTGTAAAGCAGTTTTCCCTCACATTGACACAGGTCGGGCTGATCGCAGGGATAAGCCGCTTTTTCGCCTTTATTGTTCAGCCTTCGGTGGGATACCTTGCCGATCACTACCGAACCCGCTTCTTTGTCTTGGGCGGTCCACTCCTGGCAATACTGTTTATTCCCCTTGTGGGAATTGCCTCCGGTTTTTTAGTGCTCCTCCTTGTTATATCCTTGGGTTCCATCGGTTCATCCATGTTTCACCCGACAACAGCGGGCATGGTTTCTCCCTATTCAGGCCGACGTTTCGGGTTTTCCATGTCGATCTTCAACACGGGTGGGACCCTTGCCTTTGGAATCGGGCCACTGTTTATCACCTACCTTGTAAGCACTTACGGCCTGAGGGCCTCCCCATTCACGATGATCATCGGCCTGGCTGTGATGGTCGTCCTGTTCAAGATCATACCCGTTCCCGGAGGCGAACGATTGGAAAATCTCGGCTTTATGCGTTCAATCAAAGAAGCCCTGGGAACGGTATGGAGATCGATTATGCTGATTTGGCTGGTTATGGTCTTGCGAGCCTTTGTCTCTCAGTCATTCCTGATTTTTGTGCCTGTGTTGTACTCAACTGAAGGATATTCCTTGATCTCTATCGGGACGGTAGTGTCCCTCTTTACGGTAGCAGGGACAATCAGCGGACTCCTCGCCGGCCACCTGTCAGATAGAATTGGATACAAACCAATTTTTTATCTTGCCCACGGCCTTACAACACCAAGTCTCTACTTGCTGCTATATCTCCCGGGAAACTGGGTCTATCTTAGCGTCTTCTTGGCGGGGTTTTTCGCTATGGCTACCCTGCCGCTAGGGGTTGCCATGGCGCAGGAATGGGCTCCCAAGGGAAGGTCAATGGTCTCGAGCCTTATGATGGGCCTTGCTTTTGGACTGGGAGGAATGATGACTACTCTGACGGGAACCTTGGCGGATATTTTCTCGATCCGAGCGGTTCTTGGGTTTCTGACGATAATACCGTTGCTGACAACCGGCCTCATCCACCTGATCCCTGAGAAAAAAAGGATATGCTGGGAAAATGTCATCTGAGCCCCCGCTGTTTTGGCAGAAAGCTCGATGCTGATCACCTCTGGACAGTATCAAGTGCTGTGAGCCGAGGCTTCATTGACTAAGTGCTGTAACTCGTAAATTCGATGACGTTTTTTCTCGTAGTAAGCAGCACGTTGATCGATCTCTGCATTATCAGCTGGAGGCCCGGGGGGTATTTTTTCCTGGATGCCCCAAACAAGACTCCCTCACACGGGCCGGCTCACCATGGTTTAGGGGAACGCGTCAATGGCTGACAAGAACGTAGTGGGGATAAACCATAGTGAACCAGCCCGTCCGATGCATGGTGCACGGGCATCCTGTGGGAAAAAATACCCCCCGGACCCTTACCAATGACTAAGTAAATGCGTCATCGTCCTTAAGAGTACCTGTACTAGACTGCGGTCAGGTGGCAGCAGAGGACGTCGTAGTTAGCTTTCGAATGCGTTCAGGGATTTTCCATAAGTTCATCAGGTCTCGGACACTCGAGGGCACGAGGTGTTCCCACGCCTCTCCTGAGGCCATTCGCCGGCGAACCTCAGCCCCGCTCAATCCCTTCTCATGAGAGGACCTGCTCCAGAGCACCTCCGTATTCAACCCCAGGGCCTGGAATTGTTCGAGCTTTCGCCTCCCCCATTGATCGTAGATGGTCAGAAAAAAGGCAGCTCGCAGGGGCACATAATATCTATAAAGCTCAGGCACGTTGATGGGAAAAGGCACTACCGAGAAATCCGAAAGAGACACACCGGCCTCCACTAGTGCCAACCGGATCATAGTGTAGCGCTCAAAATAGGTGAGGGGGTTCTCCGTAGGAAGGCTCCTCTTGGGATCAACGCTGTCATCACGGGTCAGTGAGGGATCGGGGTTGGTGATCCCCACCACCAAGTGGTGACAACGCGCATTGCCTGCCAGGAGGTATTTGAGGTGATCATGATGTAATATCTGGAATCGACCGTGGATCACGCCCATTTCCGCCATAAGGTCCCCTCCTTTCGCAAAGCCTGCCACTCTGATGAGTACTAAGCCCTATACTACCACTAGAGGCCTTTCAGGAAACTGACGACGACCTTTGGGCTTTCAACAATCGTATTGCCACCACCACATTGACGTGCAAGGCCACGTAGCCAAGTGCCACCATGGGCATTAATGGCCAGATTGGGCTGCCCAGACCTGAAAGGATTATTACCGTCATCCTGGTTCCCTTACTGGCCAAACTAGGCTTTCCAAATTCGATCTCCAAGTTTTTGGCTATGGCATCGGAATAACTCATCAAATTGGTTCCTATAAGGGCTAATGACCCAAACACCACTACCTGCCACAAGGGAAACGGGACGGGCAACCGTACTAAGTATAAGGTTACCCCTATCACCATGGCCCCATCTGAATAGCGGTCCAAAACTGAGTCCCAAAAAGCCCCACCTACACTCTGCCTCCCTGTGAGCCGAGCGAATTGCCCGTCAACCCCATCCAGGACCTGGGAAGCGCCGCCCACCAGACCAGCGAGCCAGCCCCATCCCATGGCAAACGCCACACCAGCCATCATTCCCAAGCTGGCAGAACTTACGGTGATCATCCAGGGACGGAGCCATTTCACTCCGACCAATCTCGGCGTGATCCTAGCAGATACATGACATTTAATCCACTTGAGCAAGAACCGATCAGTGGGCTTAGTTTTCCACGCATCTTTCTTATAATCTTCCATAGAAGAATCCACCCTGATCTTGTGCCATGTCACAAGGTAATTCATAAGGCATTATGGCACAGATGCCCCCATACCCATACCGGACGATAAGGGGTAGGATATTACTTTGGGATTAGAATTCAACCAAAACATGCACCAAGATAAAACCCGAGAAGTTAAAGGGCACGTCCTTCCTTTGGTCTGATAGAACCATGGAATCGCTGTTTTAGATTGATAAAGGCAGAACGTGGTGTTATTATCAAAAAAATTAGGACCTTAGAATCGTCTACTGTTGATGTGTAAATGAATTTCTTAAGCGATGGGAGAATCGATGGAACTAAAGGTTAAACCCAAATGG
>Ga0209636_10003397_pt1 | contig 16245 bp, 9 predicted proteins | sample DeeMarSWOR152_54_FD_187464 | JGI IMG/M metagenome (GOLD analysis project Ga0209636, IMG submission 187464) | Marine sediment microbial communities from White Oak River estuary, North Carolina - WOR-1-52-54 (SPAdes) (version 2) | ecosystem: Environmental > Aquatic > Marine > Intertidal zone >...
CCTGAAGCAGGAATCGACTGGGGGTTGCCAGTGTATGCTTGGGAAAATGAGATCAAGGAAAGGCTGAAAAGGATCGTGACCAAGACTAATGCTTCTTTGAAGAATCTCATTTTTTACCCAGCGCAGTGTTTTACCCGGCGCAGCGCGCCCGGCGAAATGTATATAGTATATTAAGTCTTTATTCTTAATATACTTTATCGTCTTTTTGTCCAACACAAATACGGTTACATGCACATGCACCAGAATACAAAAGTCCATGTTACGTATCTAGGTCTTAGCAAGGTCTGAATAGATCGCAAACGATTTGAGATATATATCCAAGATAATTAATAGACGGCTAAGCAGGTTTAAACGGGGGTAGAAAATGAAAATCTCAACGCCGTTGCTCTCGCTCTCTCCTACCCATGAGTTTCTAAGGCTCGTTGGCTCTCCCTTTGCAAATCGTACGCGCGAGAATTTCAATTCCACGCAAGCCAAGATCCAGAACGCTTCGAGACTTTATCACTATGCCACTAAGAATAGGATGTCTTTACTTTACCTCGAGGCTCTAAAGAGGCTAGATATACTAGCCCCTCTACGGAAAGAATACAATAAGTTGGTTGACAAGTATGCTAAAACTAACCAAGCTATCTACCGAGTTTCTCAGGTATTGGATAGAACCGGTGTTAATTACACGTTTTTTAAGAGCATAAGGCCTTATCAAGAAGTGACGGTTGATATTGACATTCTGGTTTTTGGTTCTTGTGCGGAGTATGAAAAAGTTGTTCAAGTTCTGCGGCGTGTTGGTTATGTGTTCTTGGGCAGTGGACCCCTTTCAGTAACATTCCGTGACAGCGAAGCTGGAATTAACTTGGACCTTTACTACGAGGTTGGAGCAAGCCATATGATATATCTTGACAAAGATGGTCTGGAACGTTTTGTTTGTGAAAGGAAGCTCTCCAATGGTGAACTTGTTTTTTCATTGTTTTCAGAGGCGGATCTCCTAGCAGTTATTGCACATTCAGTTGTTAAGGAACATATGTATGTCTTATCTGAGTACTATACAACGCTTTATTATTTAGCAGATATGGAAGAAGAAGCTTTGAAGTCTTTTCTTTCTCTGGTTGATAAATGTAAAGTGCGCTCAGCTGTAAAGACGCATTTAGGGATAACAGCTTTACTTCATTACGAAGCTCACCGTTTTTTGCCTGCCCGCCTTGTGAGGTTACTTGAAAGGCTTGAGGTGAACCAGTTGGAGCTATCGCGTGTCGAAAAAACGGGATTTGATATGCCTCATAAATACCATCCGATAACGACAATTAAGGCGCTCGTTGAGAAGTTTGGGGAAGAAAAAGCTAGAAGAAGTTTTGCTTCACAATTTCTTAGAATGTTGAACCTGAAGTTCACTTCATCTCTTATGAAAGATGTGTTTCAACACGTCTCTAGGGAGTCTTATTAGGCTGTCAAATGAACACTGCACGCGCGTGAATTGTGGGGGTCTTTAGCTTCTGAAAAGCATTCTTGTTCTCAGTCGAACGGGGAGCGAGAGCAGAATGTTGTATGCCATCCCCGCTCTTCTTGATGCAGAATTCTGCGTAGGAGTGTTCACAGAAAATCCCAAATTCCTTGAAAACTTCCCACCTGACATTCGTAATCGGATAAAAGCGTTATATATTCGCGGTACATCTGCTTTTCCCAAGTTCGTATATCTACATCTGATTTTTGAGTGGATTAAGATGAAAAAGCTTCAGGGCATAGCTCGCAATTACGACATTATCTTCAATGTGCGCGCGCGCAATCTTTACGATCCAATCTTTTCATCAGATGCTAAAGCCGTATACCATCTTTACGGTCCAATGATAACTCATTGGCATGCATACAAAGAATACCCACAGAATCTCATGAAAGCCTATTTTCTCCTATTGGATAAAATTTTCTTGAATCGGTGCAAAAAAGCCGTAGTTCTCGCCAACTCACATTTCACACGGAGGGTTCTTGCCCGCCAAGGCATCGTCAGTGAGGTAGTTTACCCTCCATGTGAGATTAGTGATCTTAATCCCCTGCAGCGAAAGAACAATCAAGTGATTAGCGTTGCTCGAATAGCCATCGAGAAAAAACTTGAAGACTTCATAACAATCGCACGGCATTTTTCCAATGTAAAGTTCATAATACTTGGCGAGGTCAACGTTAAAGATTTGACCTATTATCACCGATTAGAAAAACTTAAGACGTCAAACGTGAATATCGTTACTCCCAGCCACAATAAATTCCGAGAATTTCTACGCAAGCATCTCGCAGAATCAAAGATATATCTCCATTCAGCTTATGATGAGCCTTTTGGAATAACAATAGTCGAGGCCATGGCAAGTGGATGCATACCGATCGTTCGAAATTCTGGCGGACCAGTAGAAATAGTTACAAAGGAAGTTGGGTTCAAATGGAACTCGATCAGGGAAGCCGTAACTCAAATATCGCGTATTCTTTCAGACAAAGACCTCCAAGAAAAATTATCTTTTGGTGCGATTCAAAGGGCTCAGACATTCAATCCAGAAGTTTTTCAAGAAAAAATAATTGAAATAATCCAAAAGCTGTAACTTCATGTGCGCGCGCACCACGCTTGAAAAGGGTGAAAGAAAAGAGAGTCTTACGGTGGACAGCGTTCTCAAAAGCTATCAAAAGGGCATAGGCATTAACCGTTTTGGCGCATCAAGTCTCAGCGTGTGCATGGCAAAGACTTTCGCGAGGGGTTAATTGAATATTGGCTTCGCATCTCATCGCTTTTTTTGGACCCGATGGCACGGGAAAATCCACACATGTGGAACTCTTGCTAAACTACTTTCAATCACATAAAACTAAGGTTAAAAAAGTCTGGGTTCGATCACCTCACACTCTAGCCTATCTACTATCCTGTTTCTTCGTAAAGATAGGTTTTTATCGTATAGTCTCGAATCCTTTCGGAAGGAAAAAGAAGTATCCCGCAGTCCACATCGATCGGCGTCTTCGACTCTTATGGTCTCTGATGGAACTAGTAAGCGTGATACCTGTAATAATATTTCGCGTGTATGCTCCTCTACTTTTAGGGTATGTAGTTGTAGCTGAAAGGTATGTAGTAGACACTCTCGTGACAATAGCCTATTATACCAATGATTTGGGATTCTTGCAAAGTTTAACAGCAAGGCTTCTTTTTTGTTTTATTCCAAAAAAAACTCTGTTCATACACCTTGACTCAGATTACTCCACATTATTGAAGAGACGTGGTCACACGGTTGAGGCATATGATTTCATTGAATTCCAGAAGATGGGCTATAAAATTCTAGGAAACCTTGTAGGAGCAACGCTTATAGACACATCAAATATTACTATTGAACAAACCTTTACCCGAATTATTAATCAGCTTCGAATTGGAAGGGTTCTCCAATCACGAACATAACAATTCCAAGATTGCTCCAGTTGTGATTTCTAAGTAAGCTGTTTGAAATTCGAGGGCGCGTTGTACCCATGAAATAAGGAATTTGATTGTTGTTTGTGTTGTTGTCCAAGTCCTATGGGTGCGAACTTGAGTTTTCTTGCTGAAGTCTTTTGAATTGTAGATGCGCGCGCATCCGCAGTCATTTAACTTTCCTACAAAAGAATATTGGTTCTTCCCTTATCAAACCATGTTTTTGAGTCACGTTGTCGTTTTGGGTGAGAGATCGGTCAACAATCACTTCAAACCCCGATTGTTGCAATCTGAATACGTAGTCTTTGCCGTAGATTCTTACGTGATCTCTTTGACCAAATTTTTTGAGTCTCTCAGAAGGAGTAATAATTGAAGAATCTTCGAAAGTTCTGGATCGAGTTGAATCTAAGGGTACTTGAAGTATCGCCCACCCCTCAGGTTTCAAAACTCTAGATAATTCTCTCATTGCTTTGATGTCATCTACAATGTGCTCTAACACATGATTGCAGATTATGGCGTCAAAATAGTTGTCTAGATACTCGATGTGTGTAATATCAATTTTTACCATGGCACCCAAGCGTTCTGGGTATAAATCCCCGCTGATATACTCTACGTTTGGTGTTGAAGCTAATATCTTTCCCAGATTATTTTCAGGAGCTACATGTAACATTCTTGTTCTAGGAGTGACGTTCAGCAAGCGTCTTTGTTTCAAATACAAGAAAACGTGCCTTTCCCGATCGGTTGATTCGCATCGGGGACAGATACAATTTGTCCTCTCGCCTGCTCCCACGACATTTCTTGGCACTAGACTATATTTACCAACCGGCATGAATTTCCTAAAACGCCCTCCACAAAAAGGACAAAGAATATCGTTGCCTACATAAAAAGCGCACCAGAGAAGTTGGCGAATTCTTCTATATGAAGAGAACACAAATGGCGGAATCACCTTCACGGCGGCTCTTCGACCAAGTTTCGTTCTACGAATCCACCCCACTCTCCAAATACTATGATCCAACTAAATAGCGTGCACTTCTTCCTTAGGTAAGCTACGCCCATGCCAAACATGCGTACAAACTATAAGAGGGATCTAGATTTACCTTTTCTGTATCGATGCGCTTTCATGCGACCGCGGGATGTCATAGCAGGCAATGCATGCATACATATGAGTTACGAAAACACGAAGATTCTCCTAATTATTAAGGGGTGAAACAACGTTGCATGTTCGATCGAAGAAATGTATCATAACATTTCTGGGTCCCGTTGGCGTTGGCAAGTCGACACAAATAAGCTTACTTAAGAACTATCTCAGTTCAAAAAACGTCAGGGTAGTAGAGACTTTCATAAAGAGCACCCACGCTTTAGCTTACATTTTGAGTAGGCTTTTGATAGGGCTGGGTGAATGTGAAAAAGTCTCATTTTCCGAAGGTACTACTCAACTCTATCCCCGCAAAGAGGTCATGAAAAGGCTTTTCCCTTTATGGTGCTTTTTAGATATGCTCAGCATCGCTACCAAGTTTTTCTTTACAGTTTACATACCCTTCTGCCTTGGTTTTACGCCTTTGGTGGAAGAAGGATTAATGATGACGCTATTAACTTACCGTAGGGCTCTTCCTGTTTTCTTCGGGACAGAACCCAAGGTGCCGCCATTACTGCCTACTCTCCTTGGATGGGTAATGAGCAAGAATCATGTTAATGTTGTTCTCGACGCAACTGACGATGACCTTAAGCAAAGGCGAAGAAAAAGAGAATACAGGCAGAACGAATTATCTGTGTACATATCCATGCAAAGGAGATGGGTGGAACGTTTAAATTCACAAAACACATTTTTCATAGACACAACTGGAGAAACAGCTGGGCAAGTTCACAAAAATATTGTTGTAGCTCTAGAGAAGCACCCAAGCGTTCTTCTAGGCTAGAGTGTATTCCCTTTGGAATTCCTATTCACGCGCGCGAGCAAGAAATATAGTGCATGATTCGAAGAAGGACTTTTAAAATGAAAATTCTTTTTCTGAGCGAGCTGTTTCATCCCCATGGTGGTGGTGCTGAACTCGCTACCTATTTATATGCTAGACTTCTGAGCGAAGCGGGTTCTGATGTTGTCGTGGTTACAAACAAGTTTGGTGGAGAGCCAGAGTTTTCCAAAAATGGAAATCTGACGATTATCAGGTTGCCATTGTTCAAGAAAAATGGAAGCGTCAAATACTCAATTTTTATGCGGTTCAACGTTTTGTTCTCTAAATTCATGAGAGAAATCGTGAAATGGGCTGATGTAGTGTATATAGCTAGATTTTGGTATTCAGCGATACCATTTGCAAAGGCTCTTAGAACGCCCGTTATTACACACATACATGACTACATGCCCATATGCCCTTTATCCAACATCTATGATGTATCGAAATACGCGACTTGCGAGCACAAAGGTCTACTCTGTTCACCAAAGTGCATCTATGCTTATGAAAAAACTCAAGGCAGGGGTTTCACTCAAACCCTAATATCTATGGCACTGAATTCAACTGTTGGACCTTTCTTTGGCAAGTTTGTTAAATTCAGTGATGCCATAATATGTGTGTCTAAATTTCAAAGGAGAATAATAGTGGAAGGAGAACCATCTCTCAGAGAAAAAACCAGTGTAATATACAATCCTCTTCCTAAAATCTCACATATCGAGATGGTAGGCGACGATTTCGCATATTTTGGTGGGCCAGACTACCTAAAAGGATTCCATACTCTATACAAAGCCCTCATGCACTTAAATCGCGGGCGCGTTAACCACAAAGCAACAAGAATCCACGCAACAAAATTCTCTAACTCTTTTGGACAGTTTGCTAAGTCTTCAAGGGAACTGGGCATTTCGCTATATGGAAAACTGGATAGAGTCGAGTGTGATAAGCTTTATAGACAGGTTCGGGCCGTGATTGTTCCTTCCATTTGCCATGAGCCTTGGCCATATGTGGTGAGTGAAGCGATTACCAGAGGTCGGTTTGTTATTGCTTCTCGTGTAGGTGGAATTCCAGAGCAGGTCGAAGGATGCAAAGGCGCTTTGCTATGCGAGCCTGGAAATTCTAAGCAGTTGGCAGAAGCCATAGAGTTCGTGGGAAGTTTAGACAGAGAAGACGTCGCTGAATTGGGATTTCAGTCTAAAGAAAAATTCAGCAAAAAATTTGACAACGCAATATCTATTAGAAGTTTCATCAGTATTTGTGAGAATCTAGCTTAATTCACCAGTATTGTTTGTGGAGAGATGAAAGGTGCGCGAAATGAATGTTGCCGTAGTTGGTTGTGGTGAGGTTGCGAACGGCCACTTGAAGGCTTGGAGAAAGGTGCCTTCGGCACGCTTGGTCGCTGTTTCTGACTTGAATGAAACTTTAGCCAAGAGCACCGCGAAGAATTGGAAAATTCCTTATTATTACACATCATTGCTAGAATTGATGGAACTAGGGAACGTGGATGTTGTTGATATTTGTACTCCTCCGCAAACGCATGCCGCTTTGGCTGTTCAGGCTATGAAGGGGGGATCTAATGTAGTGATTGAGAAACCTATGACAATGACTGTGAAGGACGCTGAGAAGATTGTTGGATGCCAAAAAGCGACGGGCGTAGAAGCAGGGGTAATCCACAATTGGTTGTTTGAACCTCCGATTATTGAAGCTGATTCTTTCGTGAAGAGGGGTTACCTCGGAGAAGTGTTTAATGTGGAGGTTGAGGCGCTTTCCACCAAAGAGGATTCTATGGCTACGAATGAACGCCATTGGTGTCACAGTCTTCCAGGTGGAAGGTTCAGCGAGATGTTGGCTCATCCTATCTATTTGGTGAGACATTTTCTGGGAGAGATCAAGGTAGGGGCTGTTCAAGTTTCGAAGATAGGCGATTATCCATGGATGACGTCAGACGAGCTTTGTGCCACTTTTGAGGTTGGGAACAAGTTTGGGAGAGTTTATGCGTCTTTTAACGCTCCTCGTGACGCAATTTTTGTTGAATTGTATGGCCGAGAAGCGATTCTCAAAATTGAAGTAATAAACGCGACTGTGAATGTTCTTCCAAGTAGAAAAGTCAGCCGGTTTAGCAAAGGTGCCGATTCCCTTAGGCAAGCGACACAATTGGCGGGGTCAACGTTTAAGAACGCTGCCAAAATCGTTTCTGGACGTTGGTTGGATGGGCATGAGATGTATATCAGCCGATTTGCAGAAAGTTTGGTTAAAGGTACTGAACCTCCCGTTACGGTTGAAGAAGGCCTCAAAGTTGTGAAGACTCTTGAGGATATGTGTAGAATTATTGAGAGTGCGGAGAAAAGACGCCAGGAGACAACCTAGTCAACTGGGTTAATTTGCCAAATTAATCGGAGAAATGAATTATGAGCAGATTTTATCCTCTATTTGCACAGAACTTTGTGGCGCCTGTTTATGACATAGCTAGAGGGACTTCTAGATTTAAGTTTCATCGCGTTCTGCAGAAGACGCAGTGGCTTTCTCGTGAACAGATTGAGTGTTTGCAGACTAGAAATCTGCGTGTTCTGTTGAAACATGCATATGAAACCGTGCCCTATTATCGGAAGATATTCAGGGAAAGAGGTTTAACGCCTAATGACATAAAAAGCGCAGATGACTTAGCGACATTGCCTATTCTAACCAAAGCAGACATTAGAAAGAATTTTAGAGATTTGATTTCACGTGGTTTTCCTAGAAGTAAGTTGATTCCTTATCAGAGCGGTGGCACAGGAGATCCTATTAGGTTCTATAATACCAAGCAGAGTTTAAGTTGGGAACTTGCTGCGGAGTTTAGGGCGTACGGTTGGGCCGGTTATGGCCTGGGTGAATCTTGTTTTATACTTTGGGGTTCTCCAGTGGATTTGTCAAAGTATAAGACTATGATTTCGCGTGTTACTAGAACTTTTGAGAATATCCTTGTTGTAGATGCTTTCGTGATGACAGATGAAGTTCTGAGCAAATATGTTTCTCTCCTAAGGAAGTTTAATCCTCGAATAGTTAGGGGCTATTCGCATAGTGTTTACATGTTAGCTAAGTATTTGCTCGAAAAGCATATTGATTATGTGCGTCCGAGAGCGGTGTTGACTACGGCTGAAACTTTGTCAGATCCAAAAAGAAAGAGCATCCGAGAAGCATTTGGGTGTCCAGTTTTTGATCATTATGGTAGTCGAGAAGTTGGTGCGATTGCCGCGGAGTGTGAAGAACACTGTGGTTATCATGTTAGTGCTGAGAATGTTATTCTGGAGTTCATTAGGGAAGGTGAAAAAGTGGCAGCGGAAGAGGACGGAGTGATTTTGGTTACAAATCTGAGGAATTTTGGAATGCCATTCATCAGGTATCAGATAGGGGATGTTTGTAGGCCGTCGGATGACCTTTGTAGTTGCGGGCGTGGATTACCTTTAATATCTTCCATCAAGGGGAGGATAATCGAGTTTTTGGCGGTTTATGATAAGCGGTTGGGGCGCGTTGTTCCCATAAGTCCAGGCGTTTTTGAGCTTTTGTTAGGGCATTTGCCCCTAAAGCAGTATCGAATTCTCCAAGAAAGTCTTGATAAGATCGTTGTCAAAGCTGTGAAAGACGAGGGCTATTCGCAGGAGCACACTGATTTTCTACTCAAATCCCTGCACGAGTATATGGGCGAAGACATCACGATAAAGATCGAATTTGTGGATTATCTTCGACCTATGCCAAGCGGAAAAAGGCCACTTTCAATTTCAAAAATAAATCCTTTCGAAAAGTAGTCAATAGAAAAATGTTCTAGAGTAGAGTTACTTACTAGTTTATTTCTTGGGAAGAGGTGAATACCTAAAGTTTAAGAGTGCGCACTGCGCGCATTAGCAAAGTTATTGAAAAAGACTGGAGTGGCTGTAGATTTGAGTCTACTTAACAAGTATAACTATCGGAAGTTGCTGAGTATAGTATTTGCTGGTCTTCTTCTGATCAATGTCTGTTGGTTCGCGTTGCCTATCGAGCCTGTTTTGGGATCGCCAGGCCTCGTACTTAAGTGGCGTGTGAAACCGGGTTACAATAATGGGCAGTTGGCTATGACCCACGTGGCTCCCCTTGCAGCGGATCTTGTTGGAGATGGGAGATTGGAGATAGTCTTGTCAGGAGGTACAAGTACGATGGGGGCCATCACCGTGTTGGACGGAACAACTGGAGCCCTAATATGGCAGAAGCGGGACGTCGACGTGACATCTCCACGCGCCGGAATTGGGATGCATAGTCCAATTGAAATCGCTGACTTAAACAAGGATGACGTTCTAGAGATAATAGTTGGCTCCCAGTATCCTTTGGTTCTTCACGGCGATGACGGGAGCTTGTATTGGTTTACGACTCTTGTGCGGGCCTATGAAAACTACAGTCCCGTTTTGGATATTGACGGCGACGGTTATCCCGAGGTTTTTGTCAGTAGCGGCCGCGGGCCCTACGATGGCTACGATTACATAACTTCTTTGACTTATGACGGGCAAATATTGAATCAAGCTTGGAGTTGGCATCCATGCTGGGGAGGAATGACGATTGGTGACACAAATTTTGACGGAAGGTCTGAACTTTATCAAGGAGACAGAAGTTCCGATTACACTGGCTCTGGAGACCCATACACAGGTGGCGGTATGGGAGTCCGCGCTCTCGACGCGCACACACTGGAACCGTTGTGGAATGATCCAGACATCTTATGTAGCAGCCAATCTCCCACGCTTGCTGATGTAGATAAAGATGGAATCCTCGACGTCATAACATCCATGCAAACAAACGAGGGAATTGCAGTTCTCAACAGCGCTGACGGAAGCGTCGTGACCACCGGCGGAATCTACCGAAAAGGAAGGATCGGAAGCCACAGTGCCCACTCAAACCCCACAGTCTACGACGTTGATGGCGATGGAAACCTCGAATTTATTGAATGTAATAACTCGCCTGTAAGGATCTACGACTTGTATACTTGGACACTGGACGCAACCCTCCCGGTTACGTGTAAGGAGCCTCCAAAACTTGGAGACGTAACTGGAGATGGCGAGATGGACATTATCGCAGTAACTGGTACCGACATATACGTTTACGACAAGAATTACCAGCTTGTAGACCATGTGTCCGGACTGAATGAGGCCAACGCTTTCACGCTGGTGCAAGATGTTGACGGCGACGGCAAAAATGAATTGATTGTCACAAGTGGATGGGGATACGTATACTGTTATGACACGGATGCGCCGGCGCCATTTCCTCGAGCAAGGTCGGGATTGCAGTTTTATAGCGAGTGTAAGTTGGGAGCTGCTGTGTATACGGCGCCTCCAACACCCGTAAGACCTGCTCTGATAGATGAAGAACCATTCGACAACTCTGTTGATCAGCCCTTAAATCCAACCCTTTCGATCCACGCTACCGACTTTCAAGGGCACTTAATGGACATAACGTTTAGTACGAACGCTTCTGGAACATGGGTGGACATCGAAAGCTACAACAACGTTGGTAACGGCGTGTACACTGCGAATACTTCAAGCATGACTGGCTACGGCACAGAATATTATTGGAGTGTTAATGCGACTGACATCGTAACTGGAAATTGGAATTACAGAACTTACAGCTTTAGAACATACTCGCGGGTGCCGACCCATGTTTCACCAGTTTTGAATTCAAGCGACGAAACCAACACTTTCAAAGAGGACCTGACATGCTATAACCAGACAACCGTTGACCCTGACGGCGACGAAGTAACGAATATTTATAACTGGTATGTAGACGACACTTCTTTGACTAACCTGCTCTTACCCTTCGACACAAGCCGAGGGCCAAGCGCAAACATATTGCTGAAAGACGGATTCGAAGAAAACTTTAACAACTGGAATGGAAACGGCGCAACAGACTGGGATCGAGACAGCGGCGAAAAGCATTCAGGTTCTTATTCAGCCCACGCAGGTTCTGCTGACAATTATCTAACATCCGACGATTTTGACACTTCAACAATTGAGATTTTCACCGTCTCCTTCTGGTATCGGGACGACGACATTGACAATGACGATAATGTTTACCTCCAGTTCTGGGATGGCGATTCATACAACAACATCTTCGAATTAGGAAATCACAGTCCAGAAGATGTGTGGCGCCGTTACTGCATGTCGTGGCGCACTTACCTTCAGTATGGTATCACAGATTTCCACATTAGATTCTCCGCATCTAGTATTGACTCTGGCGAAAATCTTTGGATAGACGACGTGTCAATAACTTTCTCCTCCGGTGAGGCTACATGGGCTAAAGACTACTCCGGCTACGACAACCATGGAAAAGTGGAAGGACCTACTTGGATAAGCGAGGGAGTTGTCGGCGGCGCCTACGTTTTCGACGGTAGTGATCGCATTGGAGTTGAGGAGAACGGTGATAGCTTAGGTGGTGACGGCTCATGGTCTGAAGTTTCAGTAGAGTTTTGGGTTAGAGCCACAACGAACACGGGCACTGAGAGGCTAATATGGAAGCACGATGACAGCTACACGGGCTACAGGGTAGACTTCCGCGCTAGGTACTTAGGCACTTCGCGTGAGCGCATCGAAATAACTTGGCGTATTTACACACCCATTTCTTCATACTCGATAGTTTACTACATAGAATACGACGCTCAGGATTGGCACCATGTTATGTGTACATACGAGTCGGGTGTGGGACTGAAGATTTACGTGGACGGCATAGAAAGAGAGTCTTCCAGCCCCTATGTTGGGAATATTAGGGCAACTGAGGACGGACCCCTAGACATAGGCTATCAAAGTGGCAGCGGCGACTTCATGGGGATTCTTGATGAGGTCAGAATCTACTCCAAAGCCTTGTCTCCGTTCCAAATTTCCATGCGTTACCTCGAAACCAAAGACGGTCTAACCAGCAACTCTACTATCGTGTGGCAGGAGATAGCTGTAGGTGAAGAGTGGAAGTGTCAAGTGACTCCGAACGACGGCTTCGGAGACGGAACACCATTGTTTTCAAACACTTTGCTCATTCATGAAGACGGTAACATTCCACCAGTAGCAGAGAACCTCACGATCACGCCGTCGTTACCCGTAACCTCGGATACTTTGGTCGGTAGCTATGACTACTTTGACGAGGATGGCGACCCTGAATATGGCACTGAAATCAGCTGGTACAAAGACGGCGTGTTGCAGCCCGACCTGAACAATTTCCTAACTGTTTCTTCCAGTTTAACCGCGAAAGGCCAAGAATGGTACTTCACGGTGTGGCCTAAAGATTACCTAGAGTTTGGAGACTTACAAACCTCGTCCACTGTCACAATCCAGAACACTCCGCCATCCTTTACAGGCGTATACATAACACCTGACCCTGCCCTTAACAGCAGCACGTTAACCGCAAACCCGCATGGATGGGTCGACATCGACGAAGACCCGGAAGGCTACGTGTATCAGTGGCAGATTTTGGATGGAGCATTATGGCAAGACATAGTCGGCGAAACCTCTCAGACCTTGAGTCCCGACAATTTTGACAGAGGAGACTACGTCATAGTTAACTGCACCGCCTTTGACGGCGAAAACAATGGAACATCAAGCTTAGATGTGACGTGGATAGTTGATTCAGACCCGCCAACCCAGGATAATCCGCTTCTGGTTTCAAGCCACGGCACCAACATGACAGACGAGGAGCTGATGTGCTACAGCCAGAACATAACCGATCCAGACGGCGACGAAGTGACAAACATCTACCATTGGATCCAAGATGGAGATTCATTAACCACCCTGCTGATGCCCTTCGAAACCAACAGCTCAACCACGGCCACAGATTATTCGGGGTATGGCAATGACGGCACAGTTTTTGGCGCCACCTACACCAGCGACGGCGTTGTCGGAGGAGCCTACGACTTCGACGGCGACGACGTCATAGAGATTCCGGATGACTCAAGTTTGGGCGGCGACGATGACTGGTCTGAGATTTCAGTAGAGTTTTGGGTTAGGCCTTCAGCTTTGGTTCGCGGAACCAGAATAATCTCGCGGGCACGGCCAGGCGGCACAGGATGCTACATGATAGGCTTCCAGACTAACGCGCCAGATCCGTACAATACGTTGTTCTGGGGCATCACCAGCACTGATGAAGGATGGCAAGATGGAACGGATTCTCCTGATTGGGATCCAGTGAATGATGGGCTTGTTTTGGAGGTTGGCGTGTGGTATCACGTCTTCTGCACTTACCAGTCTGGTCCAGGCTTAACCATCTACGTGAACGGCTTGGAACGATTCAACATGCCCTTAACAGGGAATATTGACTCAAGCAGCGGCCAAACACTCTTCCTCGGATATGACGGGGGAGGACCTTCGTACCGCTATCTCTCGGGAACATTAGACGAGGTGAGAATTTATCCGAAGGCGCTTACGGCGGCGCAGGCATTCCAGCGCTACTTAGAAACGAAAGACGGCTTCACCAGCAGCTCCACAATAGTGCCTCAGGAAACCTCAGCCGGCGAAGTTTGGACATGCGAGGTGATTCCAAACGATATGTGGCAAGATGGAACCGCAAAAACCTCAAACCCGTTGACGGTGCTCGCTGTAATCGGCAACAGTCGACCCAGAATAGACCTGTATACTCCAACGGATACGACGCCGGAAGTTTACGAAGGAGCCAACCTAAACTTCACTCATATTTCTTCTGATCCAGACGGTGATCCACTGTCATATTCCTGGCTTATAGACAGTGTTGAAAATGCAACAAGTCAGAACTGGACTTACTCACCTGCATTTGGGAGCGCTGGAACACACAACATAACCCTAATTGTTTCCGATCCTGGCGGCCTCTCTGACTCACAACAATGGGACGTCACCGTTATTCGCCAGTACGAATTGACTATTACGGTCAGTGGAAACGGCACCACCAATCCAGCTCCAGGCGTCTACCTCTACGATGAAGGAGCAAACGTTAGTGTCACCGCCCTTCCAGATCCTAGTTGGGTCCTAGATCATTGGCTTCTCAACGCCAGCTACGCTGGTTCAGCTAATCCCTACAACCTAACCATGACAAGCAACTACAACTTGACGGCTGTATTCAATGAAATTCCATCTGTTCAATATGAGCTGATTATAAGCGTTGTAGGTAATGGAACTACCACTCCCAGTCCAGGCAGTCACCTGTTTGCCGCGGACGCTGAGGTGGACTTAACAGCTTTTGCTGATCCCGGATGGGCATTCCTTGAGTGGAGTGGAAACTTAACAGGCGATGAGAATCCAACCACAATCATGATGGATGGCAACAAAACGGTTACTGCCACTTTCATTCAGGAAACCTACACTCTAACAATCAACGTTGTTGGCAGTGGCGTTGTGGATTTGAATGCTACGGATCCCTACTACTATGGTGATGTTGTTGAGTTATTCGCTAACACCACTGGTTATCCTGGTTGGAGTTTCAGTGAGTGGAGTGTTGACCTTTCTGGCTCTAACAATCCTGAGACTATCGTTATGGATGGTGATAAGGTTGTTAACGCCACCTTCACTCAAGTCGAGTATATACTGATGGTTAACGTGATCGGCGGTGGTTCTGTTAGCCGAAACAACACGGGTCCCTACTATTATGGCGATGTTGTTGAGTTGACGGCGAATGCTGATCCAGGCTGGGCTTTCCTTGAGTGGACGGGTGATCTAGGTGGTTCTACCAATCCTGAGTCCATTATTATGGATGGCAACAAGACTGTTGATGCTACCTTCGTTCCGGAAGAGTATACGCTGACTGTTAATGTGTTTGGTAATGGCACTGTCACTAGAGATCCTAACCAGCTTAACTACACCTACGGTACAGAAGTCAACCTAACCGCCTTCCCAGATGAAGGCTGGCTCTTCTCAGGTTGGAGCGGTGACCTGACTGGCTCGGCAAACCCGGAAACTATCGTTATGGATGGCAACAAGACTGTTAGCGCCACATTCATTGAGGAAAGTTTTAGCGATGATTTCAATGACGATTCCACGAATCTTGTCTATTGGAAGCCGCTTGAGAAGAACAATGGCACCGTTTCAGAGATCAACGGAAGAGTTGAGTGTCTCGTCGAAACCGCTCCGCCCTCAGGGACAGCCGGCTACATCACGATCAGAAGTTATAACGTTTCAGATTGTGACATACGAATCGAAGTTTCGAACCAATACCTATGTGAAGCGGCTCTCGCCATAACCCTAGACGGAATCGAAGACCACTTCTGGTACAGCACAGACTTCTATATCATAGAGAAACATCTTTGGTCTAATTCGTGTCTGGTCAAGAAAAGACTCGACAACGGAACCCAAATCTTTCTTTATGAAGAAACTTGGACTGGACCCACGGGATACCTCAGGATAAGAATCCAAGACGGCATAATCTACTTCTACGAGGAAGACAACCTCCGATACCAAGAACCATTCGAACTGAGTTCTTACAATTGTTACATCCACTTCGAAGCCAACACCTGGGGCGACGGCTATTTCGGCATGGACTACTTTGACAACTTCGAATTTCGCACACCATACGTTAACGCCCCGCCAACCATCGACGACTACTATCCTCTAACTGACCCCACCATCAACGAAGACGAATCTCAACAATTCAACGTCACCTACTCCGACCCAGACGGTGACCCCTTGACTGTTGAGTGGCTTCTGAACAGCAGCCTAGTTGGGTCAGCTGAGAATTACACCTTCACCGCAGACTACGAGTCAGCTGGAACATACAATGTTACCGTCATCGTCTCAGATGGTATGAACCAAACGTCTCACGAATGGACCCTAACAGTCTTAAACGTCAACAGGCCTCCAACTATAGATTCTTATTATCCAGATTCTAACCCAACAATCAGTGAGGGCGAATCTCAAGAATTCAACGTCACCTACTCTGATCCTG
>Ga0209636_10003399_pt1 | contig 16242 bp, 12 predicted proteins | sample DeeMarSWOR152_54_FD_187464 | JGI IMG/M metagenome (GOLD analysis project Ga0209636, IMG submission 187464) | Marine sediment microbial communities from White Oak River estuary, North Carolina - WOR-1-52-54 (SPAdes) (version 2) | ecosystem: Environmental > Aquatic > Marine > Intertidal zone >...
CAAGCTATCCAGCTGGAAATGTTTTTTTGTCAATTTGTAAGGATAAACGAACCGAACAGAGCCCTCTTCTGTCCTGATCCGATATCTGGAAAACTCTTCCTGCTTTAACGAGATAAGAAGCGTTGCCACCTTTTCAAATTCATCTCTGGCCGGTTTTTTTCCCCCAGCCCCTTTTTTCTCCAGCTCAAAAAGCCAAATCTCAACTTCGGAAATTTCGGGTAGAGGACTTCCATCCACAAAAACTGTCGGATTCTCCCATTCAAGAAACAGCCTTTCCCCTTTCTGGCTGATGTCAAAAACTTCGATCTCCTGGATCACTTTTGGGAGGGGTGGAAGAATGGGGCCTTTTTTCCCGCAGGAAGTCAACGGTATCAGGAGAAACACGAAAATAAGGAATGGGAAAAATTTCTTCATTAAAGAATGAAGCGGCTCAAATCCTCGTCTTCTAATATATCTTCGAGCTGCTTTTGGACATATTTTCTGTCGATAGGGATTTTTTTCTTTTTGATGTTCGGTGCTTTGAAAGATATTTCTTCCATCACTTTTTCCATAACCGTATGAAGCCTGCGGGCTCCAATATTCTCCGCATCCTCGTTGACTTTCTCAGCGATATCAGCGATTTCATCAATGGCATCATCACTGTATTCTACCTGGATGCCTTCAGTCTCCATCAGGGCCATATACTGCTTGATGAGAGCGTTTTCTGGCTCGGTCAATATCTTGATGAAATCCTCTTTATCAAGAGATGTGAGCTCCACCCGGATGGGAAACCTCCCCTGGAGTTCGGGAATGAGGTCAGCGGGTTTGGTCACATGGAAGGCCCCTGCGCCTATGAAAAGAATGTGGTCTGTCCGCACAAGGCCGTAGCGGGTGTTGACAGTGGTCCCCTCGATTATCGGGAGAAGGTCTCTCTGGACTCCTTCCCGGCTGACCTCCGGACCATGGCCCGTCTCTCGTCCGGCGACCTTATCGACCTCATCCAAAAAGATAATACCCGAATGTTCGACCCGTTCTACAGCCAACCGGGACACCTGATCCATATCGATCAGTCTTTGCTGCTCGTCCTCCAATAAATATTCCTGGGCCTCTTCTATTTTAACCCTGCGTTTTTTAGCTTTTCCTCCCAAAAACCCGGGAATGATCTCCTGGATATGGATCCCAATCTCTTCCATCCCGCTGTTTGAAAAAATCTCCATGGGAGAAGCCATCCTCTCTTTCACTTCAATCTCTATCACTCTCTCATTCAGTGCTCCCTCTCTGAGCTGCTTCCTCAACTTTTCTCTTGTCTCCTGAAATTTCACATGCTCGTTCGGGTCAGGAGGCTCGGTTCGTCTTCTCAAAGGAGGAAGGAGCATATCCAGTATCTTCTCTTCCACATTCTTCTCCGCTTTCTCTCGCACCTCTGCGACTTTTTCCGATTTCACCATATCTACAGAAATCCGGACCAGGTCTCTTATCATGGACTCGACATCGCGTCCGACATAGCCGACTTCTGTAAATTTACTGGCTTCTATTTTCAAAAAAGGAGAATATGTCAACCTTGCCAGCCTGCGGGATATCTCGGTCTTCCCGACCCCAGTAGGGCCGATCATAAGGATGTTTTTCGGAGCGATTTCATCGGCAAGTTCAGGCGGAAGTTTTCGCCTGCGGTATCTGTTCCGTAAAGCGATAGCCACCGCTTTTTTGGCGGCATTCTGGCCGATGATGTACTTGTCCAGCTCTTTGACGATTTCTTGAGGGGTTAGCTCGGTTTCCATCGATTTCTCAACCGTCATCTTTAAGCTTTCTGGAAGTGCTATCGCCATTTAAAGCTCCTCGATTGTAATCTGGTCATTCGTGTAGACGCATATTCCAGAACTGATCTCAAGGGCCTGTAAAGCAATATCCCTGGCAGACAGGTTCGTGTGCTTGAGTAATGCCCGGGCTGCGGCTAGAGCGAACGGTCCCCCTGAGCCGATTGAGATTATTCCATCATCCGGCTCGACGACATCTCCTGTTCCCGAGATCAGGAAAGAAATATCCTTGTCAGCCACGATCAAAAGGGCTTCCAGCCGCCGGAGCGCTTTATCCATCCGCCAGTCCTTGGCTAGTTCAATGGCGGCTCTGGAAAGGTTCCCTCGAAACTCTTCAAGCTTGCCCTCGAACCTGGAAAACAGGGCAAACGCATCTGAAGTGGCGCCAGCGAATCCAGCTAAAACTTTTCCTTTATAAAGGCTTCGAATCTTGTTGGCTTTTTGCTTCAGTACAGTCTCTCCGAAAGAAACCTGACCATCTCCGGCGATGGCGACTTTTCCTTTATGACGGACACAAATTATGGTTGTTGCGTGAAACATCTGACCTCCATTGGCAATCATAATAATAATTTAAGCCTGAGAATATGTAAAGTCAAAAGCGAATAAGGATAATAAGGATAGGGGTCGCATCTTTTTAAGGATAGGGGTCGCATCTTAACATTTGACATTTGAAATAAAAAAGTGAAAACAAAGAGGGAAATGTCAAATGTTAAGATGCGACCCCTACTTTTTATTTTATCCCATCCAGAAGCCTTTGCGGTGGGAAATGCCGAGCACCTTCCTGCAATTCGGACAAATATAGATGTATCTTTTACCCAATGTGCTGGCCAATCCACGAAAATGAATCACCTTTAATTCATTATTGCAGTGAGGACAGATGGGAACGATATTGCTTCTTTCAAGAAAAACCATCTCCGACCTCCTATACATACACTACGGTTGAGTACACTTTCTTATTCAACCTGAACATTCCCCAGCCTGTCGTCCTGTGATGACTTTCCAGCGTATTATATATATGATGAACCATGAACTGGCAATGAACACGAACGACGAGCTGGTCATACTGCTGGCCAAAGAAGGAACGGAAAGTGCATTCCGGGAACTCTACGAGAATAACTACGCGATGATCTTCCGGCTCGCGTACCGCTACACGAAATCCCAGCAGGATGCCGAGGACATCATGCAGGAGACATTCATTAAGGCCTTTAAGGGCATTAAAAGTTTTGATTTTAATATCAGCGCCAATTTTTCTGCCTGGATTTATCAGGTCGGCCTTCACTGCACTCTCGACTACATGAGAAAAAGCAAAAGGAGAAAAATCAGCCAGACAGAGTCTCTTTCTGATTTTCCCGTAGAACCGGAAGCCCAGGGCTCATCCCCTGAAAAATCCGCCATAGCAAGCCAGACAATCGCCCAAGTGAAAAATGCCCTTCATACACTGTCTCCAAAACAGCGCGTTATTTTCGACCTGCGGCATCTCCAGCATATGGCCATAAAAGAAATCGCCGAACACCTGCAGTGCAGTCAAAGCACTGTTAAAAAACAGCTCCAAAGAGCGGTTTCAAGATTGAGACATCATCTGGAACCACTATGGGGGGAACAATGAATTGTGAAGAATGTAAAAATTTAATAACCGTGAGTGTCTACGGAAAATTGACTTCCTCGGAGAGGAGTCAACTAAAAGACCATCTCCGGGAATGCCCCGAATGCAACCGGATATACGAGAAATCGGAAAACCTGAGCTCTCTTTTCGAAGACGGGGAAGAAATTCCCCTTCCGGATAAGGAGAAATCCTGGGGAATCATCTCAGCCAAAGCCGTACAAAAAAAGGTCGGCCAGACGATTTTCTTCCCGTATAAAAAACTGGCCTTTGCGGTTTCGGCTCTCGTAATTGTTTTTCTCCTGGGATTTTTCATCGGAAAGCAAGTGTTTTTCCCCGGTCCGGATCAAACCTCACCCGAATCCATAGCTTGGCAAAGCGACGAATCACCGATCCAGCGCTTCACGGAAGGACTCGAACCCATCCTGATTAATTTCATGAACCGGACTGATGCCCGGAAACAGGAAGAAATGTCCGATGTCGAGAAACTGGTCATCAAAGACATGCTGATTCAGACCAAACTGTTGAAACATCTTGTTTCACAGAGAGATGATTCCCGCCTTTTACAGCTCCTTGAAGATATAGAATTCATCCTGGTGGGAATATCCAACCTGAGGCCTCAGGACCAGGAATCAGCGGCTCAGCTAACCCGGCTAATCCGGGAGAACGAGATTAAGTTTAAACTGAAGGCTTTTTTCACCTCAACGACAACCATCTAAAATGGAGGATATACAATGAAAGTTTTAAAGAAAATCCTATTCACAGGCTGGATAATACTCTTCCTGGTATCCATGGGACAACCAGCAGACTTGTCCCATTCCCATGAAATGCGGACAGCGCTGACAGATAAAGGGTTGAATTATGAAGACCTCAATTTTGAGGAAGACGAACTCGAAATTTTCCTGAAAGCCAAAGACTTTGTGTTTAAAAGATACTGGAGAAAGGCCAAAGAACAACTGGAGTTCTTCCTTAAGAAGTATCCTTCCAGTCAATTGAGAGCCGAAGCTCTTTACTGGCTGGCGCAATCACTGAACAGGATGTCCAGAGACGAGGTGTACAAGGAGAACGTAATCGCACTCAAAGAGGAAGCGTTTCAAAAACTGGAGCTCCTTATCGGACAGTATCCTGAAAGCGTCTGGATTGACGATGCCAAGGTACTGCGAGTTGAGATCGCAGGAGAGCTGGCCCTGATCGGCAAGACAGAATACAAAAGCATAATTCAGGACATCTATGAAACAGAAAAAAAGACAGAAACCGACCTCAAACTCATCGCCCTGAACTCATTGATCACACTGGAACCGGAAGCCTCTATCCCCCTCTTGAAAGATGTCCTCGAGAAAGAAAAAGACCTGCGGGTGAGGAAAAAAGTCGTTCTCCTTTTAGGAAGAAAATACACGCGCGGAGTCCTCACTCTTCTGGAGGATGTCTCAAAGAACGACCCGGAGAGAGAAGTGAGAGAAGAGGCCAGTTACTGGCTCGAGCAGATCAAGATCCGCTCGATCCCGGTTAACCTGAACTATTATCTCTTCTCCGCCCAGCTCACCGACCCGGCCGAACTCAAGCGAATTCCTGAAAACAGGATGAATTACTACAACCTTCCACGTATCAAACCCGGAGACGAAGAGAGTGCCAAAAAAGAAATCAATGATCTCTTTAATGGCAAGCTGTTGGATTTTATGCGGCAATCCAACGGAAGGGCCGACGTTCTTATGGCCATGTTCGGTTCCTCCATATCCCACAAGCTCCATGATTTCTTGATCAATTTCCCCACAGAGGGATTCGAGAAAGCGTACGACCATTTTTCCGGGAAGGTCCATTTCAAAGATTTAAAAACAGGTAAAGATTATGATGCTCCGTTCACGGCTGACGATGAAAACGAGACACTGCTCGCCATGCGCCATGGAAATGGAGTTGTCCTGATGTTCTTGCAGTTTGAGTCGAGGCTGGAACCGGATCTCGAGGAGGAAACAGAAGCGGAACCGATGTACAGTACTGATTTCACTAATGTACTCGGATGCAGAGTCCTCTCCGCAAGAAAAAGCTGGGAATCATATGACACTGATCCAATGGACTTCGGGCAGGCCAAAGCAGAGATTCCGGATAAAAAAGGAAAGTGGACTTTGAAAGGTTATATCATGATGGTCAAAAAAGAGCGCCGCTTCATCGCCCGCAGAGCTGTGTTGACTGATCCTGAGGGTAAAGTAGTCGCCAGAGCCGACCAGATCATCGTCCCCATAGATAATCCCTCACAGTACAAAGCCACCGGAATAAAAGACAAGTAAACAGAATAATAAAGATAAAAAAGGGGACAGGCCCCTTTTTATTTTATTGACTAGTCAACCGAACTCCCTTTTGATAACCTTATTTTGAGTAATCATGAAAATTTCACATATACAGAGGGAAAACATTGGAAGGCAATTTAGCCACAGGTATTCGTGATTAAAAAATCAAGACTATCTTTTAGCATCTAGAATCAGATGAGTGGATATTATGCTGAGAAATTACCGGCTGAACGCCTGAAGCGCTGCTACGAGATCGCTCCTCCAAGGGTCAAACAATACCTTGAGGCTGAGATAGAATATGTTCTGGACAAGCTAAAGGGCATTGATAGAGTACTGGAGCTCGGATGCGGATATGGACGGGTTCTCCGGAGATTGCTGAAAAAGTCTGAAAAAGTCGCAGGCATCGATACATCATACGCCAGCTTGCTCATGGCACGTGAATTCACCGGAAATACCCCATCTTGCCATCTTATTGAAATGGATGCTGTTGAACTCGGATTCAGAAAAAATTGCTTTGATGCAGTGGTGTGTATCCAGAATGGTATCTCCGCATTTGCAGTCAACCAGCGAAAGGTACTTGAAGAATCGGTGCGGGTTACTCGGCCCGGAGGAATAGCCCTCTTTTCCAGCTATTCTGAACACTTCTGGAAGGACCGTCTGGACTGGTTTCGCCTCCAGGCTGAGCAGGGGCTCATTGGAGAGATCGATGAAGCTGCGACTGGCAAAGGAACCATTGTATGCAGGGATGGATTCAAGGCTTCTACGGTCGGACCCGATGATTTTGCGGCATTGACTTCAGACCTTCCGTTTTCATCCAAAATCACCGAGGTGGATCGTTCCAGTTTATTCTGTGAGATTCGAGCTGAGAAATAAAGAAAGGGATTGCATATTAATCAGCCTGTCTTTTTTTCGTAATCCCTCTTTCCGTTGTTTCGTAATAGATTTGCCTCGCAGCCAAAAAAAATTTCATACACTTCTATATCAACTTATTCTACTTATTAAAAAGTTTTAAGAGTAGCTAAAAAGAACGAGTCTGTAAGAGCCTTGTTTATTTCTTTAATTTCATTTTTCTTGCTATCCTGAGAAAATATTTCTTGACAAACAGATTTATATTTCTTATTATCCAGAGAAAATAGGGAAAATGAAATTTATATCGAGACCTGAAGAACTGGTTTTACTCGCGGTTTGGAGGCTCAAAGAAAATGCCTATTGTCTTCCGATTAAGAAACAACTGCTTAAGGTAACAAAACAAGATTGGTCGTTCGGTGCTGTCTACGACCCACTGGATCGATTAGAAAAGAAAGGGTTGCTGCACTCTTATCTCAGCGAACCTACGGCTAAAAGAGGTGGAAAGAGAAAGCGTATCTACAAACTCAATCCCAGTGGGATACGAGCCTTAATAGAGATTAAGATGATTTCTGATGAAGGTTGGGATGGTATACCGCTTAAGATTCTAAAAGAGGAACTATGACCAAAAAAGACTGCAGGAATCCGCCCAAATTTGCTGAATGGATTCTCAGATGCATCTATCCTGACAGGGGGCATTTTACTTCCGTGGGAGACTTTAAAGAAGAATACTCTGAGGTCTATTCTGAGTCAGGACCTTTAAAAGCCATGTTCTGGTACTGGATTCAAATCGCGAAATCAATACCCAGTTATTTAAGGCATCAGATTTATTGGAGTACCGTCATGATCACAAATTATTTAAAAGTCACCTTCAGGATTATTAAAAGACACAAAGCTTACTCTTTTATCAATATCTCCGGATTCGCCATAGGACTGACTTGTACAATCCTCATGTTAGTTTATGTTCATCACGAGTTGAGTTACGACAGATACCATGAGAATGCTGAAAACATTTATAGAGTGGTGAATGAAAAAAAGACGGAGTGGAATTCTCTATCTCCGGGAGCTTTAAAATCCGCCCTATTGGATGATTTACCTGAATTGATGAACGCAGCTAGAGTTTGCCCCTGGGGAGGCTATGTAGACTTTGAGGGATTAATCAATTATGAAGGTAAGTGTTATCTAGAGAATAAATTTTTAATCGTTGATCCGGAATTTTTGGAGATTTTTACCTTTCCCCTGATTTCCGGCGATCCACAAACAGCATTGAGTGAACCATTCTCTGTCATAATAACACAGGAAATGGCTGAAAAATATTTTGGTGACGAAGACCCGATGGGAAGAATATTAAAATTTGAAAACAGATATGATTATAAAATTACAGGAGTATTAAAAAATGTTCCGGCCAACTCTCATTTACAATTTGATTTTCTCATATCGTTAAACACTATGTTTTACACGAGTTATCGGGGAAGAAAAGGCGCTCTTATCAATTGGACGCACTGGTTTTCTGCGACATACGTTCAACTGGAAAAAGGCTGCAATCCCACTATTCTTGAGAGCAAAATTCAAACTTTAGTGGAAAAACATATTGGCGAGAGATCGCAAAATGAGTTTCATCTTCAGGCGTTGACAAAAATATACCTGAATAACATAAACCCTCCGATCGGGAAAAGCGGTGATATCAGATATATTTATTTATTTTCAGGAATCGCCTTTATCAGCATTCTTATTGCCTGCTTTAACTATATGAATCTTTCAACAGCACGGTCAGCCCACCGCTTTAAGGAAGTGGGAATAAGAAAAATCGTTGGCGCGAACAGACCCCACCTTATCAGGCAGTTTTTAGGAGAATCCACTCTTTTAGCAATTATTTCGCTCATTTTTTCTCTTTTTCTTGTCAGACTTTTACTGCCGGCATTCGGGTCATTAACTGATAGAGAACTGGATTTTAATTTATTTTATGACAGTTGGATGCTATTCGCTCTCATCTGTATTATTGTTTTAATCGGAACGATTTCCGGCAGCTATCCCGCGATTTTTTTATCCTCATTCAGTCCATTAAACACGCTCAAAGGGGGATTTAAGGCCAGCCCAAAAAAATCTTCCGGAGTTCGCAATTCTCTTGTTATTATTCAATTCGTTTTTTCCATCGGGCTGATTATCTGTACATTCACCGTACACAATCAACTGAGTTATATAAAAAACAGAGATTTGGGTTTTAGAAAGGATCATATCATTACCGTCCCTGCAACAGGGATGAATTTGGAAAGAGACTACGAACCTTTAAAAAATGAGCTGAGTCAGTATTCCCAAATTTCTGATGTTTCTGTCTCAAACAAATTGCCATCCCTAATAACAGGTGGCGGCGGCGCCAAATGGGAAGGTAAAACCGATGAAAATATCAGATTTACCCGTGGGTTCGTCGATTATAATTTTTTAGACCTTTATGGCATTGAGTTGTTGGAGGGGAGAAACTTTTCAAAGCGAATCACTACTGATATCGAGCAGGCTTACATATTAAATCAAACGGCTGTGAAAGCCATTGGATGGAAATCCCCCATCGGCAAAAGGTTTAATCAATGGGGAAACGAGGATGGAGTCGTCATTGGAGTGATGGATGATTTTCATTTTTTATCGCTTCACCGGAAGATTGAACCATTGGTGCTGAGTCTTATTCAAAATGAGTGGGAGGAAGCCACTTACCTTTCAATAAAGACAAGTTCAAAGGATATTGCCGGTACTCTCTCTTTTATAGAGAAAAAGCTTAATGAATTTTCACCTGAGTATCTTTTTAGCTATTCATTTTTTGATGAACAAATCGACAGAATGTATAGATCCGAACAAAAGCTGGGTCAAAGTTTTATTTACTTTACCCTGATTACCGTATTCGTCGCCTGTCTTGGTTTATTCGGTCTCACTTCATTCACAGCGGAACAAAAAACAAAAGAGATCGGCATACGCAAAGTGCTGGGGGCATCTGTATCAGGAATTGTCTGCTTATTATCCAGGGAATTGGTTAAATGGGTGTTCATTGCAAACCTTATTGCATGGCCTCTCGCTTGGCTTTTCTCGAACAGATGGCTTCAAAACTTTGCCTATCGAATAAACGTCAGCATCTGGACTTTTATTCTTTCAGCCGCTCTGGCTCTGGCCATTGCCCTTATCACAGTCAGTTATCAGTCTATCAAGGCCGCCCGAGCCAATCCGGTCGATTCCCTGCGATATGAGTAAGTTCTCGTATCCCATCTGTTCCACCAGCGATAGGGCCTGTCCCCTTTTTTCCTATAATTTTAATGTCAATCTGTATCTGTAGCCCAGGTCTTTCAATTTGAATTTCAGGGAGCGGATAACTTTAATCTCAGGTATATTCCATTTGGCGATACAGGCATAGACCTCTTTGTGCCCCTGTTTTTTGACATATTTGATTATTTCCTTATGGAGCTTCTTGGAAATTCCCTGGTTCCTGTAGGGTTTGGAGACAAAAGTGATCTGGAGGAAGAATTCCGGAGGAGTCCAGTTGGAGGAGACGGGCAGGATATCATACATGTTGTCCACTTCAGGTGCACCAAGCGAGGGATAGCCCATGAGATAACCCACTACTTTGTTGTCGACCACTGCAACAAATGTCTTGTATTTATTTCCTGGGCTAAGATAACGGTTCAGGTAATCATCAATTCCTGATTTAATCTTAACGTCCGTGAATTTCTCCGCCAGCTCGGACTCCAACTCCTTGACCAGCTCGAGAACCTGCTCCAAGTCCTCTGGATGATACTCTCTAATTTTCACGTCTAAAGCCATTTTTCAAACCCGAATAACTCCCACACCTCTTTATAAGCCGATGTGACTATTCGCTATTAACTCTATGATAATAAAAATTTGAACCGAAGGCAAAAAATCAGTAAAGACTTGACTGCCCACTTCTCCGCTGCTTTTCCCTCCACTGAAGGAACAGAGCGGTTCTCTTTTCTTCATGCGGTCAATTGTGAAGTCGGTTTTTTTAAAATCACCACGATAGGCTCATCCAAAAAACACTCTCCAGCCTCATATCAAAAATCTGCCAGATTCATTCCCGCTTTTAACTTTTTTCCCAATTGTTGATAAAATAACGATCAAACAGTAAATATATAATAATCACTTGATGGAGTCTAAAATGAAAAACATTAAAATTCTTTCAATTGTTTGTTTGGCCATGCTTTTCTCTCTGGCCAATCCTTATTTCTTATCCGCGCAGAAGGACGATTCATTTGACGTGCTCTTCATAAACGGCAGAGTTTTAGACGGAACGGGCAATCCCTGTTTTTACGCAGATGTCGGAGTTAGAGACGGAAAAATTGCTGCAGTGGGCCGATTAAAAAACAAAGCCAAAGCGGCCAGGATAATCGATATAGAAGGAAAAATCATTTCTCCTGGCTTTATCGACATCCACACCCATGCCTATGACCCGGTCAACAGCGAGAATGTCTGGACCGGAGAGAATGAAAAACGGTATTTTGCGCCGAACTTTGTCAGTCAAGGGGTAACAACTCTGGTCTCCAATCAGTGCGGGACTTCTCCTCTTTCCATAAAAATACAGAAAGAAGTCCTCACTCAAAAAGGCATCGGCCCGAATGCTCTACTCCTAATAGGACATAACACTGTCCGAAGATACGTGATGAAAGATGACCATCGAAGGCCCGCAACCGAAGAAGAGATCCAGCAGATGCAGGCACTCATCCGCAAAGCGATGGAGGATGGAGCGGCAGGTCTATCCACTGGCCTTGAATACGTACCGAGTATATGGAGCACTGTCGATGAAGTCATTGCCCTGGTGAAAGAGATCGTGCCCTATGGAGGCATTTATTTTGTGCATGAGCGTGCTTCCGGCCTTTCACCAATGTGGTATGTGCCCAGCCAGGATGAGGCGGGACCCCCGAACATGCTGGAGAACATTCTCGAACTGATTGAGGTCGGGAAACGCACAGGAGCAACGGTCATCGCTACTCACATTAAAGCCAGAGGCGCAGATTTCTGGGGTGGGAGCAGAGCCATCATCCGACTGATCAATGAGGCGCGAACGCAGGGAGTGGACATCTGGGCGGACTGCTATCCGTATAATACATCCGGAAGCGACGGCTCAACCGTTCTGATTCCCCGGTGGGCGCTCGGCAGAAATCCCCAGGAAGAGCTGAAAAAAGTGCTGGAAGACCCAGAGAAAAAAAAAGACTTATACGGTGATATCAAACATGCGCTCAACTGGAGAGGCGGCGCAGAGAATATCATAATCATGGACTACCCAGATAAGTCTTGTATCGGGAAAACCCTGGCCCAGCTTGCAGAGGAGCACAAAATATCTGTCACCGAGATGGCCTTAAAATTACAGATGGAAGGCTATCCGAACAGACGGGGAGGTGCGCGAATGCGCGGGTTTTCAATGTCTGAGATAGATATTGAAGCGTTCTCTGCCCAGCCCTGGACGGCCACGTCCTCGGATGCCAGTATAGCCCTTCCGGAAGACGGGCCGGTCCATGCCCGATACTACGGAACATTCCCCCGCAAAATCAGGCGCTATGCTCTTGAGAGGAAGGCCATATCTCTCGAAAATGCGGTCCGGGCCTCGACCTCGCTCCCCGCACAGATCATGGGCCTTCATGACCGGGGCATGATCCGGGAAGGATTCTGCGCAGACCTTGTTGTTTTCGACCCCAACACTATCCGAGACACAGCCACTTTCTTTGAACCTCACCAGTACGCCGAAGGAATCGAGTTTGTGATGGTTAACGGGACATTTGTTGTCGACAAGGGAGAACTGACCTGGAAAAGGCATGGATCAGTGCTGACAAGGTGAAACGCATCAAAGGTTGAGAGGCGACTCCTTTTTGAAATTCTCCGGAGGATGATGTATCATACACCAGCTTTAAGTCCCAACTCAGTAAAGGAAAAACGAATGAAAAACAAGAATTTCCGTGTATTCTCCTGCCTTTTACTCATAGCCGCCATTCTCTTCATCTTCACTGGCTGCCGCGGTCGACAAGGCGATACTTCCCTCGAAAAAATAAAACCGAAAATTGACATAAAAGTACGCTCGTTTCCGCTAAAGAACGTGCGCCTGCTCGATGGTCCCTTCAAGGATGCCATGGACCGCAATAGACAGTATTTATACGAACTGGACAGCGACCGCTTGCTGCATAACTTCAGGGTTAACGCCGGGCTTCCTTCTTCGGCTGAACCCTTGGGCGGATGGGAAGAGCCTGATTGCGAGCTTCGCGGGCACTTTGTCGGCCACTTCCTCACCGCCTGCGCCTTGATGCATTCGGCTGCCGGTGACGAGGTTCTCAAACGAAAAGCCGAACTCATCGTCTCTGAGCTCGGGAAGTGCCAGAAGGCCCTCGGGGAAAGCGGCTATCTCAGCGCCTACCCGGAAGAATTCATCGACCGGGTGGTCGAAGGCAAAAGAGTGTGGGCGCCCTGGTACACTCTCCACAAAATCTTTGCCGGGCTTCTCGATACGTACATCCACTGCGGAAACAAAGAGGCTCTGGAAATCGTTGGAAAAATGACTGCCTGGGCGAAAATGCGGACCGACCGCCTGGATGACGATCAGATGCAGCGTATGCTCAGGGTGGAATTCGGAGGGATGAATGATATTCTTGCGAATCTGTATGCGGTAACTGGAAATCCGGACCACCTGGCACTGGCGAACCGCTTCGACCACAAAGCCTTTTTTGAGCCGCTGGCAGACCACCGTGATGAACTCAAGGGACTCCATGTCAACACCCAGATTCCCAAGGTCATCGGAGCCGCCCGGGAATATGAATTAACCGGAGAAAATTATTATTTTGAGATTGCTGCATATTTCTGGGACGAAGTCGTCAATGCCCGCACTTACTGCACGGGCGGTACCAGTAACTACGAAGGCTGGGGAAGCGATCCCTATCAACTGGCTGGTCAACTGAGCAACGCCTCCCACGAGACCTGCTGCACCTACAACATGCTGAAGCTGACACGCCATCTTTTTTCCTGGAATCCTAATCCCATATATGCCGACTATTATGAGCGCGCCCTGTTCAACGGCATCCTCCCCACACTTGACCCTGAAACGGCGATGACCATGTACTATGTGCCGATGGAGTCGGGCTGGTATAAAACCTTCGGCACTCCTTTTCATTCCTTCTGGTGCTGCACCGGAACCGGGATTGAAAACCATGCCAAATACGGTGACAGCATTTATTTCCACGACAATAAAGGACTATTCGTCAATCTCTTCATCTCTTCCGAGCTCAACTGGCCGGAGAAAGGCGTGATTCTCCGGCAGGAGACCAGGTTTCCCGAAGAAGAGGGAACAACTCTGACCATTCACGCCAAGAAGAAAATTCGATTCGATCTTCGCCTCCGCGTTCCTTACTGGGCGACAAGAGGCGTAACCGTCAAGGTGAACGGTCAAAAACAGGATGTATCCGCCACTCCCGCTAGCTACCTGACACTCAGCCGAAAATGGACGGACGGTGACACAGTCACGGTCGAGATGCCGATGAGTCTTCATCTCTGGAAAATGCCTGATGATTCCACTGTCGCGGCAATATTCTACGGCCCGATTGCGCTTGCAGGAGAGCTCGAGACAGAAGCCCTGCCCAGAGACAAGGTCTACGGCCAATACCATGCCTCGGGGACTCCGGCTCCAGCCCCCATTCTAGTGACAGAAGAAGACGACTTGAACGCCTGGATCCACTCCATCAAAGGTTCACCTCTCACCTTCCGCACAGTTAACGCAGGGCGGCCGAAGGACGTCACTCTGGTTCCGTTCTACAAGCTCTTCAACAAACGCTACGCCATCCACTGGCGGCTCTTCAACGAGAAAGAGTGGCAGGACTATGAGGCTAAACGCAAAGCTCATGCGGTTGAAGAAGCCAGAAAACAAAAGATGCTGCAGGAGCAGACTGTCGATGCGGTGGAGATCGGCATTCGGCGCTCCGAGCAGGAGCACAACCTTGAATCCGAAAAGAGCGCTACAGGACGCCACAGGGGAAAACGCTGGCGTCATGCCACAAACGGAGGATGGTTCGGTTATGACCTCAAAGTCCTGCCAGACCAACCGATGATTCTGATGTGCACCTACTGGGGAAGTGACCTGGGACGGATGTTCGATATCCTTATAGACGGGAAAAAAATCGCCACTCAGGTCGTCAACGTCAACTTCCCGGGAGATTTCTTCGACATGACGTATCAGATTCCGGCGGAACTGACAAGTGGAAGGGAAAAGGTCACGGTCAAGTTCCAGGCTCATTCCGGAAAGACCGCAGGCGGTGTGTTCGGCTGTGTCATGCTGAAAGAGAAAAAGTGAACAAGGGACATTTCCTGAGGAGACACTTACTTTAATATCTGGAGGAAACACCTAAAGAATGAGAGAGGGAATGAACAGGACTTTGCCTCGACGTTTGACACTTAGCTCTTTCTTTTCTTTTGGCGGGATAAATCACTTAAATGTCGAATGTTGAGATGCGACCCCGGCCAAATTGAGACGTCCCCCCTTATCTAATCCAATCGACTATTTATTATTTATGTTTTTTGATTTCTTCCAACAACTGGTTGATTCTATCCTTGAGTTTCTGCTCCTGAACGTTCGGACGAATCTTCAGGAGAATTTCACGCGCCTTGTTGAGGTCATTGATATTGATGTAGGCGACAGCCATGTTGATAGCTGCAACGGCATGGTTCGGATCAATCTTCAAGACATTTTGAAAACTGATGATAGCTTCGGAGTACCGTTTAAACTGGTTTAAAAGCACTCCCTGGAGATTAAAAACTTCAGCAGAAAGATTCCCTTTCTGGATCGATCTCTGAACAAATTCCAGGGCCTGGTCCAGCTCGCCTTGCTCATAATAAAGCACAGCCAGGTTAAAGCTGGCGATTGTGCTGTTATCGATAGCAAACGCTTTTTTATACTGTTCCTCGGCTTTATCCAGGAGATTCAACTGTCGATAGACATCCGCCAGCTTGAGATGGGCCTCGGGATTACCCGGTTTTAACTCCAGACTTTTTTCAAAAGCTGCGGCAGCCTCTTTATAACTCCCCTTCTGGGCATATACCACTGCCAACAGATAATGGGAATGATAATGGTTAGGCGATAAGGTAAGGGCATCGTTCAAGTATTTTATGGCCTCATCAAATAAATTATATTTCATCGCGACGAGCGCCCGCTCATACAGGTCCTGGAAATCTTGTGCTTGCTTCTGTTCGTTCTTGGCTTGAGATGAGGCGCAGGAAATCACGAACACGCATAAGACCAGAATCAGCAGAACTTTTCCCGCTTTCATGGACTCTCTCTTGAAAAATGTCATTTCCCGTTTATGTATCTTCGCACAATTGAAATATGAATACAATTTCTTTTCCATAGAATGGGAAAAGGGGTTGCATCTCAGCATTCGACATTTCTATTATCGCTGGACCTGATTGGTAAATGACGCGTTTCTCAAATATCGAATGTTAAGACGCGGCACCAAAAACATTTACTTTTTCAAATAAAGATAGTATTTAACTATCATTGAAAGGAAGTCCAGCATGAGAAAAAATGAAGCCAGAGACAAAAATAAAACTCAACCGCGCTGCTGTCCCTGTGGAGAGTCCATCCCAACAGGAAGAAATACTCTGACCCGCCGGACATTTCTCAAAGGCTTAGGGGCCACAGCTCTGGGAGGTGCTGCCTTGAGCGGTCTCTCCTGGCCCGCACTCACGGCATACGAAG
>Ga0209636_10003400_pt1 | contig 16241 bp, 22 predicted proteins | sample DeeMarSWOR152_54_FD_187464 | JGI IMG/M metagenome (GOLD analysis project Ga0209636, IMG submission 187464) | Marine sediment microbial communities from White Oak River estuary, North Carolina - WOR-1-52-54 (SPAdes) (version 2) | ecosystem: Environmental > Aquatic > Marine > Intertidal zone >...
CCCGGACTGGGCGCGGATCAACGGTGTCGATCCTGCTCACGTGCATTTAGTGGAGCCTTACGTGGGTACATTCGGCCGGGAAAAGGAGCCGCGTCTAGTCAGCGCCGAAGAACTCTGCGAGGAAGTCTCCGCTCTCGTTTACAAACGAACCCATGAGAAAGCTCTTGTGGTGCTGGATTCCATACCCGGTTTGTTGCCGCTCGAAGAACTCGCCACCGACATGGAGGATTATGATATGCGGACCGGCATGGCGCTTCCTAAATTTCTCGGGCGTCTCATGCCGAAGTGGTTAGCGATGTGCAAAGCCTGCGACGCCATCTGTCTGCTAGTGAATCAAATCCGTCCGTCCTTTGCCAAGTTCGGCAGCCCCGAACGATCGCCGGGAGGCAAGGGACTGAAGTTTTTCATCCATGTCCAGGCGAAGGCCCGTCGCGCCAAGGGCGGGTCCATTCTGCGAGCCGGAAAGCCGATTGGAATCAAGGGTATTTTGGACAACAAGAAAAACAAGTCAGGTGGTACGGAGCGCGCCTCGTGCTACTACAAGTTGTATTTCGATGGGCGCGCCAAATTCACGTTGAAAGAAGAGGATAGCGATGACTAGACTATGGACCGTTACGAAGTGTTTTACGTTCGATGCTGCACACAAATTGACGGAGCATGATGGTAAATGTTGTATTCTGCACGGGCATACCTACAAGCTCGAAATTACGGTATCCGGATGCGAGTTGGCGGAATCCGGATCGAAGCAGGGTATGCTGATCGATTTCGGCGAGATCAAGAAAGCCGTGGAGCCTCTTATCGACACCTACCTTGATCATTGTTTTTTGAATGATCTATCCGTCTACCCGACTGCCGAGAATCTTGCCCAGTGGATCTGGAAGTGTCTCGCTCCGAAACTTCCGAATCTGTGCGAGGTTGTTCTTTGGGAAACGCCGGATAGCCGGGTTAGCTACTCCGAGTATGCGAGCGAATTATGGGTGGGCATGCCGTCAGGATTAAAACCTGTCCCGATAGGACCGTGAGCCGGCGCGGCGCGGGAGGAGTGATGGACTCAGAAATACGATTACAACGTCTTCTTAGCAAACTAGAGGCACTGGCGGTTGAATCGCCGCCGGATGATCCGCCGTACAAGCCGACCGCTGCAAGCGCGGAAGCCTATTATCGGGCGCGTAACGAAACGGCAGAATTTTTCAGTGAGCAACTTCGTGCCGCTCTCGACGCGGCACGGGAGGAATGATGGGCATCCAAGCAAAACCATGTGAGAATTGCGATGCAAAGAGCGTCCGAATCGCGCATCTGTTGCTAGCGAATCGCGAAGTCAAACGCCAACTTATTGAGGTAATACGGGAAATGGACGAAACGCGAACTCTGTTACGGGAACTCTTTGTGAAGACGTGGCCCGTGGAACGCCCGGAATCCGGTGGGCATCCCAATTGGTTAAAGGATCTACGGCAACGAGTAATTACCGCCCTCGACGCGGCGCGGGGGCGGGCATGATTTCTGATTTTGCTCAAGGCGTGGCACTCGGCATCATCTTGGGAATCTCTGTCGGTTTAACAATCGGGGCGTACCTCGGGCTGAGGATGCTACGAAAAGCCATCGACGCAGTTATTGGTTGCGGGGACGAGTCGGATGCCGCCATCGACGGGGCGCAGAAGGAGACAAGGAGAAGCATTATGACTATGAAGTGGTGGGTCGGAGTTTTGAAAGGGGAATGGGAGAACCATAAAGTATTCGAATTTGACGGTGATCCCAGTGAAGAAGACTGTCCCGATTGTGATTATGTGATCGGACCTTTCGATCAAAAAAAGGACGCGGAAGATCGGGCCAAAAGTGAGCGCAATCAAACAGGTATGTTTACTGACCCGTTTGGACCTCAGCCTTATGGCAGATAAGAATGAGCCGCGAAAAGACCATCGACGCGGCGCGGGGGGAGTGATGAGCGAACAACGAAGCAAATGGCCGACGACAAAGGATAAGCGCATCGCGGACCTAGAGGCGTTATTCGAACTGCGCTGGAAGGCCGATCAACGCGCCATCAAGATGTGGCAAGCGGCGCATCCTGGAAACGAATTGATTTGGCCCGATCATGCCGACTTGAGCGTCTGGCTCTGTGAGCGCCTCGCTGAGGTGACGCAGCAGAGGGATGAGGAGCGGAAAGAACGGCGACGAGCGTTGCGTTGGGCGTGGACCTGCGCCTGTGCGGTGAAAGGTCCGATTTTTCTCTATGACGATTCAGCAAGCCCTCAGAGATATATCGGTGACGCTTCGGAGGTGATCCAACGCGAATTTGCCGCCCTTGATGCCGCCCAGAAACGGGAAAAAGACGGGAAAAGCGATGACGCGGCGGGGGAGGGGGAATGACATATCAAACCGGATGGTTCGGCATTCCCGCTCGGGATGGCAGGTACTATCGGGGCGGACGTGTTCATGCGCTCCGTGATGGCAAACCGATTTGCGGCGAGCATATCCATCCGAAAGCTGGGTTTCAGCAGAGTGCCCCAGGTATTGTGAAGTCGCATATCGAATGCCGTCGCTGTTTAGAGCGTATCGAGAGAAAGCCGAGACCCAACGATGGGAGAGTCTGAGATTTTCAGTTTGCAATTCAGACCGAAAAGATTCTCCGACATGATCGGGCTGGACAAGGTTGTCGCGTCCATTCGCCGTCAGGCCGAGAGCGGGAGATTTCCTAAAGCGTGGCTGTTTGCCGGACAGAGTGGCTGCGGAAAGACGACACTCGCCCGAATCGTCGCATTGAGTCTGCAATGCCGACATGACGTGTTCGGGGAGCCTTGCGACAAGTGTATGGAGCGCAGCGACCGTTTCGCTATATACGAGATCAATGCTTCGGAGTGCAAGGGAGTCGATGCCGTGGAAGAGATCGCTCAGACTTCCGCTTTTCTTCCCAGTCCGCCGACTCGTTGTAAGGTTTACATACTCGACGAAGCGCAGGGGCTTTCTACCGCCTCGCAAAGATTATTGCTGAAGTATTTCGAGGAGGCCCCCGATACGACCGTTTGGATTGTCGCCACTACCGAACCGGAGAAGCTGTTGCTCCCTCTTACACGGCGTTGCACTGCCTACTCGCTCCCCGCATTGACCACGAAGGACACGGAGAAGTTTCTCAAGGAATCTTTCGCCCGTGCCAAGGTGGACCGGGAGCGAGGGCCGTTGCTTGACGCCTTGCTCACTCGCAACGTCCGTTCTCCGGGATTCATTTTGCAGGCGCTAGAAAAGTACAGCACAGGAATGAACCCGGAAGATTGCGTTTCGGTAACCGCCATTTCGGTGGATACCCTGCGCATCTGTCGGAACATGATGCAGGGCAAGTGGTCCGGGATTCGTGTTGAACTGGAAAAGGCTACGCCTGAAGACGCCAAGGGCATCCAGGCATCCGTGCTGGGCTATCTTCGAGCCGCTCTTGTCGCCCGCAATACTACCGATACAGCGAAGATCGCCGAGGCTATCCGGTTGCTTTGCACCGTGCATGGGTATGACGAGTCAGTGAGACTGGCCGAACTGAGCGCCATGCTATATCAGGTTGCCCGGTTCTTCGGAGGGAAAAGACTCCCAAAATGACCCTTTACCCCTACTCAGACCCGAAAAAACGTCGCACAGATCGCATTACAGCGCCTTTTGGACCCTTCCCCATACCACGGGTACCCCTTTCCCTCTTCGAGAGGTGTATCGTATGAAACTCTTGTTTACCGCCGACTGGCAGGTTGACGCCAAAAATCTCGATCTGTGCGATGCGATGTTACGGGAATTGCTGAAGATAATCCGGCGGCACAAAGTCGATTGCGTGATTCACTGCGGAGACGTGAAAGAGGGTTACAATCCGGTGGATGTGCGGGTGGTCAACTGGACGGTCGCCGGGATACGCAAGATCCTTGACGTTGCCAGTCGCATGATTGTCCTGCGTGGGAATCACGATCGCATCGGGATGACCGAGGAGTTAGGCGACTGGTTTCCTGCCCTCGCCGCAGCCGGAGCCGAAACCGTGTCGTCAGCTTGCGAGATCGAGTTGACGAAAGATTTTCGCCTGCATTGTCTGCCGTACCGGGATACTGAGGGACAGTATCAGGATTTGTCCGGTCTTTCGATACACGGACGCGGCAATACCGTGTTGATCTTTCACGGAACGTTCGCCGGGTCCAAGTTGTCGCCGTTCTTTACCGCCAAAGACGGATTCGATCCAAAGAAACTGCCTCCGCATTACCTCTTTTGTTTCGGCGGTCACGTTCATTACCATCACTGGCTAAACGCCCGGACCTGCTATATCGGCAGTCCATTCTGCCAGACTTGGAACGAAGTTAACCAGCGCAAGGGCTATCTGTTGTTGGACACCGAATATCGCGACCAGCCGATGTTCATCGAATCCAAGTTGCCTCGCCGGTTCGATCCGTTGCTAGACGGATTCGAGGAAAGCAAGCCCTCGGACTGGAGCGGACACACCGTCCGAATCCAGGCCGACGTGAAGGCCGGAGCCAATTTGAAAGATGTCGAAGACGCGATTCGTGATTGCGCAGACGAAAAATATTCCGGCGCAACCATAGTGATTGCTTTCCGGTCTGAAGGCAGTCGGAGTGAGGTTTCGCAGATTCTATCGGGGGAGTTTGACGAGTCGGCGGTGGTCCTGGACATGCTTGCCGAAGCCGGTCTTGATGAAGAGGATTCTCATAAGGTGGCCAAGTCTTTAGGTCGCATTCTGTCTCGCGGTCGCCCACTTGGGGCCGGAGGTGCTCTTCGGTTTGAGAAAGCCGAGGGGAAGAATTTTCTGTCATTCGATCACGTTCGAGCCAGTTATGCCCACAGCGGGATCACGCTGATACACGGAGAGAATCAGGACCTTGGTGGTTCCAATGGAGCCGGGAAGACGGGATATTTAATGCTGCCGTCCGTCGCGTTGTTCGGCAGGACGATGAAGGGCCAGGAGCATGACGCCTGGACGCGAAGAAATTCCAAGGGACTCGCTTCGGTGAAACTTGCCTTTTCCATCGAGGGAAAAGATGCGCGTATCGTGAGGACCCGCCGTCCGACTTCATTACGATTCTGGCTGGACGGCCGCGAACTGACGCACGGGAAAGGAACCAGGCAGACGCAGAAAATCATCGAAGATACCACCGGGCTGTCGTGGGATGTTCTCGCCAATAGCGTTTACGTGGATCAGCGGGAGATCAACCTGCTCTTGCACGGTACGGACAAAGCACGCCAGGAGTTGTTATCCACTTTATTGGGGCTGAGCCGGTACCGGGAAGCCTACGAGTATCTGAAAACTATCGAGGCCGAAGTCTCTGCCGATCTGTGCGCGTCGGATTTGCTGGTGGAAAAATTGTCTTTTCGGTTGGAATATATCAAGGAAGTGATCGCCATGGGGGAAGTATCGCTTGGCGACCTGGAGAAAGAGAGCAAGAGCAGGCTTGCCAAACTCGATTTGCTCAAGTTGGAGTGCGGCGACCTGGAATCGTTCCTTTCTGCGCTTGACGACGACCGCGAAAAAATCAGAGCCAGGGAGATGAATACGGATCTGCGCATACGCGGGGTTAGCGCACGTACCAGGAAAATTTCCGATCTGTCCGGGAAAAAATGCCCGACCTGTACTCAGCCCGTTTCCGAGACAGTCGCCGGTGAAATACTCGCGCGGTTGGATAGCCGACTGGCGAAATTGCAGGCGCGCAAAGATACGATAGTCGCCGACCTCGCTAGGATTCAGAAGCGGTGTGAGATACCCGCCAAAAAACTGAGAGCCGTCCAGACCAAAATCGAGCTGTTGAGCGGCGAATTGCATGAGCTGAGAGGCCGCCGCCGGGAGGTAGAACAGCGCAACAAAGAGATCGAGCAGTACAGATCAGAATTGCACCAGACGCGTGCACTGCTGGAAGAACACAAAGCGACGGTGGAGAAAGCTAATCATCGGTTGCGTTTGATCCGTGCCGGTCTCGGTGTAGTCCATCGCGATGGCCTGCCGAAGCGCATATCCGGAAGTATCTGCCCGGTTCTCAATGCCAGCGCGGCCCGCTTCGCCGATCTGTTCTGCCAGGACAAGATTCAAGTTCGGTTTTTCGTTGACGACAAGGGTGCCCTAGACGTTGCCGTTATCAACGATGCCGGAGGAGCCTCGGTGAAAGATCAGTCGCACGGGGAAGCCAGACTCGCGAGCCTTGTAGTCAGTTTTGCCGTTCGCAGTATTCTGTCCGGGTGCAATTTGCTGATCCTTGACGAGCCGGGGGAGGGGCTGGACAAGTGGAACGCCCTGCGCCTCGCCAAGGGACTGTCCAGTTTGGCCGAAGACTTCGGTGCATTGTTTATCACCACGCATAATCCGTTTCTGCTCGGAGGGCTGGAGTGCGGCCGCCGTATCTGCGTTACCAAGACCGGAGGGGTGTCGAGTGCAACCGTGGAGTGAACTACTCGGTATAATATAGAGAGGAGGTTATATGCTGTTCCGAAACGTTGATGTTGCCCATCACGAAGATGCCGTCGGTGCGAAGTCGAAGCGTCTTGCCGTCGTCGTGGAGTTGGAGACCGGATGTTTCAAATGCGCTGGTTCCGGCGAAGACGGCGACGGAAACATTTGCGGCGTTTGCCATGGTTTGTGCACCGTCCTGACCGAGAACGGACACGAGCTTTTTAGTTATGTCGAAAGGCGTCTGCGGGAGATCAGGGAAGCGCGTAGAAAATACGATTCCCAGAGCATACGTTCCTGCGATATGCGCTTTTAACCCGTGGAGAATGGAGAATCTACTACATGCAACGACCTGAACGATTGATTTACCTACCCTGCGAATCCTATCGCGAACGCTGGACTGAGATCGTATCCACGTTCGATGGGATTTTCGAAACCGGCTTGAAGAACAAACGGATAAACTACACCGCGATCAGGCCCTGGACGAATACACGCACGGTCGAAACCGGGGTTGTCCTGGACACCGTTGCTAGGACGCACTGGGGATTCCGCCAGACCGAGGAGCTGGTTCGTAAGATTTTTAAGGACGAGATCGGCCCCCACGATGTCATCTACTTCGAAGACTTTTGGCATCCAGGCATGGAGATGGTACCCTATGCTTTGAGCATGAAACTGGAAGCGAAGCACTGGCCCAGACTCGCCGCGTTCTGTCATGCTCAGTCGGTAGATCCGCATGACTTCACATTTCCTATGGCGTGGTGGATGCGCGGATTCGAGCGGTCGTGGTTCAAACTGCTGGATCACGTCTTCGTCGCCGACGATTCCCTGCGCGATTTTCTCAGGATGGGCGGTATGCCGGGTGCTTCCGTCTGCGGGACGATCTTTGACAGTAATATCGTTCGCAAGATCGCCGGTCTGAAACCGGGGCAGAAGTTGCCCGCCCATGAAAATCGCAAGCGCACGGCGGTGTTCAGCAGCCGCTGGGATAGAGAGAAAGATCCTCTGTTTTTTATCCGACTGGCCGAGCGCGTGCCGGATGCCGAGTTCGTCGTTTGTACCGGACATCCCTCGCTGAGAAGCAATGAGCCGGAGCTGGTTCGCGAAGCCATGAAAGCCCGCGACCGTTTGCACAATTTCAAAATCTACACCAACCTCAGCAAAGACGAGTACTATGCCATACTGATGATGTCGAGGGTGCAGTTCAACTGTGCCGATCAAGATTTCGTCAGCTATACTTTGCTGGAGTCTACGACTTTGGGATGTCATCCTTTGTACCCCGAATACCTGAGCTTTCCGTTTGCCTTGTCCAACAGGGAGCCAAACTTGTATACCAAGGGAGACCTGGACAGCGCCGCGGAAAAATTAGCCGATCTGCTGGACGATCCCGACACGGACCAGCGATGGGTGTATCGCAAATACGAAGACAGCCAAGCCCGGCTTCTCACAGACTTGGGTTTTTCGTTCAAGGGAAGTAGCAATGTTCAAAAGCTTGCCTAGTATCTATCAGATCGACATTTGTTCCGAGTGCAACCTATCGTGTCCCATGTGCCTGCGGACTGCGCTGAAGATGGACGGCAATCGTATGCCGGTTGCACTACTTCAGATGATGCTCAGGCGCGGCGACTTTGATGGTACGCACTACACCGAGTTGCAACAGGCCGGGGAGCCGACGTTGCATCCCGAACTGGAAGTATTCCTGCTCATGCTGAAAGAAGCCGGTGTCAAAGTCGGGTTGTCTACTAACGGGTTGCTGATGCGGAAGAGGCCGTACCCAAATCAAGCCCGGACGGTCGCCCATATTCTTTGCGAGTTGGCGGACACGCTGACGATCTCCATTGATTCCGTCAATCCTACGGTGTACGCCGAGATGCGCGCTCCCGCCAAGTTTAGCTGGTTCGAGGACGAGCTGACGCATTTCGTGGAAGTCTGGCGTTCCGGGAGCAGACGCTTGATGGTTGACCTGCAGGTACTCCGCATACCGGATCTTTACGGTTCCGGGAACATTGATGCCGTTCGCGACTACCTTGCCCAGAAGGGCTGGACAGACGTGTTCCATGTCCGTGGAATGTCCGACACGTTCATAGAGATGAGCGAGAGGAGAGAACCGGGTATCGTATACAGGCCTGAAGTGTTTTGCCTGAATCCATGGACTAGCATTTCGGTCACCAGCCGGGGCCATGTGGTGAGTTGTTGTTATGTTTTCGCTCCACAGGAAAAAAGTATCAACGTGTACGGAAACCTGTGGGAGAATTCGTTGCGCGAGATATGGAACAGCCCCACCGTGGATCGCATGCGCAGCTACCAGATTGCATGCGCCGCCGGTCTTCCTTTCCATGACGATTCGGTTCACGAAGGCCGGAATCTTTGCCGTCTGTGCTATGAGAAGAACCCCGAATTTTTGCATGAGGAGATGCTATGTCGTCTGAGTCGCAGAATGTCAAGTCAATCGTGATAATCGCCGGGCACCGGTTGCCCAATGTCCCGCGTACGGTCAATCCGATTATCGACAACCTTGTTAAAGCCGTGCAGTCCGGCGGCGGTGCCGTTGCTTCGGTGGGTACCGATCAAGGTATTGGCGCCCTGGTGAAGTCCGTTTGTCTTTACCATAATGTTCCGTTCATAGACGTTCATGCTAGGATTCTCGGAATCGTACCGAAGTCGCTCATTCATGAGATATTCTGTGCCAGGTATTCTCTTCTGCTGACCCTGGGCGATGCTTTTCATTTGTTCCTGAGCAAAGATCGTGTGGGCCTGATCGAGGTGCTGGTCAATCGCGTGAACGAGTCCGGCAAGACATCCGTGCTTTACAACTATGACGGCGAGGTTATCGGCGATGCGAAAGCGTAAAACGTCTACCTGGAGAAAAGGCACGGCCTTCGAGCGGTGGTTCGAGAAGCAGATTCGCGAAGTTCTGAAGTTGTCCAAGAGCGATTGTTATCGCACGCCCGGTTCTGGAGGGATTCGCCATCTTGTGGGCAGCGATATTTACTTGAGCGAATCCGCCCGTGCCGTGTTTCCGTTTTACGTTGAGTGCAAACACTGGCGCACTTGGCGTCTGGATAAGGTGATGTTCATGCACCGCACAGTCAAGATTTGGCTGCACAAGTTGTTATCCGACGGACGCCGCGAGCCTGGACAGATACCCCTACTCGTCGCCCGGGGACACCGGACCGAGAGTTTCGCTATCATGCCGGTGGGTCTGCTGCCGCGCGGGTTCGTCTGTTCAGATCCCGTGTTGTATTTCCGGTACGGGGAGGATCGCTGGGCCGCCGTTCCGGTGCGTACGTTCCTGAGTGCCTGGAAAGATTATGCGAGGAAAAAGTTATGAGGACGTTGTGTGCATGTTTCGGGGTTGCGGTTATGCTATTTTTGCTCGCGGCCGTTTTTGTCGTCCGCGAGGAGAGAGACAGCGCCTACGCCCGTGGGTACGCCGACGGTTACGCGACTGCCACACGTACCAGCCGCATAAATAATTTCTCGGCGGGGATCGCCGCCGGTATGGAACAAGGGTTTATGGCGGGCGTGTCCGGAGTCGGCTGTGTTGATCTAAACCGCCCGTGGGATTAACCGCCGTTAAGTAGCTCTCCGAAGTCACCACTACAGTTATCGCCGTATTTTGCCCCGGTTTTGCCCCTCTCCGCGTAGGACGCTCTCAATCGCTCTAAATTGTTGATTCTAAAGGCAAAAAACCTGATTTTTCCGCTTCTTTGGACTCAATAATATAGACGGGTACTCCCATAGCTTGTTGATTCTAAAGGCAAAAAAGTTCGCTCCTGGGCATTGACGGATTGCCCTTTATCCTTCATAATATAGTTGAATCTGATTGAGAGACAGATTCAAAAGTTCTTCGACAAAAGAAAAAATTTCAAGTCGCCCGGTTAGATGTCGAGCGGTTGGTAGCCGGGGGGCGAGTGGTAGCGAAACCCTTCCTCAAAGTTCACGGTCGGATCTACTCAGGTACAAAACGGGGGCGGACGTAGTAGGTGATAGACAGACCTAACGAGATGCCACAGACCCTATGACAGAATTTTTTCAAAAACGATCTTTGAAAACCGAATAGCGTGGGTGATGAATCAATCCCCCGTATCTGTATCCAGACGCGACAATTTTTCAGTCGCTCTCCGCAGGCGACGAAGCCACATCAGTCGGAGCCACCGTTGACAGCTGTTCTTCCCCGTTGCGGCCAGTCCGCAAGATCCGCGTTCCAGTCCTCAAGCCTTCCAATGTATCCCCTACACGTAATGCTCTCTTTAGTAGGTCCCAACAAACGCGATCAGCAATCTGACGGGTCGAGCCAGTTCGAGGTAGGGCGTTTGACGACACAACGGCCGAGCCACGGAGCAAGGATGCGGGGCATCGTTCACGCAGCAGGTTTCAATTGCCTCTAAGAATTTTCCTTTACGTTACGTGCGGGGTGCATGTTCTGTGCCCCGCACGGTTTCTTTTCATCGCTAACCTACCTACGTCGCGGTTCTAAGCCCGCGAGTGAGGGCGTCTGGGAATAGATGCCTGAGAATTGGGAAGAGCCGATCTTCTAGAAAAAAAAATTGAGAGAGAGAGACAATGAACATCACAAAGAAAGATGCAAATGGTCGCGAGCGATATGGCGAGGCGCTTGCTCTTCTGAGAAAGCATGGATTGTTTTCTTATAAAGATCCGATCAAGGGCGGTGCGAGTCTCAAAGTTGATGATCTTAACATGACGAAAGCTGTCGCCCGGAAATTGGATAACCTAGCCGACCGCAGCCGGACGTTCCGGAGCCAGTCGATCAATCCCTCAATGTTGGGATTGTCCGGTAGAAATTTCGATGCCGGCGGCCGCAGCAAGAATAACGTCACCCGATGGTACTTCCTGTTCTGAACTCCGATGGGCACTCCGCACTCCGGTGCGGGGTGTTAAGGAACGGCGCCAGGTCCAAAGTCCTGGGCATCCTTAATACGATACGAAAGAGAGAGAGACGATGAAAGTATTTAACGTTGATGGGCACGTAGTAGTCGCCAGTGACAGCAACGAGGCGGTTTGCAAAGATGTCGCCAATCGCCTGGTCGTCATGGTAGGGCTTGTAAACAGTCGGGCGCAGACGGAGCGATTCTACAACGATCTGCTTCTGAACGCCAGGAACGGTTCCGTTACCGTCCGAGGCGTGGTTTACCACGCCGAAGAGATACTGAACTAGAAATAGGGAGAGAGACGATGCGATTCAAATTGTGGCAGTCTGTACAAGTCGGCCGGGAATGGGGTGTCATCGTTGCACTTCACGGTCACGTCAAGTACTTCAAGGAACGGGGCTATCCCAGATGGCCCGTTCCCGTTGGAAAGCCCGTTCCGCGCGGATATATCGTAGTGCGGTTTCGGGATCGATTCGAGCTGGTGCGGACGCGCGATGCTCGAATCTGTTAGGTCTGCCCGGTTCGAAATTGAAGCCGTGGTAGTCGCAGTCCGATGGGCACTCCGCACTCCGGTGCGGGGTGTTAAGGAACGGCGCCAGGTCCAAAGTCCTGGGTATCCTTAATACGATACGAAAGAGAGAGGCAGAGACAATGGTTTACAAATTAGAGCACGTTTCCGATGCTTCTGCTGTCGAGGAGCACGAGCGGAAGTATGGGAAGTACAACGATCTTCCGCCAAATCTGGAAGAACTGACGGAAGCCGAATTTGCACGGTCTGGTTTCTTCACGTGGTGCCTGGAAAATTACGAGCACCGCCAGCCGTGCCGCTTGACGGACGCGCAAGCCCAGGCCTACGGTCTCGCCGGGCAAAACCTCAAGCTGTTCTATATGAACAACACCGAGGGATTCGCCATCAGCAACGACTATTGGGACGAGCGCATTCGCTACTTCAGGTTTCGCGCTTGCGTCCATGAGTTTCGCAATCCCGGCCCGAAAGATTTTGCGCGTGGCGTGCCCCGTCCGCGTAGGTGCTTGCATGTTGGCGTCTGCTCGAAGTGCGGGTACGTTGACGTTACGGATTCATCCGACTGACCGGATCAAAAGAGTATAATCTCCGATGGGCACTCCGCACTCCGGTGCGGGGTGTTAAGGAACGGCGCCAGGTCCAAAGTCCTGGGCACGACCTTATCATTACAACACAAAGGAGGCAGAACATGGCAAGACGCAGACGTTTTGGAGGTATGTTCGGCCGTCGCGGAGCCGCGAAGCCGAAGCCCATCAAAACGAACGTTGACACGAAGGGTCTGAAACGACTCTATACATGGTTGCCATTCGATGAGCCGTTTGTGCTGAGACTTATCACCGATTGGTGGGCAGCATCTGCATTTCATTTGCAGCGGAGCTACCCACTTGATGCAGCCGGGAAAAAGTCTCTTGACCGCGCATCGAAAGCAGCCATTCTCGGCGGCGGCGCCTCGACGCGCCCGGAGAAAGTACACGCCTTCCAGACATCGGTTAGGTTGTACGAGAAACTCTGGGCGAGTTCGATTGGTGCTCCGTTGCTGGAGTCCGCAGAACCCGCGAAGGGCGTTGTCGGTTTATCCGATGCCGCACGGATGGTAGAATCCGGTACTAATTACGAGTTCGGTATCACCAAAGCCGACTCGGAAGAACTGACCGGGGCTACTATCCGGATTCCAGTTAAATGGTTGGAGTCTGCAGCGGGACAGCCGCCAGCGACGGCCGCTCTACACTTCGCTACGGTACTGGCGCAGGTACAGGCCACCCGCGGCGACGAGATGGACTTCGCCGAGTTTATCAAACTTCTGGAATCCAAGCAGTCGCAGATTGTCGCTTGGATCAAGTCGTCCGGTAGTACTCTTCGCACAGGTCGCGGTGTTCCCGTGACGCCGGTTACGCCGACCGGACAAACGCCCACGGGTACCTCTTCAGCCGCAGGACGGAAAAGAGCGCCGGTTTCGACTGGCGGACTTCCGTTTCCTCTAACCGCTTCGATAACCCTGAAAGGCAAAAACCCATTCAAAGGAAGTCGGGGTGCGATGTTTGACCGAATCGTTGACGGCATGACCGTGCAAACGTTTTTGGCGCTGTCCGGAAGTCCCGGCAAGCGCCTTCTAGTCCGAGCGAAGGCCAAGGGAGTCATCGACATTCAATGAGCCAAGTTTCTGGGGCTGGTTACCGGAGACTGCCTCGCCGGATGTCGCTACAAACGCTGAGAAAGCCTTTGCGCACACAGTCCCAGAGGGCGGGTGAGTTTACCCCGCCTTGCTCCCATTCAGACCGCGTCCCAGTTCGCGGGAGTGGACAGTTTCAAAGAAATTTGAAATTGACTGAGAGTCTGATAATCCGAAAAGAGGCAGAAAGAAAATGAAAGTCACATCACTGGTAAAGAGAACGTCGCTGGACAATGCACCGGCGATCACCAAGCTGGATGAAGTCGTGGACAGCAAGGCGCGGAAGGTTTTCCTCTTCGACGCTTCCGGTAGCATGGGGTGTCAGATCGCTTCCGGGTACACCAGCCAGTACGACTGGACGCCCGAAGTGATGGAGAAAATCAAAGGGACTCTGTGGGAATACCGGAAAGAGTGGGAGCTGGTTAAGGCCGATCCGATGACCACCCTGTTCGCCGATCCTACGGTACTTGCCGCCGCCGAGCTGTGTTTCGCGGAGGATGGCAGTATCAAGTCCGACGAAGAACTGCAGACGATCATCGTGCAGCAATCCTGGCTCGGTCTGTTCGGAGTCGGGATCAATTGGGCGGAACACTCCGAGAAACCGCCATCTCGCATGGACGTGGTACGGAAGCTGGCGCTGGAAGAGATTTTGAAGCGTCTGAACAAGTATCCTGACGGTCCGATCAGCGTACTCAAGTTCAACGATCAGCAGGAAGTGTTGTTTGCTGATGTCAGCGAGATCAAGACTACGCTGGAGGATGCTCTGCGGAAGTTGATTCCATGGGGCGGTACGAACATTCTGGCCGCCATCAAGGCTGCTCTGAAACTTTGCCGGGAGAATCCGAGCGAAGTCGGCGTCTACCATCTAATCATCGTTAGCGACGGCGAAGACTACGCCGCCAATGAGGGGATCGGCGAGTGGGTGCCGATTCTGAAGCAGTCCGGTGTGGTGATGGATTACATCCACATCGGAGATGTTTGCGTCAATCAGGGCCTGAAGCGCGCCTGCGAGGCCCTGGGCGGGGAGCTTGTCTCCGTCAACAGCGAGAAAGATTTTCAAGATAAATTCATTGAGAAAGTCAATCGCAAGCTGCTCGGCGCGTAGTATCGGAAGTCCGATGGGCACCTCACACTTCGGTGCGGGGTGTTAAGGAACAACGCCAGGTCCAAAGTCCTGGGCATCCTTATCACTATAAACGAAAAGGAGGCAGATATGCAGAACATGCAGTTCAAATCCGCGCAGGCGCAGGGAGGTGAGTGATGGCAAATCCAATCACGAAAGTCGCCCGGCAGTCTGTGGATGGTACGACGCGGGTGCGGATCTATCATTCACGGGTCCGCCTGACGACGCAGCCGTCGTTGCCTGCTCTCATTCCGCAAGTTGATGCAATATGGGGATGGGCACTTGCGGAGCGTCACATGATACAGTCTCAAATGATGCTCGAAGCTGTGTCAATCGACAAGATCAAAACTGCCGATGTCGAGCAGTTTCGCACGAAAGAATATCACTCGCTGGTCGCCGCCGTTCAGGAGCTGGACGGCGTGGAATACGTCATCGCATCAGGGTACGCGCTGGTTGTATTCAAGGGAGAGCGATTCGACTGGAGCGAGATCGAGCGTCATATCATCCGGCTCGCAGCAAGTTTCGAGATGGATTTGCCGACGAGCGATACGAGTTTGCCGCCAGATCCGACCGGGGAGTAGCCCGGGGCATCCTGACGGCCGGGGCGGGGTTGCTCTCTCTCCCCCGCCCCGTTATACTTCGCCCTGAAGAGGCTGGGAGGCTCCCAGTCGAAACGCATAACCGCGTAGGCGAAAGCCGAAATTAAATACAACGAAGGGAGAATGCTGTGAGACTGGAGCAAAAAGCTATCGACACTCTGAGAAAGCAGGGCCTGTATCAGACGCAGGCTTGCGATCGGTGCGGAAGCCCGTTAGGGTTCGTCGCCTGGGTGCACGATAATAAAGAATATTGTTCCAGGGCTTGCAGAGATAACAAGATGAGTGAAACCGCAGAAACCAAAACGGGTAATGGCGGCGCTGCAACGCCCGCCAAGGGAAAGAAGTCCGGGAAGAAAGCCGCCGGGAAGAAAGCCGCCGGGAAGAAAGCCGCCGGGAAGAAAGCCCAACCATCGAAGGCGACGGCGAAAGCCGCGAAGCCTGCGGCTGGGAAGAACGGTACTCCCAATCCGTACCACAAAGGCGCACGTCGCGAGGCGTTCGACATGCTGGTTGCCGGTACTACGGAAAAGGATCTCCGCAGTTTCGCCAAGAAGCACGATGTGAGTTTCGATCGCCTCATGATGTCTCTGGACAAGGGCAAACGTCGCGGCGTGAAGTGGGAGCTGGACGTGAGCGGGTCCAAATGGCGGATTAAGATCCAGAAGTAGTACTGCAGCCGCAGTCCGATGGGCACCCCGCACTCCGGTGCGGGGTGTTAAGGAACGGCGCCAGGTCCAAAGTCCTGGGCATCCTTATCACTACAAACGAAAAGGAGGCAGAAGCATGACGCAGAACACAGTAAACCGATATGTCCAAGTAGCCGCGCTGGCGGGCAAACTCAAAAAGGAGCGGGACAAGCTGAGAAACCGGATCGTCTCCGCTTTCGCCAACGGCGAAACGTGTCCGACTAACGGGCCGTTTCTTTTGAAGTGCATCCCCGAAGAACGGCAGGGCGTATCGTGGAAAGATATCGCCGAGGAGCTGGCGAGACGAACCAAGAGCCGACGGCTCCTGGAGAGGCTCGTCGCC
>Ga0209636_10003401_pt1 | contig 16239 bp, 18 predicted proteins | sample DeeMarSWOR152_54_FD_187464 | JGI IMG/M metagenome (GOLD analysis project Ga0209636, IMG submission 187464) | Marine sediment microbial communities from White Oak River estuary, North Carolina - WOR-1-52-54 (SPAdes) (version 2) | ecosystem: Environmental > Aquatic > Marine > Intertidal zone >...
CATGTGCAGTACAACACGATTGATCTGAAAGCAAGAAATTACCAACACGGTGTAGTCTTCACTCCTTACAATGTCCCAATGCATGAAACCATGGAGGGAAGGAATAACATTTTCAACCTTGATGTAGATGTTGCCAATGGATATGCAATTTACTGGATGCCAGGTTGCGGAGAATATGGACGATACAACACATTTAACGGCTATTGGCACAGCAACTTGGCTGGCAATTGCTCAAGTGTACCAAATGCTGACTATGTACGCTCGAGTGTTGGATGTGATGTAGTAGCTACAAATACCTTCAACCCTGGTATTCCTTAGACCAACGCTCCTTATAATGTGTCAAAAAAATAGTCTTTGTTTATCGAACATTATTACCAACAATTTAACAGTGGATTTATTTATAAAAAATCAATTTTATAGTGAATATTATGAGATTTAAGGAATTGATCTTAGTTTTATCCCTATTTATTACATTAATTGTATTCATGCCAACCATTCTTTCTGACAATGTAGAAATCACGATTGAATATGGAACGACTACTACGACTATGCCGGGAGCTACGACTACTACAACTCAGAGTAGAGATGGAGATGGTTCAGGCGATACTACAATTACTCTTCCAGAAAATATTTTACCAGAAGCTGTTTTAACCTATTCTATGCCTGATTCTTATGAATTATACCAGAATGAAACAGGTTTTCTTGTTATTAAAGTGAAAAACAATGGTACGATATCATTGCATGACATTAGGATAGGTGTTACCGGGATTCCAACGCATTCGTATTCTATATCACCTAGTAGTGTAGACCTTTTGGAAGTCGATAAATCTACATTATTTTACTTTTCTATAGACCCTCAGAACATAACTGCTAAAACTTATTTACTTACCATTATGATCGCAAGTAATGAAACTTATGAAACCACATATTTGACATTAAAAATAAATCCATTTACCAGAGAGATTGGAGAAAAAATAGAGGAACAGGAAGAATTTGAGGAGGTGACAAAACCTGCATTGATTTCTATAAACTCTATCTTGATTGGAGTAATCTTGTCATCCAGCATAGTTGCGATAATTATGTTGATGAGGTTGAAAGTGAATCGTTGCCCATTATGTGGTGGTGAAGTAATAAAGGATTATGAAGGAGAGAACTTTATCAGTTATAAGTGTAGTCAATGTACTTACTATAGTACAAAGATGAGGAAGAAATAGGATTTATCCATCTACTTTTTCCCATATGACCACTTAACTTTTCTATAACTCAAAACTATCTCACAATATTCATGGCCTAAGCTTCTTCTTTTATCATAGATGTGATGAATCTTTTTATTGATTCCTCTGATGAGTCCGGTTTCAAAAGCGGATAAGGAAGCACATATCTCTGGACCCCATCCTCTTTTATTCATCCACATGCAGTCTGTTATCCTTATCCTCAATTCCTTTTCCTTTTCCTCTGAAATATGACTCTTTATACCGAATATTCTGTGGAAAGCCATCAGAGCAATAGCACAGTCTTTCAAGTCATTGCCTAAACCTAGAGTTTCAACTATTTGTCTAGATCTTACGAAACCTTCTTTGAACATTAACAAAGTCAGATTCCTCTTCTTTTTCTTGTTCGAACTTTTGTAAATATCCTTGTATATTGTCCCAAATCCACTCACACTCTTCTTCCATCTTATCCTCGCTGGTATTAAGTCATACTTTACTAAAAATCTGGCAATAGTTTTTTTGATATCTCTGGGCATTCCTAAAATTTTGTCAATACTTACTTTTTCCATCATATTATCATTATAGATTTTGAATTTTATCTAAAGTTATTTCATTCAAATCATCAACGATTAAATCAGCTTTAGACAAATCCTGATCTCCACTATCCTTGTTAATAAAGCCTATGCATTTCATTCCTGCGTTTTTTGCAGCCAGAACACCAAGATGAGCATCTTCAATAACTAGACAGTCTTTTGAATCAATGTTCATTCTTTTAGCCGCTAACAAGAATATTTCTGGGTTTGGTTTACTGTTGGTTATTTCTCCTAAACTGATAACTGCATCAAAAACTTTTTTGAGATTTAATTTTGATACAACAAAATTTACGAATTCTCTAGGTGAACCAGACGCCAATGCAATTTTTATTTGATTTTTCTTCAATGATTGTATTAATTCTAATGCACCAGGAATGACAGGAACGCCATCTTTCAAAATATCGTATACGATCTTATACTTTTTTTTAATAAGTTCTTTGAGATTTACAGTTTTTTTATATTTCTTGAGGATATCCTTAAAATAGACTTCTGCAGCAACACCAGCATAAAATTCAACTTCTTCCAATGTTATGTCAATTCCAATATCTTTAAGGACTTTCATTTCGGCAACATGGTGGATTGAACCGGTCTTAACAACAACCCCATCCATATCAAAGATTACTGCTTTTATCATCATAACACTCCAAATTGTTTTAACTTAATTCCAATTTTCTCAGGATTCTCACAAAGGATGGCTTTGAATCCATTTCTTTTTGCTTCTTCGATCGTTTTTTTATTATCATCGATAACAACAAGTTCTTCGGGTTTAAAACTTGATGCCTTTACAATTTTCCTTAACAAAGCGGGCTTAAGCATACCGTAAGCGTAAGATAAGACTACTAAATCAAAATCGTTTAAGAAATTAAATCTTTCCTGAAGAACTTCAATTCTTTCCTTAAAGTTATCACTACAAATTATCGTCTTTATACCCACTTTCCTTAACCTTCTTACAAGTCTAACTGTTTTTGGACAAATCTCATAACCTTCTTTCAGTATTCTGAGTAATTCATCTGGAGTCGATTTAATATGAAATTTTTCAATAGTTTTGCTCCAAAATTGATTTTTAGAAATTTTTCCTTTTTTATATTTTATCATAAGGTCGCTGTTTATGAAAAAATCCCAAAACAATTCTTTGTTTACCTTAAATTTCTCAGAAATATTGTTGACGAAATTCTTCTTTCCTTTGTCAAAATAAACACCGTCCAAATCAAAAACAACTGCTTTAATCACAATTTCACCAATCAAACGTTTTCTTCCAGACTCTCTTCAATTCACTGATATCTTCTTCAACAACTGTTCTCCCTTTCAATCCAATAACAATAAGTTTCTTAACATTAGTTACTTCCCCAATCTTTGCAAATACATTTCCTTTCATGATTTTCTCAAACTCCTTTTGTCTACTCTTATCAACCTCAACCAAGAATCTACTGTTTGACTCAGAGAATAATATCTCATCGTTTCTATTAACTGAAGCAGGAACATCTTTCAAATGAATTGTCATCCCTAAATTACTAGCAAAAGACATTTCAGCCGCTGTCACACCTATTCCCCCCTCAGAACAATCATGACAAGCCTTAACTAATTCTTTGTCCATCGCATCAAGCAAAGCAAGGAATGATTTCTTAGCTTTTTCCAGATTAACACTTGGGACCTTGTTACCCTTGAAGCCATTTATCATGTAGTAATGTGAGCCGCCCAACTCATCATTCGTCTCACCTATTATATATACAGGGTTCCCGATTTCTTTCAGATCCATTGAAACAGTTTTCCTAACATCAGGGATTATCCCAATAGCAGATATCAGAAGAGTTGAGGGTATAGCTATCCTCTCTCCCTTATCAGTTACGTATTCGTTGTAAAGACTATCCTTTCCAGAAATGAATGGCGTTTCGAAACCAATTGCACCGTCATAACATGCCTTGCAGGCCTCAACCAATCGACCTAAACTATGTTCTTTCTCAGGATCATCCCAACTGAAATTATCCAAGAGAGCAATCCTTCTCCCACCACAACAAATGTTGTTCCTTATGGCCTCATCAATCGCAGATAAAGTCATGTTATATGGATCAATAGAATATTTAGGATTAACACCGTTAGATACGACAATGCCCTCCCAACTATCTTCCACTGGTTTAATGACACAAGCATCACCTGGCCCATCCTGGTTGATTCCCTGTAAAGGTTTCAACACCATCTTTGCTTGGACTTCATGATCATACTGTCTGATAACCCATTCCTTACTGGCAACATTAGGTGAAGCGAGAATCTTCTTCAAATCATCATTCAAATCAATCTTATCAGGAAAATTTGGCTCAGGATATTTTTCTTTCCTCCATCTCGCTCTCCTTACAACTCTTGGAATCTGATTGTGAACAAAATCCATGTCTAATTCAGCTACTATCTCTCCTTTATATCTCAAGATTAATCTTTTATCACCTGTAAATTCCCCGATAACAGTCGCTTCAGAATTCTCGATCTTGAATATCTCCAATATTTCCTTAAGATTATCTTTTGGAACTGCTAACAGCATTCTTTCTTGTGATTCAGAAATCCATATCTCCCAAGGATCAAGACCAGCATACTTTAAAGGAACTTTATCCAATTCAATAACAATGCCTATGTCCTTCCCCATTTCTCCGGCTGCTGACGATAATCCACCACCACCGCAATCTGTTATCGCTGAATACAATGGCTTGTCATGTAAATCTCTTGCCTTTAAAATTGCGTCCAAAACTTTCTTCTCTTCGATTGGATTACCTATCTGAACCGCTCCTGAAGATGTCTTCTCAGATTCTGTTGTTAATTCCAAAGATGCAAAAGTGACACCATGAATACCGTCCCTACCAGTCTTACCACCAACCAAAAGTATGACATCTCCTGGTTTTGGATTCTTGATATATTTTCCTTTTGGTAATATTCCAACACAACCCGCATATACGAGAGGATTGCCGACATAACCTTCATCAAAACCTATTCCTCCATTTGCTGTTGGTATACCCATCTTGTTCCCATAATCTCTAATTCCAGCTACTGCTCCCTTCATTAGTCTTTTTGGATGCATTACGCCTTTGGGTAATTTTTCAACTGGATAATCAATGGATCCAAAAAACAGAATATCTGTTGATAGGATTGGTTTTGCTCCCACACCCATGACATCCCTGAATACCCCGCCAGAGCCTGTTCCTGCACCTCCATAAGGATCTAAGGCAGTGGGATGGTTATGAGTTTCAACTTTCATCGCGATATCAAACTTATCATCAAACTCGATTATACCAGCATTATCCTTAAAAACAACTTTACACCAAGGCATCTTCAATTCTTCCGTTGCTTTGATGATAAAAGTCTTGAATAGACTATCTATCCTTCCATCATGGGTATTAATTATTCCCTTAAACGTCTTATGCACGCAATGTTCAGACCAAGTTTGCGCTATCGTCTCTAGTTCGACGTCAGTAGGATTCCTTCTTTTTTTAGAAAAATAATCTTGAATTTTTTTCATTTCTTCCAGGTTCAAAGCCAGTAAATAGCCCTTGCTTATCTTCGTTAACTCCTGATTACTCTTACCAAGAATTTCTATTTTGTTCACAGCCATTTTACTTTCCACCGATTCTCTGGTAGCTGTAATGTTGAATCAATGGGTTGACTAGACACCTCTTACAGATTTTTCTCACTTGTTCTTCAGTAATGTCTCCAATTATCAAGTATTTATTACGAGTTTTAACTTCTCTCACATTATATATTCCAAGAATTTCTATGGCACTTAGAGTGCTTAATCCAACGGCATCCATTACTCCAGGTTTAAAACCGACTTCAACAAGCCAAGCGTTAGGAAATTCATGTTTTATTGATTTGTCAATATTCTTTCCCCTATAACCGTAATGTTGGATTTGATTGTCTGCCAATAATTCTTCACAGATTTTTTTCACATCTTCTTCTTTTACGTCACCATCGATGACGTAAGTGTTTATTGATTTAACTTTCTCAACTCCTTTGATGCCCAAATCCTCTATTTCTTTTTTAGTCAGAAAACCAACTGGGTCAGTGACATCTTTCTTATAGCCAACTTCAAGTATCCAAACCATAGGATCACTTCATATGTAACTAATTGAATGAAGAATTATATAATTTTTTGCTTAGTTAATAAAATAAAAGATGGGTCTACAATATATCCAAACTCAACTTCTTTCAAATGACTAATAGGATATCTATCAATGTATCCATGTGCAACGTTGAAGGATATCACTCCATTTACAGAACGATTATCTATGTCCGTTTTTTTACTAATTTGTCGAATAGTAAAGACTTTAGGTTTATTTTGATATAAAAAATAAAAAACCTTTTTTGTAATCCCCCTATAAGAAGGTATTTTTTGAAGATAGAACTCACCATTTCTACATCTTCTATCTCCATCTACTGATGTAGTATATGCCCATCTCAACATCTATTTTCCCTATAATATTTTTTAGAAAAAAATATGTATTTAAATTTACTTCAGAACAGATTTAACTTGTATGAAAGAGATTATAAGAAAGAGAATTTTAAATTTGAGGAATTCACAATCCAAGTTTTCAGCAATAACAAATAGTTACAAAATTCAAGAGAGACTCTTCAGATTACCTGAATTCGTTAGAGCAAAAACAATTTTATTCTACGTTGCAACAAGAGATGAAGTTAAAACAGAATCAATGATAAAAAAGGCTTTGGAGTATGGTAAGAGAGTTGTGGTTCCAATATCTAACGTAAAAGAAAGAACACTCAATTTATCAGAAATTAAAGATTTTGATGAGCTAGAACCTGGTGCTTTTAACATCCCTGAACCCAAAAAACAATTCTTAAGACCGGTATCATCAGAAGAGATAGATTTGGTCATTGTGCCGGGAGTTGCTTTTGATGAGAAAGGCAACAGAATAGGTTATGGCATGGGATTTTACGATAGATTCCTGAGAAATGTGAAAAAACATATTCTTGTTATTGGCTTAGCATATGAATTTCAGATAATTAAAAAGATTCCTGTGGATGATAAAGATGTGACTGTTCATAAAGTTGTAAGTGAAAAGGAGATATTGAATTGTATTTTAAGGGTATAATAACGTTTTTAAGTTTAATTGTTTTTAATTAGTAGTGACAGTTGATTGTATGTCTATGACAATGGATCAAAAAAAAGAAGCTTTAAAAGAGGGTAAAAAGGGGATGATTTATGCGAAAAGAACAGGAGGTGTTCTAAAAAGACTTGGTCTTGAAGAATATACAATTGAAGGGACTGTAATTAGACCGTATAATAATGGTGAAGGAATCATTTTTATGGAAGAAAGTGGGGGAGAGAAAAGAATTCCTTATAACAATATAGTTGATTTTGTGCCGTATATGGCTCCTCCTGATTTAAAAGAAGTGTTGGTCGAGGGTTGGCGAGGAAATATTACTTTAATTGGGGGAAGAGAAAGACGTGGATTTGTTGCAACAAATAATGAAAGAGGAGTAATCTTAGTGGAACTTCAAACGAAAAAAGGGAGACATGTACCCAAATTCCATTTTATAAGCTATCATGAAGTAAAGTTTCCACGTACACATGAAATAATAGTTGTTAGTGATGATTACAAACGTAAAGCAGAAGAATATCTCAAAAAGAGGTCCTCGTAGAAGATTTACTTATAATTAAAGTTAAAAATGTATCTTATATTCATTCTAAACATTTCTTTTACTTAAAATGTAAGTTATCAACCCAACAATAGGAAAAACAAAGAAAGATACAAACGCATTAAAACCAAAAACAGTAAATAAAACAGGGACTTGGGCTCCCAATATCGTCGCGATATCAAAACTCCAACCATAAGTTCCGATAACCTTTCCCTTATCATATCTCTTAACAGTCTCACTTATCCTGGAATAAATCCATAAATCGACAAAAGCACCGGCAATACCAAACATGGCTGAAGCAATGAAATAATGTATCAATTCTGAAGCATACACCATGATCAAAATACCGATAATATGAATGGACATGCAAATAGGTATCCAATATCTTCTTCTTGATTTGTTGGATATTCTACTGATCAAATACTGACTTAAAGAAAAAGCTAAAACTTCAAAAACCACGATTATCGAAACGATACTTCTACTAAGACCTAAATCCTGTAAGGCATAACGGACGAAGAAGAATACAAATGCATTGAAAACTGCAATATCCACAGTCTTGTAAATTATCGGAAGTGGAACTTTCTTAATGAACGATAAGGATGGTCTGAAACTGACCTCTTTTTTGAATTTATATTGTCTAGTAAAGATATGGGTCAAAAAAGTCCAGACTAACCCTATTCCAAGAACAAGATAGAAGGTAAAATTAGTGTTAAAATTGTCTATTATTACTCCTGGCAGCAATAACCCAAATATCCAACCTGCACTGAAAATGCTCCTGAAGATACCAACCTGTTTATCTGGTTTAATCCCAACATGTCTTAGACCGTATATCAAAATCAAAACAAATAGTAAAGCGCCAGCAACACTGGAAATTATCTTCAATAGAATTATATACATAAGATTGGTCGTTTCACCTATCAGGAATAGCGATAGAGTAAAGATCAAAACCCCAAACAATAGGAATTTTCTTTCCCCATATTTGTCGGTATAATATCCTAAAACGGGCTTGAATATTAAAGAAAATATATCACCCACAGAGAGAAGGAATGCATAAACTGCTATGTTTATGTCGAGAGATGAAAAGTAAATCGGTAATAAAAGCATGCCAAAGGCCGTCATTAAATTCTGGAGAAAGCCGAACCCAGCTCCTGAATAGAGTCTTCCCTCTTCTTTTTCCATGTTTAATCTTTCCAAAATTATGATTCTTAAAAAAATAAATATTCACTATCTCATTATCCATTTGATATTTATGCAATTATTTCCGATTAAGACCCAAATTATCGAGAAAAATGCCGATTTAGTCAATATATTAATCACTTCGATGAAAAAATCTAAAATCAAACCAATGAATGGGGATATACTAGTCGTTTCCTCAAAAGTTGTTGCATTAACAGAAGGTAGAATGGTTAATTATAAAACTGTAAAGCCGTCTGAAAAAGCTGTAAATTTGGCGAGAGAGTATGATCTTGAATCTGGTTTCGTAGAATTGGTCTTACAAGAAGCGGATAGTGTCTTTAGCGGGGTTAAGCGTGCTATCTTAACGATGAAAAACAATATTTTCATTGCAAATGCTGGTGTTGATCATTCTAACGCCCCAGAAAATCATGCAATACTCTGGCCTAAGAATCCTTCACTTTCAGCAGATAATATCAGAAAAGAATTGAAAAAAAGATTGAATGTTGGCATTGGGGTAATACTCTCTGATTCACATTGTACTCCTTTAAGAACGGGGACAACTGGTTTTGCTCTTGCCACCTCTGGTTTTGATGCTGTTATTGACGAGAGAGGAAAGACAGACTTGTTTGGTAAAAAAATGAGAATAACCCAAAGAGCTGTAGCTGATGGTTTGGCCTCTGCGGCAGTAGCAATAATGGGAGAAACTGATGAAAAAATACCAGCTGTCTTGATAAGAGATGCTAAAATCAAATTAACTGGTCGGCTTTCTAAGAGTTCTACTTATTTTTCACCAAATGAATGTTTGTTCTCGAGTATTTACAAAGAAAATGTGCTTAGAAATTAGAGATTTAAAATTTATTTTGCAGTTTTAGAATTATGAAGTATAAGAGTGTTTCAAAAAGAGTCAAATCATTAATCGATAGTTATGGGAATAAGTTGAGATATAGTGATCATACTATTCAAAAAGCGTATAAATTGGCCAGAAGTAAAGAGTTTTATCTATTATTTCAAGGCAAGACTCCCAGAACCGTTGCTATCGTATCTTTATACCTTTCTGGGTTATCAAATTGTGAATACAGAAGTAGATTTGCGTTGACCAAAGTTTGTAAGTTATATGAACTTACAATTCATTCAACTATCAGAAAATTAATGGAGAAAAAAAAGGATGTATTAAAAGACATGCCCATAATACAGCAAATAATAAAAGAAAAGGGCAAATTATGGGAAATTCATGCACCTGATGAGTCAGTTGAAGCCCTGGCAGCAATGAACTATATGGCAAAGATTCTAGTTAATTTGGGTTTACATAAAATTGATGAAGAATATATTAAAAACTTTGAACAATTATCATCCTTAGTAAATGAACTATTTTTTGATTAATATTTTTTAATGTCTAAAACATCTAATACCAGTGAAAACCATTGCAATCCCATGTTCATTTGCAGCATCTATGACTTCCTTATCTCTTATAGACCCACCAGGTTGTATTATTGCTTTAATGCCTGCTTTTGCTGCTTCATCGACAGTATCCCTGAAAGGTAAGAAACCGTCTGATGCCAGAACACTATTTTTTGCTTCAATCTTGGCATTTTCGATCGCTATCTTTGCAGCACCCACTCTACTCGTCTGCCCTAAACCTATTCCTACAGTTCTTTTTCCCTTCGCCAAAACTATCCCGTTGGATTTAACATACTTTACAACATCCCAAGCAAAATCCAAAGATTCCATTTCTTGGGAACTTGGTTTGGTTTTTGTAACCACTCTGAAATTTCCTTCAATCGGATTCGAATTATGTTCTTGCATTACCAATCCCCCAACAACATTAACAATATCAAAATGTTTTGAATGACCATGACTAAAGTCGCCAGTCTTCAATAACCTTAAACTTTTCCTTCCTTTCAAAGGGGGCAATGCATCCTCATCAAAATCTGGTGCGATGATACAATCGAAATGTGCTGATGACATTCTTCTGGCCGTATTGATGTCTATCTTCCTGTTCGAACCTAAAATGCCGCCAAACGCAGAAATGGGATCGGAAGCATAAGCTTTCTCGAATGCATCGAATATAGTGGATCCACATGCGACACCACAAGGACTAGTGTGTTTGATTATGGCAACAGTCGGTTCTTCAAAGTCTTTAACTAATTCCAATGCAGTGTTTAAATCAAGAATATTGGTCCAAGATAAGTTTTTTCCATGCAATTGTTCAGCATTGACAACACAAGGTTCATTCACTTCCAATTCTTTGTAGAAAGCGGCCTTCTGATGAGGGTTTTCTCCATATCTCAAGTCTTGAGTTTTCTTGAATTTCAAATTCAACATTTCTGGGAAATCTTCGGGTAACAATTTCTGTGTTTCCAAGAACTTTTGTATCATCCAATCATATTTTGCTGTTTCTTTAAAGGCTTCTATTGCCAATCTCGACCTCGTATCTCTACTCACATCCCCATTACTTTTCAATTCTTCCAACACTTCATTGTATCTGTCCGGGTTAACGATGACAACAACACTATCAAAATTCTTTGCTGCTGCCCTGATCATGTTTGGCCCACCAATATCTATGTTCTCTAAAGCTTCCTGTAAATCTACTTTTGTTTTGCTCGTAACTTCCTCAAAAGGATACAGGTTAGAAACAACCATATCAACAGGCTTAATCCCCAGTTTCTTGAGTTCTTGCATGTGGTCTTTTTTGTTCCTTAAAGCCAGTATTCCACCGATTATTTGGGGGTGTAATGTCTTGACTCTGCCATTCAGTATCTCTGGGAATTTCGTTACGTCTGAAACGTGTTTGACAGGGATATCATATTCCTTCAATAGTTTTGTAGTTCCACCCGTAGCTATAACCTCAAAGCCGATTTTATTAAGTTCCCTGGCAAATTCGACGATTCCTGTCTTATCGTAAACAGAAATCAATGCACGTTTTATCATTGTAATAACCGACTATAATAATTCGATGCGAAAAAATTTTAAGTTTTGGGTTGGATCAACAAAAATCGATAATTATATATAGGGACCGTGAGAAAATTATTAATGCCCGCTAAATAATATTATTATTAATATTATTATTATGATTAATATGAAATGTAAATACTGTGGTTATGAGTGGGAAAGCAGGTTGAAAACCCCGAAAGCCTGTCCTTTATGTAAAAGGTACTTTATCGAAAAACCAAAGAAGGTTAAAACTTATTAAAGTCTGAAACCATTTTTAATCATTTTTTCGTCCAGGTAGATATTCCTTTTTTCATCAATACTAAACCTACCTTCAGCAATCCACTGAAGAGTTAAAGGAAATATTTTCCAGTCACCGAATTCCTTCAGTTTGTTCTGATGTTCTTTTGCTATTCTTTCTAATAATTTCTCGTTTTCAGGTTTCTTCAAATCTTTTATAGTTATTCCATAGGGTATTTCAACTTTAACTGGTTCCGAAATTACCAGAATTTCACCGTAATCGACTTTTTCTCTTACAATATGTGTGCTGGAATGCAGGAATTTTTCTCCAGCTAAAATAGCCTTTCTAGGAGGAGCATCGTGCAAACCGACATATTTTCTCTTACCCTTCTCAGTAACGGCTAAGTCACCTGGATGAACATTTATGATAAGGTATTCTGATATCAAAAGTTTCGTGATAAACCAAGCATAACCGCCCAATGCAATTACATCTACTTTGAACGGTTTTATCAAATCAAGAGTTTTTTGATCATATTTCTCACGAGTCGATTTGTCTTTTATGTCTTTACCCCCATAGAATTTTTTTATGTCATTGACAACTAAAGGTATGCTGTAATCCTCTGATATAATTTTGGCATTGCTTTCAGGATTATCTGTGAATATTAAGACAACTTGATAAGGAGATTTACCCCCTTCTTCTTTTAGTCTTGTCTGATGTTCTATTATTTTTATCACGTTAGTACCAGAACCAGACATGAAACAGGCTATACGCATTGGCTTTCTGCTTGGATTGAAGAGTAATCTGTATTTCATTTTTTACCACTAAAATTCTCGGCAAGTATTAAGGTATTCTCCAGTACCATAGCAACAGTCATAGGCCCTACTCCACCAGGAACGGGAGTAATGTATGATGCTATATCTTTTAAATTGTCAAAATCCACGTCACCAAAAACCTTATCTTGTTCGTATTTTATTCCTCCGTCGATAACAACAGCCTTCTCTTTCACCATTTCTTTCTTTATCAACTTAGGAACACCAGTCGCTGTTATCAGTATATCAGCCTTTTTGGTATGTTCCCGCAGGTATTTTGTTTTAACATGACAAACCGTCACAGTTGCGAATCTGTTAGTTAGCATGACAGCTAAAGGCTTACCAACGACATTGCTATTGTTAACTATAACAATGTTTTTCCTTTCAAATGAAATCTTCATTTTTTCCAACATTCTTATTATTCCTTTTGGTGTACAGGGTGTAATGAATTCATTTCCTAGCAAAAGATTGCCGATATTAACAGGATTTAGGCCGTCAACATCTTTCTCTAGCGAGACTGTGCTCAAAATTCTCTTTTCATCGATGTATTCAGGCAAAGGCAACTGAACGATTATTCCATGAATGTTCTTATCTTTGTTTAATTTTTGTATTAAGTCAATCAATTTTTCCTCCTTCATCCCTTCAGGAAATTCATAAAGAATCGAATTCATACCTATTTCTTCGCACGACTTCTGTTTGTTCTTTATGTAGATTTTAGAAGCGGGATTTTCACCAATCAATATAATTGCTAAAGTAGGTATGATATTTTTTTTCTTCAATCTTTCAACTCTTGGTTTCAATCCTTCTACTATTTCTTCTGCTATTTTTTTACCGTCGATTATCATATCACTCCCTCGGTCCGAATATAGCTGTGCCAATCCTAACTATTGTTGCTCCTTCTTGAATAGCAACCTCAAAATCATTACTCATTCCCATAGATAAATTCTTTAGATTGCAGACTTCCGCTAACTCTCTTAACTTCCTGAAATATATTCTTATCTCTTCTGGATTGGTAACGTATGGGGCGATTGTCATTAGCCCTCTCACCTGAATTCCGTTTAATTTCCTCAATTCATTAACAAAATCAACTGTCTTTTCTGGTTTAACGCCGTGTGTTATTCCCGAACTGTTCACTTCAACGAATATTGGCATTTCTTTCTTCAGTTTTACACAACTTTTACTGATTTTTTCAGCGACCTTCATTCTATCGATAGAATGGACAAAATCAAATATTTTAGCCACATCTTTAGCCTTGTTACTCTGAATATAACCGATCATGTGCCATTTAACTTTACTTGATAAATCACCCAATTCTTTCTGTTTCTTTTCTGTTTCTTGGACTTTAGTCTCACCGATATTTTCTATCTTTAATTTGATCGCTTCCCTTATTAGAGGGACATCAAACTCCTTAGTAACGGCAACTAAAGTCACATTATCAAAATCCCTGTGAACTTTTTCTGCTGCCATTTTAATTCTGTAATTAATGTCTTGCAAATTTTTCTCAACATCTGTCATATAGATAAATTGTCCAATGATTTTTAAGAGATTATCCTTTAAAACGTAAATAGTTTTTTTCCTAAAAAAATATTAAATGACTGAAGTTGGAATTTTTTTATTTGGACATGGGATGAATCCTTATCAAATAGATACTTATGGTTGGCAACTTCATCAGCTCCATACAAAAAAAGCTCCTTTTTCTTTCTTTTTTACTGGTCGTACATTAGAAGCAATGAAAAAAAACGAATTAGTTAGAGAAAAAATACGTGAAATGTTTCCAGAAAATGTTAGCGCCAAAAACCCTTATGATTCTGAAATAGGAGTGTCTTCATGGAATCATTTTCCTGTTGTTCCTCTTGACCTTGAATTGGAATCGTGGGGAATTTACCTTGAATCTTTCGTAAACAAAGAGATAGAAAATTCAAAAAGAATTCTTTGGTACGATTATGGAAAAAACGCTCGAGGATTCTTTCCTCCTGAACTTTTATTCGCGAAAGCTGCAGGATATTATCTTAGGAGACATTGGATTGATTATGCAATCGTAGACGGATCTATGTTGAATCCGTGGGAAAAGGGACAAGTCTTTCATTCGCCGGACGGGTTAAAGCTTGTTCCCAGGCACAATTGGATAAGAACATTGGGACACCCACAAGAGACAGTGAATGATATTCTAAATTTTACTCATAATTGCGGAGCTAAAAGTATTGTGCTTGGATATGACTTTGATTATAACAATTATGGCATACCATATTATCAGGGAGTTGCTTATCATTGTAAACTCGCAGATATACTTTATCGTACAGGAGGTATAGAACTAAGAAATATAGCAAGCATAGCAGATTCAGCATCCACAATCCCGTATCCGATGGATCATCATTATACTACGAGTTGGATAGATTGTGAAAAGGGGCTTACATTCCTGTGTCACCCTAAAGTTAATAAAAGAAATGGAATTGTGAATGATGTCATCAGGAATTATGGCAGGCTTAAAACCAGACTTGAAGCTGTAAAGGTTCGAATAGAAAATGAGAGACTTGGTGAGAACATTCAAGAATGGTACCGAAATATTTCGAATGATCTTGAAAATGCGAGAATTAGTTTTTGTTCATTTGCAGGTGGTATGGAATACAGACATCCAGTTTGGGTCAACGAAGAGTCAATGAGTAGGACATTTTATGGAACTACCTCATATTCTATGGAAAATCTTGGAAATATAGATCAAAGTCTTCATGGGCTAGAACAGCATGTGTTTCACTAAATCAATTACACAAGCTTCAAACAAAGAATTTAATGATATTAAAAATTATGTATGATAATGCCGCTGACAAAGGCATTGACAATATCCAAGCCCCAACAATCTTCCTGGTCATCCCCCACTTAACTGCCTTTGTTCTCTGGCATAAACCCACTCCCATGATAGCACCGTTGGCGACATGAGTAGAACTTACTGGCATTCCTAAAAGTGCTGCGGATCCAAGTAATAACGAACTTCCGACTGATGCAGAGAATCCTTGATAAGGTTTCATGCGAGTTATTTTAGTTGCCATAGTCTTGACTATCTTCCACCCACCTAAAAATGTTCCAAATGACATTGTTATATATGAGACGAGCATGACCCAAAGTGGGACAGAGAATTCTGTTAGAAAACCGTAATAAATCAATAAAATAGTTACTATTCCCATGACTTTTTGTGCATCGTTAGTACCATCAGTTATAGAAAAAAACAATCCAGCCACTATCTCAAGTTTCTTGAAATATTTGTTGATCTTACTGACATGGAAATGTTTGAATTTTCTGATTATGAGAGCGCCTATAAGGAATGTGATGAATACTGCTACAGGGATGAAAACAAACAGGAATGCGATGATTTCTTTAAAGCTCACGGGCTGACGACGTTCTATTGCTGGGAGGAATTCTGCAGGGAATGCGACAAATGCAAGTTCTTAATAGGAGAGTTCGAGTGCAATGCGAACCAGCATTTCAAGATGGACGAAGGTTTCTGCGAGTGCGACGAGGGTTGGTACGAGTGCGACGGCGACTGGGAGTGCGAAAACCAGCAGTGCGTGCCGCAATGCGCGCCGGTCGCCTGCTCTGCTGCCACGGATTGCTCAAGCAATAGCTGGACGAAGCGTTGCGAGGGCCATTGGGAG
>Ga0209636_10003402_pt1 | contig 16236 bp, 21 predicted proteins | sample DeeMarSWOR152_54_FD_187464 | JGI IMG/M metagenome (GOLD analysis project Ga0209636, IMG submission 187464) | Marine sediment microbial communities from White Oak River estuary, North Carolina - WOR-1-52-54 (SPAdes) (version 2) | ecosystem: Environmental > Aquatic > Marine > Intertidal zone >...
ACGAAATTCATAAGGGAATCACATGTTTGTTTTTCCGAAGTCTTGTGAAGCGAGAGTTATTTCAAAAATCGCAATATAAGTTAAATGCTTAAAAGTAAAAATATACATTAAAGATGATGTACAGAAAAAGGGTTGAGTAGTGGATTGACAAAAGAAGAAAACATCAAACACATTCTCACCGACGAGAGACTCTCCGCAATTAAATCAATGCTTGAGAAAGATCATGCAATTGACTGTATCTTTCTTTTATATCTAGAAAAAGGCCGTTGGAAAAACGCCAAAGCATTCATGCAAGATCTGAACCTGACTCTAAGCGATGGAACATTTAGATCAAGAATGATGGAAATCGAAGATCTTGGATTAGCTAAAAGCGTGCCTATAGACCCGTTGAAGAAGTACTATGTAATAACCGAGTTCGGTGAGAAGGTAGCGAAGCTTCTCTTAGGGCTTTTTGACGCGGTGGCTGTTTAGTAAGCCATGGTATGTGTTAGTTGTTTCTTTTGAATAGAGAGTATTGAATCGTAAGACTTAAATCTCTATACTTTATTCTATGTTATTTGAAACCTCAGAAGGAGGGATAAAAACAAAAATGAAAAAACTCTGGAAAGGAAAGAAGGCGTTAAGCCCAGTGGTTGCAGCGATAATCTTGATTGCAGTGACTGTGGCAGTTTCAATCGCTGTCGCAGCTTGGATGGGAGCATTAACATTCACCTTCATGGCAACCGAGCAACTTGAAATCCGAGGAGCCTCATTTAGTGGTGCTTCTGACGCTGCGGACAACACTATCGTCCTAACAGTTCAGAACACTGGAACAGCGGACTTGACAGTTAACGCGTACAAACTAGGCGTTAGCGGAACAGCTTATACTATCACTAACGTTCTCGTAGACCAAGGAGATAGTGCATCTGTAACTTGTACAACAGGGGCAGATGGCGAAGCATGGACTAGTGGAACCACATATGACATTTACTTGATCACATCTAGCGGCAAACAGTTCCCATACAGAGCTACAGCGCCTTAGTGGACAAAAATGAAAACATCAACCTGAGAAGTTGGGGTAGGGGAACCTAGCCTCTTCAATCATCCTTGGAGGTGTTCACAATGGTTGTTGAACTAAAAGAATATGAATCGGCAACAGAAATTTCAAGAACTATAGACGAAGGCATCGCTCGGACAAAAAGCATGTTAGGCGAATATCTGCGTCGGCTCGACGAGATCCGCGCGTTGGCTGAAAGGTCCAAAAAGATTCGAGAAGTAGTCTACAAGCTAGCTGGCAAAAAAACAACGCAGAACGCCCTTGGAGAAATCACTGTTGGGGATCTCAACGTTGTGTTAGATGCTAACCCGTTCCACGAGTTAACTTGCATCGAAGAAGTTGTTCGAAGCCAACAGGATAGACTCCTAATTTTACAAAAGGCTCGCGAAGCTTTAAAATGGATAGATCAAATCGGAGACACAGAAGGGGTCAAGTATCTAGTGCTGGAAAACAATGGAGTCCCAGAGAAAATCTTGCTTAAGATAACGTAAGGCTGCCCTTTGAGAGTGTGAGGAATATGAGTGAAGAGGTATACGTGACTGCGTTAAATAACACTCTAACAGAAATCAAAAACATATCTCCCGACGTTAAGCACTCCTTCATTTTTACAGACGATGGCACCATAGTTGCAAGGGATGAAGACATTGAAAACATATCACTAAAAAAGACCATGCATTTTTTCCAACATCTAGTGGAAAAAGCGGATTCAATCGGCGGTCTCAAAGCCTTAGCAATTAATGGGGAGAAAGGCAAATTGTACATCTCACGCGTTAATGACATGTACCTAGCGGTAACAACCTCTGCTAACGCAGACGTCACCTACCTACAGTCCATTGTTAACGTGATAGTCCCAACTATTCTAAAACTTCTAAAGACTGTTGCCCCTACCCCCCTAAAGTTCATGCCCTCACAACAATTCGTTGTCGACAACATCACCGGATTATTTGCTGGCGACAATGCACAAATTGATCAAGAACGTCTAGTGGAATGGTCCAACCTTTTTGATGAGAAAAACGTCAATGAAGTTGAAGTTGAAAGCTTTAGAGGAAAGAAGACCACATGTGGCGTAAAGAAGATAAGCGATCAAAAACTGCAGGGAAAGGGGCTAATATTACTACCTGAGAAAACCTGTCGAATACTCGAAATAAAAAAGGGAGATTTTGTAAAAGTTAAGCCAAGGTCATCATAAAGGAGATTCAAATGACATCTAAAAACGAATTTCAAGAATCGCCACCTAAAAATAAATTCCAACAACAAAACGAAACACTGCACCTTAAATTACAAAACATTAAGACTGAGAAAGAAATCATCGGGTACATTATCAGAGATGCAAAGTCCGCTTCTGTAGATATTAAGGATCCAACCAAAATAATTGACTATGCACTCTTAGCATCTACATTGCACGACTCAGGAGAAAGCATTATAAGCGCGTTTGAGCTGGGCAAGGTCAACAACATTGTTGTAGAGGGAAAAGACGTAAAGGTTCTAACGCTGACAATCGGCGACAATCGTATAAGCATCTTCATGAACAAAAACGTTAATCACAACACGATATACAAAGACTTACACTCATAGATGAAAACTCGCTGGCAACTACGCTCTCTTTTTTGTTAACGGCCCTCCTAACGCCGGGGGAAAATGAGGTTGATGGAAAAGTGTTTATTAGAACCACCCCATCTTCTCCTTTCTCTTTTCTGTTCAGCCTCATCCCCAAACGCAAAGGCAAAGCAGTGTCAACAAACTATACAATACTTTTTATATTAAGATTAAATTCATATTCGTTATTCCAATCTTAAAGTTATATCGAATTTCGTAACATCCATTACCGTAATCACGTAAATTGTCAAACACCACGTTTTCCTAACGTCTCTTCTGACAATACGGAAGAGTCTTGATGGAAATTAGCTAATATTTACAAGATGACCAGTCAGATTTTTATTTCCCTAAAAACAGCAAAAATATTACAGGATACTTGCGTTGTTTACGAAAAGGATGGGAGTCCTCTTAAAATTTTAAATATGTAGATATATACAAGGCAGATATTATCAATGCGTTCCTGGCGTTTCGTTTGATTCAAGAATGGAGAGTCAAGCTCTTTGCACAGGAGTAAAGTGGATATAATCGCAGACATCCTACGAGTGGCGGTTAGGAGCACGAAGAAAACACATATCATGTACGGGTGCAACCTCAGCTTTAAGCAATTGCAAATTTATTTGGATTTTCTTCTCGACAGGGAACTTTTAAGAAAAAACCTGGAAAATAGAAGAAGTGGCGATCCAACTTGTTTTCAAACTACAGCGAAAGGACAGAGCTTCCTTAAAGCTCATCGTAATCTAAGGGCAATTTTAACTATATAATGCGGTTTTTTTCTTGATGCGCCGAATTTCGCTGAGGAACTTTAGCGTGGCAGGAGTGAGCTTTGCTTTTTTTTGCTCTTTATTAAAATCAATGAATGTGTACTCGGCTAAGAAGCCGTAAATCATTTCAACTTTGAATTCTTGCAAATTAGACTTTTCCATAACCTCTTTTATGTCGTGCCACTTTCCGTCTTCTAAAAGCTCTAGAATTTCGTCGATTGCCGACAACGTGGGGCTCCTCGCTCTCTTCCTTAATGTGTCCACGTTTTGGATATAAATGGTTTATGAGGAAAACGTTCAGAAGAATATTCTAGAAATCGAAAATAGAGGTTCGTTTTTATTTGAAACTAAGTGTATACCAGTCTTTTGGCAAAAGCTTAATAGGCACATATAGTTATAACAAACATTTTGCCCATTAAAAATATATTTCGGTGTTTCCTTTGGTGCAGTCTAAGGCTACGGGAAAGTTTACTACTTCTTTGGGTCAGATGCGAACCCAAATAGACATTATGGCAAGCATCTTGAATGAGGCAGTTGAAGGCACAAGGAAGACACGCATCATGTATGGATGCAATCTTAGCTACAGGCAACTTCAAAGTTACTTAAAACTTCTTTTAGGCATGAAGCTTTTGATGGCCGTATCAGAACAGAAAAGCAGCAAAACAACATTCTTTGAAACTACCGAGAAGGGCCAGGATTTTCTTCTAGCTTATCGCAACCTTAAAGCCCTTATGGCTTCCTCTTCTTTGACACGATAAATCTCACTAATGAAACTGCTTGTTAAGGGGCAGATTTTCACTTTTCGGTTTTTTCTGTCAAACTCAATGAAACCATAATTCGACAGGAAGCTTATGATCATTTCCACTTTAAACTCATCTGATGCGAATTTTTCTGTGATTTCTGCCAAATCATGCCATTTTTCATCTTTGAGTAGCCTTAAAACTGCATCAATTGTCAGCAATACAGCTTCCTCGTTGATGCGTAAATTGTTGTGGAAAGGATAAATGATTTGTGAAATTTCTTTTCAGAAAACGTTAGGGGATTTCCTAGAACTTTATGGAATAAAGTTCTAGAACCTGACTCAAGAAGTTCTTTCCTTGAACTTTTATAAGTCCGTTCTTGTTGTTCTATAAAGGGTTGTGACAAAACCGTTACTCTGGTTTGGCTGCAACTGCTATCTAAGTGCTAAAAAATTGAAGCATGTCTTTGTGATGGGTTGACATGTGAGGTTTGGTGAACAAAGATTCGGGATTCTCATCCGCTCCCTTCAGGGAGGGACTACATAGTGGAACGTGTGGAATGGAAAGCGTTTGTTGATGAGTTGAGGACTGTATGGAAGAGGTTGTGGCAGGATCGAATAGATGATAAGGTGAGAGCTGAGGGAATTGCTCGTGAAGACTATTCGTCTTTGTTTGTTGATCGTGGCACGGTTATTATGGCTACGAGAGACTTTAAGCCCTTGGATTTCGTAGAGGTCTTAGAGCGCCATAAACCTTCTGAGGTTCCGAATGCGATTCCTCCTCATCCCGCGATCGGTGGATGGGGAAAGTTCGTAAGGGATTCTGTGAGCAAACAGAAAAGGTTCACCATGAGGGGGAGACCTGTTCCTTCGAAGTCGAAGCGTAAAGGAAATCAGCAGCACAAGAAGGGTGGACGGGGCTGGCTTCACGTTAGAATGGAATGAAGAACTGTTTTTCTTTTTGATTTTTGCTTGTACGCGTTGCTTTGTGGATGAAAAAATGTTACCTTTAGTTGTTTTTAGTTGCTTACTGATGTTTTTTGCTTCGTGTCTGGTGTGATGAAAAGATGGGCAAGTATAGGAGCAAGTTGCAGATTGTAGCGGATATGCTTTTTGTTGTTAGGGGTAATTATGCCAATAAGACTCGGATTATGTATCAGGCCAACCTGAGTTACAAGCTTCTCTGTCGATACTTAGAGGATGTCGTGAATGCTGGTTTGATTAGTTTTGAGAAAGGAAATAGTTACGTGCTTACAAGTAAGGGAGTGGAGTTCCTTAAGAGATTTGAGGAACATCAAAAACAATGTCAGCTGTTTGAAGAACAAAATAGTAGTATTCAAGGTGAAAGAGCTGAGTTGGAAAAGATGCTTTTTAATGAAGGGCGCGCGCCGGCAAGCCTACTATCAAAAATCTTAAAGAAGAAAGCAAGGTAAGTAAGGCGATGTAATGTTCACTCGAAAGTTTTGTGTTCTTTTACTAGTTCTAGTTCAAATATCAGCTACGTTGTCACAGGCGGCGGCTTTAGATGGCGACAGTGAAGCAGTTTTGGCTATAAGTGCTGCTGAAGAGGTAACGGCTTCGGCATATCAAGCTGTCAAGGAGGCTGAAATAGCGGGGGCTGACATTTCAGGTTTTTCTCAGTTACTAAAAGATGCTGTGCAGCTTTTGGCTCAGGCGCGCACTTCATTTAGGGTTGGAGATTTTGACAGCGCAGTGCAGTTCGCTAGCCTTACCAGCGAAATCGGAAAAGAGGTGGAAACGAAGGCTAGTCGGCTGAGAGAGTTAAAACGCGGTTTACCCGTAATGCAAGTATGGTTGACTATGGTAGAATCGTTTTTGGCTGTGTTAGCAGTTATTGTCCTGAGTTTTTGGAGTTGGCGAGTTTTCAAGCGGCTGTATTATCGGCGGATACGTGCTACGAAACCTGAGGTGGCTTCTGATGGATCTTAAAGACTATCGCAACTTGTTTGCTGTATGTAGTCTAGTTCTATCGCTTTTTGTTATTACTCCTACTCTTAATCTGTTTGTTTCGTTTAATGTTGAAGAATCATTTTCTGAGCTTTCGATTTTAGGCCCAGCCCACATGGCTAAAGATTATCCTTTTAATGTTCTCGTGAATAGTGAAGAGAGTCTATATGTTACTGTTAGCAATCATATGGGCGGGTCCACGTACTATATGGTTTATGTAAAGTTTCGAAATCAAACTCAGCCTTTTCCGAACAGTACTATGTCAAGCTCGTTGGCTCCGCTCTATGAGTTTCGTGTTTTTCTTCTTCATGGTGAAAAATGGGAAGGACTGGTACGTTTCAAGTTTCTAGAAGTCTTAAGTGACGCTGACACAGTTCAGGTTAAAAAAATGTTGGTTAACAATGTTGTTTTTGATATGAATTCTACTTCCAAATGGGATCATGAATATAACGGATTTTATTTTCAATTGTTTTTTGAACTTTGGCTTTATGATATGGGGACGCAAAATTTCAAGTATCATGAACGAGTTGTGGGAGTCTGGCTTAACATAACTATTTAATCATTGTTGTTGTAAGTGAAGATTTATGAAGGGTGTTATTTTAGCTGCAGGTGAAGGTACAAGGATGAAAAGGGTAACCTATGGTGGGTTTCCTAAAGAACTTCTTCCTATACGTAGAATTCCGACGATTCGCTTTCCAATAGAGGCTATGAAACTTGCAGGTATCAGAGACTTCATTGTGGTAATAGCTCCACAAACGAAGCATGGGATAATAGATGGCCTCCAGAGCGGAGCCAAATTTGGCGTGAATATTTCGTACGTGGTTCAAGAGAAAAATGCGAAGGCTATAACGGGGTTGGGTAGTGCAATATTCTCTATTAAGAACTGGATAGGACAGAATGAGGATTTTGTGGTTGCGTGTGGCGATTCGATACTTTGTGATTTTTCCTCTAAAAATCCATTTCATTGTCTTGGGCCTTTGTTGAAGGTTCATACCTTGAAGAAACCGTTGGCTACGATGGTTGTTTATCCGACAAGTGCGGATCCAACTCGGTTTGGTGTAGTGAAGTTTCGTCGTTTAAGTGATGATTATGGAACATTTTGTGGAGAGTTGGAGGCGCTTGTTGAAAAGCCTAGTGTTGAACTCGCAGAAGCCTACAAGTGTAATGGGTACAACTATATCTCGGCGGGTTATTACGCTTTTAACTCGAAGATTTTTGGTTACATTGGAAAGACACAGGTTGGAGCAAAGAATGAAATTCAAATTACTGATGCTATTGCTTTGGGTTTGGCAAATGGTGAGAAAGTGTGGGCTGTTGTTCACGCTAAGAATCATGGTAATGCAATGTCTCCTTGCGAATATTGGGATGTAGGGATCCCTGAAGACTATATAAATGCTAATAGACGACTTTTAGACGTGAGTAAAGAATTGGTTGCAAGCTTGGAGGAATGAAATGAACATATCTGTTGTCGGCGGCACTGGATATGTAGGATTAACTGTTGCGGTGTGTTTAGCTAATAAGGGGCATTTAGTTTTTTGTGTTGGAAGAAACGAAGAAAAAGTGTCTAAGATTAACAGAGGTATACCCTTAATTTATGAGGAGAATTTGGAGAAGCTTTTGAAAGATGCTTTGGAGAAGAAAAAGCTGGTGGCAACGACTAACCTGAAGGATGCAGTGGAAAAGTCTGACGTCTCGTTTGTATGTGTTGGCACACAAAGCATGGAGGATGGAAGCATAAATCTGAGGCAAATTGAAGGTGCTTCAGTGGGAATAGGTGAGGCGTTAAGGGAGAAAGAGGGTTACCACGTTGTCACAGTTAAAAGCACTGTTGTTCCTGGAACTACAAAGGATCTTGTTATTCCAGTTCTTGAACGGTTTTCAGGTAAGAAGGCGGGAGTTGATTTTGGCGTATGTATGGCTCCGGAGTTTCTTAGGGAGGGGCGGGCAATTAATGATTTTCTTTTTCCAAAAGACACGGGAATAGTCATAGGAGAGCTGGATGCAAGGTCAGGTAGTTTGCTTTTAAGGATCTTCAAAGGGTTTGATGGTGAAGTTTTGCGGACGAGTTTGGGGTGTGCTGAGATGATTAAGTATGCTCGAAATGCCTATTTAGCTAAAGACGTGTCGTTTGCAAATGAAATTGCCAATATTTGTCAGAAGATGGGTGTTGATTACCTTGAAGTGAAGAAGGGTATGGAACTTGACTCTAGGATAGGGAAAGGAAGATTTTTGGACGCTGGCGTTGGATTCGGCGGGTCATGTTTTCCCAAAGATGTTCACGCTTTGGTTAAGAAAAGCGTTCAGATGGATGTTAAACCGAGGATGCTTGAGGCGGCTTTGAAAGTAAATGAGGAGCAACCTTTCATAGCGGTTAAGTTGATTAAACAGGTTTTAGGCGATGTTAAAGGTAAGAGAATCGCTGTTTTGGGCACGGCTTTTAAGCCTGGAACTGATGATATGCGAGAAGCGCCGTCAATCAAAATTGTAAATGCTCTGCTGTCTGAAGGAGCAGAGGTATCTGTGTATGACCCTGTTGCATTAGGCAATGCTAAGAGGATTTTCGGTGATAAGGTTCTTTATGAAGAACGAGTTGAAAAAGCTTTGAATAAAGCTGATGGTTGTGTAATTGTTACGGAATGGGCTGAATTTGCAGAGCCAAGCATTTATGGTAATATGCAAGGAAAAGTGATTATTGACGGGAGACGAATTCTGAATCCGAAAAAGTTGCCTCCAGGCTTCAGGTATCATGCAGTTGGGTTTTCAAATGTTGTGGAAACATGATTGACAAGATTATTTTGGAAGATGTGGAGTCTCTGGTCAAGTCCCTGAGAGGGCTAGGGATAGATTTTAAGGATCGGTCTATTTTTGTGACGGGTGGAGCTGGTTTTCTAGGTTCGTATGTATGTGATGTGCTCGTGAAGCTTGGGGCACAAGTCACTTGCATCGACAATTTGAGCTCCGGTAGAATGGAGAACATACAGCATCTTATGAAATTAGACAATTTTGACCTTGTTGAACACGACATTTCTGATGCGCTATTCCTTGATAAGCAAGTGGATATAGTGATGCATCTTGCGAGCAGGGCTTCGCCTTTCGAGTTCGCCAAGTTTCCAATCCAGATAATGAAGGCAAACACGCTGGGCACGTGGGTAGCATTAGGAATCGCTAAAGAACATAAGGCGAGGCTAGTTTACACATCATCATCGGAGATTTATGGAGATCCTGACGCTGAGAATATCCCGACGCCGGAAACATATTGGGGTAACGTTAATCCTGTAGGGCCAAGATCGTGTTACGACGAAGCGAAGAGGGCTGGAGAGGCTTTCGCAAACGCTTACAGGATTCAGCACAAACTGGACACTCGGATATTGAGAGTTTTTAATACGTTTGGTCCTCGGATACGTCCAGGTAACCTTTATGGTAGGGTGATACCTCGGTTTATTGATCAGGCTCTTCAGGGTGATCCGTTGACGGTTTTTGGAGATGGAACGCAGACTAGATCGTTTACCTACGTAACGGACATGGTGGAGGGATTGTTGATGGCGGCGTGGGTGGCTGAGGCTTCTGGGGAGGTGATCAATCTTGGGAGCCATGTGGAGACTCGAATTGTCGATTTGGCAAGGATGGTTTTGGGCCTCACTGGTTCTGAGTCTGAGATTGAGTTTCACCCTCTGCCGGTGGATGATCCGAAGAGAAGGTGTCCAAACGTAGGTAAGGCGAAGAGGCTCCTAGGATGGGAACCTAAGGTAAGCCTGGAAGACGGTTTGAAAAGGGCTATTTCGTGGTTTAGCAGCCGTTAGAATTTCAAGTTGTGACATTTTTGCCTGCATGGTTTTTTGTTCTATACAAATTGTGTAAATGTTCTAGGGCAAAAGTCCCCATTTGCTTATATAATCCATCAGCGTAAAATATTGTGAAGGAACATATAGGGAGGAAGGGGATCAGTTGGCTAGGAAGCCTAACTTTGCGGGTGAACGCGTTAAGGTAAGCATTATTGTTCCTGCTTACAATGAAGAAAAGAACATAAAGGAAATTTTGCGGATGTTACTGGACGTAGAACAGGTTCTGCCTTCAATGGAGGTTATTGTGATTGATGATGGTTCCACTGATGGAACGCTTGATGAAGTTAGTAAGTTTTCGTCTCAAGTCAAATTGCTGAAGCATGAGAACAATCGCGGTAAGGGGGCTGCTTTGGCTACGGGTTTTGATGAAGCCACTGGGGACGTTGTGGTTGTTCAGGATGCAGATTTGGAGTATTCGCCCTACGATATTCCTAGACTTGTTAAACCCATTCTAAGTGGCGAGGCAGACGTGATTTTTGGGTCACGCTTCAAAGGCACACGAGACGGCATGAAATTCATGAATTATGTTGGGAATAAGCTTATTTCATTAACTACTAAGCTTTTGTATGGAGAGCCGATCACAGACGTTATGACTGGGCATAAGGTTTTTGCTAAACGGGTTGTCAAGTCAATAGATCTTACAGAAGATGGCTTCAACATTGAGCCTGAGATTGCAGCTGAAGTCTTCTATGGAGGATGGCGATTTGCTGAAGTACCGATAACATATACACGCAGAAAACATGGAAAATCTAAATTTAGATTTTATAGACATGGTTTGAACTGCCTTTGGAAACTTTTCCGTGCACGAATTTATGGAAGGACAATATATAGTCCAAAAAAAGGTCAAAAAGATTAGGGCATTCTCAGAGTTGCTAGAGAAGAATTAGAAATTGGTTGCCTGCATTCATTAGGCTTTTGCATGTTTGCCCAATGAAAAGTTGAAGTCGATAGGTAGATAGAGTTTAAAAGAAGGGAAACAAACAATGTTTCTCCATGTCATTCAGACAATCTTTTGGATGTCATTTTCTATCTTGCTATTATTCTATTTAGCCTATTTTTTGGTTCTTTATTATTACCACCAGAAAAAGAAGGAGAAAGTTGAAAGTTCCTCTGAGTTCCATCCAAGTGTGTCTTTGATAGTACCTGTCTACAACGAAGAGAAAATCGTTTCAAAAAAAATTCAGAATATTACTGAACTAAATTATCCAAAAGGAAAAATAGAAGCTATTTTTGTGGACGGTTGCTCTACCGACAACACGGCTGATGTAATCGAGGCTCACTCCAAAAACAATGATGGTTTCGTTAGGCTAATAAGAGAAAGAAAAAGGGGAGGCTATAACTCCGCCATACATGAAGGTGTCTTAAAATCGCATGGGGACATAATCGTAATGAGTGACTCAGCATCTTATTATGATCCAGAAGCTCTCAAGTTTTTGGTTGGACATTTTGTTGATCCAGCGGTTGGAGCCGTTACTGGGAAGGAGATAGTTCTTGGTGATCCTAAAGCTGTAGGCCCTCGATTAGAAGCTACATACAGAGGATTTTATGATTTTATGAGAACAGCAGAGACTCGAATGGACTCAACTCCTGATTCAAAAGGAGAAATCTTGGCGGCTAGAAGAAAGATCTGCGAGAACTTGACTCAAAGAGTTCATTTATCGCCAAGCGCTTCATTTGATTGTTGCATACCTTATCAAGCCAAGTTAGAAGGTTATCGGACAGTGTTTGAGCCGAAGGCTGTTTATTACGAGTATGCCCCATCCAGTTTCATGGATAGAATGAGACAGCAAATTAGAAGAGCTGCGATACTAATGGGGTCGATGCTGTTGTTTAGAAACATGATAATGAACAAAAAATATGGCAAGTTTGGGTCAGTTATAATACCTGTTCATTTTGTGATGCAGGTAATACTGCCTTGGCTGTTCGTGGTTGGTTGCATTAGTCTTTTAATCGCGACTGTGATGAATCCTGCAAGCACTGTGATTATGTGGGCAACATTGGCATTGATGGCCATTCTCGTAAGCTTAAAAAACCGAGCGTTATTGTTGTCGTTTACACAGTCACAGTTGGCTCTGGTGATAGCGACGTTGAGAGTTGCGACCAGAAGAAACAGTGTAATTATTGACACTATTCCTTCTACAAGGAAGTAAAGGCATGATAGAGGATACTGATCAAATATACGAATGCACGAGCAAGACTTAATGGGAGGTCAGGTGGATGGAACGCGTTCTGGTGACTGGCGGAGGCGGTTTCATCGGCAGTCACTTAGCTAGATATCTATATTTGCAGGGAGACTTTGTTAGGGTAGTCGACACCAAATATGATGAGTACATTCAAGAAAAGTATTGTAACGAAAAATTGAAAATGGATCTGCGGGTCTGGGAAAACTGCTTTGCAGCCACAAAAGAGATAGACAAAGTCTACAATTTAGCCGCCAACATGGGGGGCATCGGATTCATCACCGAAGTCGGCGCAGAAGTTATGCACGACAACACACTAATAAACACCCAAATGCTGGAGGCAGCCAGGCAAAACAAAGTGAAAAGGTATTTATTCAGCAGTTCAGCCTGCGTCTACCCTACATACCGCCAAACAGATCCAAACGTGAAAGGCTTAAAAGAAGAAGATGCCTACCCAGCAGACCCTGATAACTTCTACGGGTGGGAAAAACTCTTTACGGAAAAAATGTGTGAAGCATACCAAAGAGATCACGGCATGGATATTAGAATGGTTAGGTATCATAATGTCTATGGACCTGAAGGGACATATAAAGGTGGAAGAGAAAAATCTCCAGCTGCTCTATGCAGAAAAGTAGCAGAAGTCGACAACCCGGGAACCATAACCATATGGGGAGACGGCAAACAAACACGATCATACTGCTACATAGATGATGCTGTGAAGGGTACAGTGAAGCTCATGGAATCAGACTACGTCAAACCTGTCAACATTGGATCAGATAGACTCGTCACAATTGATGAACTTGCTGATATGATAATAAAGATCTCAGGCAAGCAGATAACAAAGAAATATGATCTCACGGCACCACAGGGCGTCAGAGGAAGAAACGCTGATCTCACCCTTGTGAGAAACAAAATAGGCTGGGAGCCCAAAGTAAGCCTTGAAGAAGGACTAGAAAAGACCTACAAATGGATAGAAAAGAAAGTAAATGAAGACAGAGAAGCTCTGGCTAGCAAGCAGTAAATCAAGACTGCTGCAAACGGTTATAATCGAAAAAGCAACACGAGTACACATGCCTGCATGCGCAATGTTTGAAAGGTTCGGGTATGGATGCCCTTGAGAATAGCCCACATTTCCACTACAGGCACTTTTCTTCCAGAATATTACGGTTCTAATGAATACCTTTTATGTCGTGGACTGGCAAAGCTTGGGCATGAGGTAACCCTTTTCATAGCAGATAGGCCACCAAAATGGCAAACGCTGAGAGGTAGAAAAATTGAAGAAAAAACAGAGGAACGTGAAGGTTTTACGGTTCATAGGCTCAAGGCTGGTCCTGAAGTAGGTATAGTACCGCTTATACCGAGTCTTTTTCAAATCCTTATCAAAATGAAGTTTGACATTATTCATGCGCATGATTTCTACGCCGCTTCTTCGTTTTATGGAGCTATGGCTTCCCGAGCTAAAGGAACCCCGTTCATACTTACCCAACACAATGACCAGTTACCCTCGAAAATCGTTAACGCACTGTTGTATCTGTTTGAGGGTTACACTCTTGGACGGTATGTCCTTTCCCATGCACAAAAGATAATTGCTCTGAATACAGCAATAAAAACTCATCTTATTGCGATGGGAACTGATGGAAACAAGATTGAGATCATTCCCAACGCAGTTGACATCAGTTTGTTTTCATCATGCTGTAAGAATCTTCTTGAAACGAAATGGGGGATTTCTCGTCCTGTAATTCTGTTTGTTGGAAGGCTGGTTAAAGACAAAGGCGTTAAACATTTATTGCAAGCTTTCTCGGAAGTTGTTGAGGAGATTCCTGAAGCGAAATTGGTAATAGTTGGGAAAGGACCTCAAGAAAAGGCATTGAAAAAACTTCAAGAAAACCTTGAATTAATTCACGTCTTCTTTTTAGGACCAGTTGAGACGAAATTCATGCCCAATATTTACGCTGGATGTGACGTGCTTGTTTTGCCATCCAGTCATGAACCTTTTGGAAATGTGGTGATAGAAGCGATGGCTGCTGGGAAACCTGTGATCGGAAGTTATGTTGGCGGAATTAAGAACACAATAGTCCATGGAGAGACGGGTTATCACTTTCAGCCTGGGAACAGCAAACAATTGGCAACATACATTATTAGACTGCTTGAGGATGCGTCTTTGAGAAAAAGCTTGGGAGAAAATGCGAGAAAAATGGCATTTAGTAACTATAACATAGAACTTCTACTGGAAAAAACCGAAAAGATATATCACGAGTGCGCGGTTGCGTAACTGCCAGTTTTAGTATAAACCTGATTGTTTAACAAGATGATTAAAGATGACTAAACACAAAATTGGGGTTGTCGGTGGCTCGGGCTACATAGGTTTCGCGTTAGCTAAGCATCTTTCCAAATCGTTTCAGGTCAAAGTTGTTGACAAAAATCCTTTACCCGAAAATGTTCAAGGCAGAATCATTTTTGAGCGGTGTGACATTCGGGAATTCAATGAAGTGAAAAGTAGTCTTTCGGATGTCGATCTCGTTATTCACGCAGCCATAGTACAAATACCCTTGATCAATGAAGCAAAAAGGCTTGGTTATGAGGTCAATGTGTTAGGTACACAGAACTTGTGCAAGGTTGCTGACAAGAATCCTAGAATAAAGGGTTTAATTCTAATAGGTTCTTGGCACGTTTTCGGAGAAAGTGGGTTAAAAGGGGTTATAAATGAGGAATTCGGTTTTAGGCCAGACAGAGTCCAAGAAAGGGCTCGATTATATGCACTGTGCAAAATTGCTCAGGAGACAGTTGTAAGAGTTCATGATGAATTTTCAGAAAAAGTCTTTGGCTTGGTCCGATTGGGAACAGTTTTGGGCGATAAAATGCCTGAAAAAACTGCAGCGAACTTATTCATCTTCAAAGGTTTAAGAGGAGAAGCGATAACTCCTTACAAAGATAGCATGTATCGCCCAATGCTTTATATCGACATAGGTGACGTCCAAAAGGGTGTCGAATTATATGCAAAGAAAATACTGAATGGCGAGACCTGTAATGAAACAAATAGCCTTCACCATATCGTAAACTTATGTTGGCCTGAGCCTGTAACGATTTTTGAATTGGCTGAAATGGTAAGAGATTTGGTGATAAAATGTTCTAACGGCAAAATAAAGCCGGAAATCAAAGTTGTGGATACGGGGCAGTCAAGCTTTTTTGTGGCTGGAGACAAAAAGTTGATGAAAGTTGACATAACCAAGGCAAAAGGTTTTCTGGGGCTAAAAAATCTGGTTTCGCCGAATATGTCTCTGGAAAGAGTGATTAGAAAGCGAATCAGCAAAATGAACCTAGTGGAAAACGACTCAAACAAGACCTAAAGATGGGTATCATGACAAAAATGCGTGTCTTGGTGTTTAGCGATCCCGATGTTTCGTCAATTGTCGAAGCGTTGTCGCCATTTGCAAACGTTAAAAGAGTCAACTGGCAGTACAGGCATATTTCCGATAGCGCAAGATACACCTGTTTGAAAATACCATACAGAGCAATAGAAGGCCTTTATTGGGTTATCCGGCTCATTAGAGAAATTTATCTATTTCGGGCAGATGTTGTACTGGCTCAATATGCCTATTTTTCTGGGCTAATTGGAGCCATAGCCGCTGAGTTAACGAGGAAGGCATTTGTCATCAGGGCTGTTGGCAGCGATTTAAGGGTACATTCACAATCACTTATGGGGAGGATCACGGTTCTCTCAACCTTGAAAATCTCTTCGGGGGTTATCTGCGTAAGCAAAGATCTAGAAAAAAGGGCTCAGAGGCTGGGTGCTAAAAGTACAAGGGTGATCCCGTCTCCGCTTATGCTGCCAGGTCATCATAATAATATGACTGTTCACAAAAAACAAAGGGAAATAGTCTCCATTGCACGTCTTTTGCCGATAAAGGGGATATCTTACCTAATAAGGGCTATGACATACGTAAAGGATGGGTCGCTTGTAATCATTGGAGACGGCCCTGAGAGGAGAAAATTAGAGTTGTTGTCCAGACGTATGAAGTTAAGTGATCGAGTTTTTTTCACCGGATGGATCGGTGACCGTTCAAGGATTTTAAATCACCTTAGGCAAGCAACAGTTTTTGTTTTGCCTTCACTA
>Ga0209636_10003404_pt1 | contig 16233 bp, 16 predicted proteins | sample DeeMarSWOR152_54_FD_187464 | JGI IMG/M metagenome (GOLD analysis project Ga0209636, IMG submission 187464) | Marine sediment microbial communities from White Oak River estuary, North Carolina - WOR-1-52-54 (SPAdes) (version 2) | ecosystem: Environmental > Aquatic > Marine > Intertidal zone >...
CTGGTCCATTCTTAGTGGCAAAACAGCAGCCGATGAAATGGCATCAACAATAATCAAGGCTGATGTTAATTCACGAATTAGTGGGGCAATTGTTTCTAAATCCGTTAATGCCCCGGTTGAAGTTTCACAATGCGTCAGAAACACAGCTTTAAGCGAAGGAGTAGCTTTGATCACATCAATGATCTCATCACCAGTGACACTTTTACCCCAGGGGATTTTAACTCGCGTAACATCAAGTCCAAATGTTTCAGCGATTTGCGACCACCGCTCACTGAATTTACCATTTTCCACGACCAATACCGATTCTCCCGAGCTAAACAAATTGGTAATTGTTGCTTCCATTCCACCGGTGCCACTGGCAGTTAAAATGATAATTTCATGTTTAGTCTGAAACAGATACTTCAAGTTTGCAGTCAGGTGATTAAAAATTTGTACAAACTCAGCGCTGCGATGATAAATCATCGGTTGACTAAGAATTTGTTGAACAGCAGGCGAAATCGGTGCTGGACCCGCTGTCAGGAGTAATTTTTCATCCCTGTTTAGCCACATTTAAACCTTTTATTCCAGAAGTATCTTTAATTTTGAGTCAAGTTTTAGTGCAACGAAATACTATTCCGATTCAATCAAATCGTAAAGCGTAGGGCGATAAACGATGTGTTTTACACTCAACGCGCTACACTTTACGCTCTACGTTTAACAAACCAGATTTTAGTCTATAATAAATTAACTACTCATCGGTTTAAGGCGAAGATTTGCCAGTAATTTCAGTATGGATCGCCATATTTGATCCTTCCCCTGTTTGGTAATGATCGAAAAGGGGATCATCTCAAATATCCCAAATTCGACTGCTTCAGTTTCTAATTTTTGAATGATATGATGTGCTTTACTTCGGGCTAATTTGTCTATTTTAGTTGCTACCAGCAGAGTTGGAAGCCCGAGATGCGCTAACCATATTATCATTTCATGATCTAATTTAGTAATTCCATGCCGACTATCGATGATCTCTATGACACCGCTTAAAAAAGGATTTTCAACTAAATAGGATTCAACCAATTTTTTCCAGGATTCGCGTTCTCGTTGAGATACATTTGCATAACCATAGCCAGGCAAATCGACAAGAAAGAACTTTTCATTAACACAGTAATAGTTTAATACCCTTGTTTTTCCGGGAGTTGAACTTGTCAGTGCCAAATTTTTTCGATTGATGAGACAGTTTATCAGACTGGATTTCCCGACATTTGAACGTCCCGCAATGGCAATTTCTGGCAATCGTCCAAAATGGATTTTATTTGTATTTGAAACACTGCCTGAAAATTCTACGGTTTTAATCTTCATTTATAATAATGTATACTTGCTGACACTGGCGAAAAAAAATCTTCCTCAAACTAATCTTGTTAGTTTATTCAGGAAGATTTTATGCTTGATCCTGGATACTCGATTCTGGATTCTAATTTTGTTTCCAGCATCAAGTATCAAGAATCCAGTATCGCTACTCCCAGTGTATTGATTGATTTTAGACTAAAAAAACTAAGCGGTTTTTTTTATCTCCTGATAAATAAACAATGGTTCTTTTTTATCTCTAACAGATTCTTCTGTAACGATGCATTTTTCCACATTTTTAATTTGGGGCAAATTAAACATAATATCAAGCATGATATCTTCCATAATTGCGCGCAATGCTCTAGCACCGGTTTTTCGTCGCATTGCTTCTTTCACAATTGCCTTGAGCGCTGCTTCCTCAAATTCCAATCCTACACCGTCTAATTCAAATAACTTTTTATATTGTTTCGACAGCGCATTTTTCGGTTCAATTAAAATAGTATATAATGCATCTTCTGTTAATTCTTCGAAAATGCATTCAATTGGTAAGCGACCGATAAGCTCAGGGATAAGTCCGAATTGCAGTAAGTCCTCTGGCTGAACAAAATGGAGAATTTCGCCAATTTTACGGTCCTTAGTCTTTTGAATTTCTGCTCCAAATCCCACGCTTTTTTTCCCAATTCGAGAACCGACGATTTTTTCCAATCCGTCAAAAGCACCACCACAGACAAACAAAATATTTTTCGTATTGATATTGATTAAATTCTGTTCGGGGTGTTTACGACCACCTTTTGGTGGAACCGAGGCAATCGTTCCCTCAAGAATTTTAAGTAGAGCTTGCTGGACACCTTCACCGGAAACATCCCTTGTTATTGATGGATTGCCGCCTTTTCGGGCAATTTTATCTATCTCATCAATATACACAATTCCACGTTCAGCCTGATCCACATCATAATCTGCTGCCTGTAATAATCTAACTAAAATATTTTCGACATCCTCTCCAACATATCCTGCTTCTGTTAAGGTTGTCGCATCAGCAATGGTAAACGGCACCTGTAGAAACCGGGCGAGAGTATGAGCCAGCAACGTCTTTCCAGTCCCGGTGGGTCCGACTAACAGTATATTACTCTTCTCAAGTTCAACTTCCTCGCTAACTAAATCTGCTGCTTCTACTCGTTTATAGTGATTATAAACGGCAACAGAAACAATTTTTTTGGCGGTTTCTTGACCGATAACATAATCATCCAGTTCTTTTTTAATTTCGGATGGTGTTCTAATTCGACTTTTTGCAATGAGTGCCCGTCGATTCATATCTTCTTTAATGATTTCACTGGCGTTTTTCACGCACTCATTACAAATATAAACATCAGGACCGGTTACGATACAATCGACCTGGTTGGAATTTTTACCGCAAAATGAACAAATAAACAATCTCTCACGGCGTCTGCTGTAATTGTCCATTCATACCTCTAGCTTTATTGACAAACTCATTTTTTCCGATATTAAATAATCTATTTCTGAACATAAAACTCTCATTTATCAGTTTGAAGCGAAGCTTCGCCAACTATTCGGATTGATAACTCAATGACTGCTATTTTTTCTTTCGTCCGACCTTCCGTGTCATAATTTCATCGACAATGCCATAAGCCTTTGCTTCCTCGGCAGACATAAAGAAGTTACGATCAGAGTCTTTCTCGATTTTGTCCATATCTTGACCGGTATGAGAAGCTAATATTTTGTTTATCTCTTCACGTATCGTTAAAATTTCTCGTGCCTGAATTTCAATATCTGCAGCCATTCCCTGGACACCGCCTAACGGTTGATGAATCATTACTCGAGAATGGGGTAATGCGGAGCGTTTTCCCTTCGTTCCTGCTGCCAGCAAAACCGCAGCCATGCTGGATGCCTGGCCCAGACAGATAGTTGCCACATCGGGTCGAATATATTGCATAGTATCGTAAATACCTAAACCCGAGGTGACATATCCACCAGGGCTATTGATGTACATATAAACGTCTTTTTCTGGATCCTCAGCCTCCAAAAATAATAACTGTGCAATAGCAAGACTCGCGACCGTGTCGTCTATCAGCGAACCGATAAAAACGATTCTCTCTTTTAATAACCTTGAAAAAATATCATACGCTCGTTCACCGCGTCCTGTCTGTTCAATAACAATTGGTACCAAACTCATTCCACACACCTCTTATTAACGAAATTCAATCTGTTCGTAGTTAATTATTATTTATGGGTCAATGTAGATTATTGAATTTGATGTCCGAGTGCTGGAGTTATGGATTAATGGTACAAGACAAAACTCCACGACTCCAACACTCCACTTATCCTTTTTATTTAAAATATTTTCCGAATTCAATCACCCAAAATAGAATGTGTATTAATTTATACAATTAATTCCTGTGCTTTCTGGCGATCTCGATAAGTAACAATTTTATCAGTAACTTTTGCATGATCAAGAATGAAGTCAACCACTTTTCTTTCTTGAATTTTGTGCCTGAGTTGCTCCCGCTTTTTGGTATCTCGATACTTAGTTCGTACTAAGGCAGCATTTTTACCAGTCTTTTTTGCCATATCTTCAATATAGCCATTGACTTCTTTTTCATCGACCTCAATATTTTCTAATTCTGATATTTTATCTTTGATCATAATCCATTTTAAATTCCAGATTGCGTCAGTGCGATATCTTTCACGCAGTTCCTGTTCGTCAATTTTTTTGTTATTTTCCTCTTTCACATTCTTTATAAATGCATCGAGAAAATTTTCAATCATGTAATCGGGCAATTCAATAGGATTGCTTTTAATGACTTCATCCATAACTCGATTGGATAAATTTTGCTTTGTATTTTCCGCTGCTTGCTTTTCTAGATCCTGGCGGATAACTTCTTTGAGTTGTTCAAGGTTTTCATAATTTCCGACATCTTTTGCCAATTCATCATCGATTTCAGGAAGCTTTTTTTCTTTTACTTCTTTGACAGTGATAGCATAAAATTCATGCGTTTCATTTTCGCTGTCAGGATCGGGATTCGATACGGGGAGAGTAATTTTTCTTGTATCACCTGACCTGACACCTAAAAGCTGCTCAACAAACACTTCATCAGCTTCCTCACCGCCCAGTTGAAAGTACCGATTTTCATATTTTTGACCGACGAGCGGCAAGCCTGATGTATCTAATTTTTGAACATCGGCAACAATATAATGACCTCTTTGAGCTTCTCCATCAATATTTATCATTGTCGCATTCTGCTCGCGAAGATTTTCAATGATCTCTTTAATATCATCATCAGATACCTGATAGATTTCGTTTTCAACTTCCAGGTTCTGGTATTTTTCAACTTCAACCTCTGGTTGAATTTTTATGACGGCTTTAAATTGCAGTCCATTGGTACGATCATAATCTAGTGATTCTAATTTGGAGATATCATACAGCTTTACTTCTTTTTGTTCAGCAGCCTCTTGTAAATAATCAGAAACAGAGTTTTCTGCAACTTCCTTTTCGATTTTTACACCAAATACTTTTTTAATTAAGTCAACAGGTACTTTTCCTTTACGAAAGCCTTCCAACTGAATACTTTTCTTATACTTTAAATACGCCTCATCGAATTTGGGTATCATTTCTTCATAAGGTACTGTGACTTCTACAATTCGTTCCCATTTTCCTTGTTCAGAAATATTAACTTCCAACAGCCTCTCCTATTACTTAATCGATTTATTAATTAATCTATCTCATTATTAAAGGACTCCAGTCCACTGAGCCCTATTAGCTAAATATAACCGACACCTTTCTGCCTGGCAGGATATTTTTATTATTGGGTGGTTATACGAAGACCAAAGAGGTTTTGGTATTGTTCTTAACTGATTTCCTCCGCCTCAGGTGGATGGAATCAGCCCAAAAACCACTTTGAACTGAGCATTATATATAAACTGTGCGAGAGGGGGGAGTCGAACCCCCACACCACGAGGGTACTAGATCCTAAGTCTAGCGCGTCTGCCATTTCCGCCACTCTCGCATCTCATGGAATTTCCAATATAATAACTTTAATCGCAAATGTCAATGTTTTTTTCGACTTGTGAAATTAAATCTTACTATTCTATGCTCTTTTTAAATAAAAGTTTCTTTGCTTCCAAAAATTTATCATCTTTTCATGATCTGTCTACGGTTATAAATTAACCTGCTAACATTCGTACCACACAATTGTAATTATTTTTATTTTGTCTCGAAAACTCAGAATAATACTTGACTCACAACAATTTAGTTTATATATTTTAATATTTTATTCTAACATTTAAATAAAAATTAAATTAAAAGGAACTTTAAATTGGAAGATAAAATTTTTATTACCCTGGCAGGAAATATAGGTTGTGGAAAAACCACTGCTGCAAAATTATTAAGTCAAAACTTTGGATTTGAACTATTCGATGAACCAGTTATTGATAATCGCTTCCTTCACGCTTATTATGCATATATGAAACGCTGGTCACTAACCTTACAAATGGAATTTTTAATTCGTCGTGTAGAACATCATGAGTTAATAAAGACCGTACCCAAGTCCTGTATTCAGGATCGTTCCCTTTATGAAGACCCTGAGATTTTTGCAAAATATTTACATGGATTGGGAAATATGACCGACGATGAACTTAATCTATATTTTGAATATTTTGAACGGTTGAATAAAAACTTAATCCGCCCGGATTTGATTATTTTCCTTCAAATTGATGATGTTAAAATTTTGTTAGACCGGATCCGCAAAAGAGGAAGAAAGGAAGAGCAAGGAATCACAGCGGATTTTCTTCAGGGATTGGGAGGATATTATATTAGCTTCCCTCAAGTATGTCGAAAGAAATATGGCATCGAGGTGCTTAGGTACAATGTGACAAATACTGATATACGGGGTAACGGTGGAAAAGAAAAATTTCTCTCAATCGTCCAGGAAAAATTGAAATGATTGCACAAAAACATCAAAGAACACTACGCCAGAAAATCGGTCTTTTCGGTGGTATTCCCATATTTCTGGTCTTGCTATTTTTCCCGATTTCAAATACGCTTGAACCGATCGCTCAGAAAACATTAGCCGTTGCCATGTTAATGGCGTTGTGGTGGATTACTGAAGCATTACCAATCCCGGCTACGTCTTTGATTCCAATCGTTGCATTTCCATTATTGAAAATAATGGACGGTAAGCAGGTGGTCCTTTCCTATGGAGATAGCAATATTTTTCTGTTTATGGGCGGTTTCTTCTTAGCAATGGGAATGCAAAAATGGGAGCTTCATCGCCGTATCGCTTTACACATCATTCGATTTATCGGATTGGGACCCAGGAAAATTATTTTAGGATTCATGATCGCCACGGCTTTTCTCTCCATGTGGATTTCCAACACCGCTAGCACAATGATGATGTATCCGATTGGTTTAGCAATAATCTTACAAATGAATACCGTAAGCAATAATGAAAATCAGAATTTAAAGCTAAATACCCCATCTTTCCAAACCGCTTTGATGCTTGGGATTGCTTATGCGGCAAGCATCGGAGGAATCGGAACCAAAATTGGTACACCACCGAATATCGTATTTGCGGCTGCTGTTAAATCTATCTTTCCTGATGCGCCGGAAATTGGTTTTCTGCAATGGATGATGGTTGGATTTCCCCTGGTGATTATGTTTGTTCCAGTCACCTGGATTTTTTTAACAAGAGTTGCACTACCCATTCGCATTAAATCATTGCCCGGGAGTAGAGAACTGATTGATCAGCAATTAGAAAAATTGGGACCAATGCAAAAAGGCGAACGGTGGCTTCTGACTATTTTTGTTTTCACCGCTTTGGCATGGATATTTCGGAAAAACATTGATCTGGGAATCTTTATCATTCCGGGATGGTCAAATTTGCTCGGAATGGAGGCGTATGTCAATGATGCGACAGTGGCTATTGCTGCTGCGCTATTGCTATTTGTAATACCAGTGAATTTGAAAGAAGGGAAATTTTTACTGGACTGGGAATGGGCAATAAAAATCCCCTGGGGTATTCTACTGTTATTTGGAGGAGGCATTGCTTTAGCAGCGGGATTTAAATCTACTGGACTTGCCGCCTGGATTGGACAAAATCTGGGATTGTTTTCCCAGGTACCATTGATTGTCATGATTATGATCACTTGCTTTATGCTTACTTTTCTCACAGAAGTCACATCAAACACGGCGACTTCTACAATTTTTATGCCAATTCTGGCTGCAACAGCGCTGGCAATGGGAACTCACCCATTTCTATTAATGGTGCCAGCAACAATATCTGCATCCTGTGCGTTTATGCTTCCTGTGGCAACACCGCCGAATGCTATTGTTTTTGGATCAGGATGTGTTACCATTCCGCAGATGGCAAAGGTGGGAGTTGGTCTAAATTTAATCGGCATTTTAATCGTTACAACGATAACCTATCTGGTAGCAATTCCTGCTTTCGGAATTGTGCTAGGAACATTACCCAATTGGATTCGTTAATTGAGACTCAATATCATTAAGTTAAGTAAATATGGGACTATGGATGTTTATTTTTTATGGGTAGTCAGGATTACATTGCAATTGAAAATCAATATGGAGCTAACAACTATCAACCACTTGACGTTGTAATTACGCGAGGAAATGGTGTGTGGCTTGAGGATGTCGAAGGAAAGAGGTATATGGATTTTTTAGCAGCTTATTCGGCGGTTAACCAGGGACATTGTCATCCCAGATTAGTAAACGTCATGAAAAAACAAGCGGAAAAGTTAACATTGACTTCGCGCGCGTTTCGGAATGATCAATGGCCTCTATTAGCCAAAGAATTATGTGAATTAACTGGTTATGACATGGTGTTGCCCATGAACTCTGGTGCTGAAGCAGTCGAAACAGCAATTAAAGCGGCAAGAAAATGGGGATATCAGGTAAAAGGTATTGAAGAAAATCTTTGTGAACGTGCTGCCGAGTTAGGTGACTATCTTATGAAAAGGATCAAAGAAGGAATAAGAGATGAACAAAGTTGAAAAAGCAATCAAACTTTTTGAAGACGGTTTTGCCTGTTCCCAGGCGATACTTTCTACTTATGGAGAAGAATTCGGACTGGATAAAAAGCTTGCTTTCAAAATTGGTGACCCTTTCGGAGCGGGAATGCGTGGATTATCCGAGACCTGCGGTGCAGTGACTGGAGCGTTTATGGTGATTGGGCTGAAATATGGCAGAACTAACGCTAATAATATTCTGGCAAAAGAGAAGACGGCTGAATTGGTTCAGGAGTTTGTGAAAAGATTTAAATCTCGTCATGATACTATTGTGTGCAAACAATTATTGGGATATGATATTAGTATCCCCCAACAGAGAGCAAAGATTGAAGAGCAGAATCTTTTTAAGACAGTCTGTCCGAAATTTGTCAGAGACGCAGCGGAGATTCTGGATGAGATAATATAAAATTTTGATTTAAATTTTTTCTTTAATTTTAATAAAGTTATGGTATCAATACTGGATGCTTGATACTCGATTCTGGATTTGTGATCCGATATCATAGATCGAGTATCCAGTATCACTCTTCATACCTAAAAAACATCTTCTCCGCAAAAATCTCCTGAAAATCTACTCGCATCGATAATTCGATATATTCTGTAGTATTGATGATCTGTTCGGCATCTTTTCTTGCTTTTTTTGAAAGCAAGAATTTTTTCGCCCCCATACTGGCAGCATTTCCGACAAATTTTATTTTATCAGCAGAAATATCAGGAAGGAGTCCGATCTTAAGGGCGTTATATTTGTTCAAATAACTCCCAAATGCACCAGCGATCAAAATTTCTTCAATATCTTCAATACCAATGCCCAGTTCGTGCATTAAAATTTCAACACCTGCTGCCATCGCTCCTTTTGCCAGTTGCAGCTCACGAATATCCTGCTGTTTCAATTTTAGTGACTGTTTGGCGCCGTCTGATTCTTTTGTGAGTATGAAGTCATAATTTTTATCATTTTCGACAATTCTTTGTTTCAGCCACTCAGCGCCATTGAACAGATTTGGGTCGACAATTCTGCCCGTTTCATCAATAATCCCCATGCGGCGCATTTCAGCAACAACATCAATTAATCCGGTGCCGCAAATGCCTTTTGGTTCGACATCGCCGATGACGTGATAAAAAACCTGCTTTTTATCAATGAAAAATTTATCAAGCGCACCTTCCATGGCTCGCATACCGCAGCTAATTTGCCCTCCTTCGAACGCAGGACCTGCTGCAGTTGAGCAGCAAATCAATTTCTCTCTCGATCCGAGAACAATTTCACCATTGGTGCCAATATCAATACTCAGAGTAATTTTATCCCGTTTATGTAGATCACAAGCAAGGATGAAACCAGTAATGTCACCGCCAATATAGCCGGAGATATTGGGCAGGGTTGAAACCGGGCCACGGGGGAGAATGGCAATGCCTAATTCCTCAGCCATAAATTTTTGACTTTTTCGATATGCCGGAATGTATGGCGCTTCTGCGATATATTGAGGATTGACACCGAGAAAAAGATGATTCATGATGGTATTGCCAGCCAAACTCATTTCATAAATTTCTCTGAATTTTGCACCATAGGATTCACATAATTCTTCGATTATCTCGTTGATTGCATTAATAACAATGGTTTGCAGCTTTACTAAACCGCCCGGTTCAGAAATGGAATAATTGATTCGTGTGATAACATCAGTGCCATAGGTTGACTGGGGATTGGTTCGTGCTGCTACTGCCAAGACTTTTCCGGTTTGCATATTAACCAATGATCCGACAATGGTCGTGGTTCCCAGATCGATAGCAATACCCAGCAATCTAAGGGAAGTATCGCCGATCTCAATATTGATAAGCTGATTATCTTCAATGGTAAGAGTAACCTGAAAGTCATTTTTTCTTAAGAAAGTAGATAAATTTTGCAGCACTGTTAAAGGAATAAATAGCTCAGAATGATTGGCAAGAACATTCTTCTCAAGATTTTGAGAGTCGTCAATTTGATTTTTTAGATCAGGTTTTTTTAGATCAACATAATATTTTTTCAGGTGATTATCTATTTCAAAAGTGTCAGCAATATCGTACGTTAAGAAACTTGTAGTGGTGATTTTTTCTTCACTGATAACGTCCACCATCAGGTCACTGAAAGCTCGAACCTGACATGCCAGATGAATCCCAATGCTTCTTTCTTCAGGGGATAGGGTAAGCTCTTCTTGTCGGGTAAATGGTAGTTCTTTTTGAACAATTTTGACCTTACATTTTCCACACTTTCCTCGATTACCACAAATATTAGGAATTGTAATATTCGCTTTTTGGGCGGCTTCAATTAGAGTCGTTCCAGCCATAACAGTTACAATCTCTCCGCCTGGCTGGAAAATAATCGTTATTTCTTCATCTTTCAATTGTTCCTTCCTCCAAAATAATTATGAATTTTCCAATGCCAGAAAAATTGAATTGATATGCTTTATTTTCAAAACCATAACCTGCCAATTTAAACGGCGAGCCACCGAATGTATTGGTGAGAATGATGTCAGAACCGGATTCAATGTATTTCATAGCAATTGACTTCACTTCATCTGAATGCGAGATATTCCATTCTGCAGGACAATTGCCAACCTATAAGCTCATTGATTGCAGCATTGTTCCCCAAGCACCATCGGAAACAAGTATTTTATTCTGTTGGAATTTCTCGTCAAGTCTGTTCATCATTAGTAATCCTTGTTTATAATAATTTGTAAGTTCTGAAAATGTTGAGAAAAGTTTTAACCTGTTCTAAGAATTCATCATCAAAAAAATCATATTTTTCCGAAAGATCAAAAGCGATTTGTTCAATTGTTTTCCTCCCATTGCACATCGTTAAAATTTCAGCACCAATATTATTCATTCGAACCGTAAAATTTGATGAAGTTTCTTTACAAACCATCCCTCCATTTTCGAGCCTTTTGCAAGAAACATTAGAAATAAGAACAGGTTTTTCTTTTGCTAAGGTAAAATCAGTCTTTCCGTTCCTCACTTTCTTATAAGGCGGATCAGCCTGAATGCTGCATGTGATCGGACCTATTTTCATAAATTCTTTACTCATATATGCTGTTCCTTCTATTCAAATATTACAAGCAAAATTTTTGTTTTTTAGGCAAGAAATTTAAAACAATAATAACCAATTTGGATACAGAGACCTCAAAGTAACACAAAGTTCCCAATACTCCAGATTGTTTATGGAAACACCTGAAGGCTCAGATCAATTCAACCCCAAAATATAAGCAGAAAAAGACTTCCCGCAACAGTTGCAGCAATTGTAAAAGGTAATCCGATCCTGACAAATTCTATAAATCTTATCGGATAGCCAATCTTCTTTAATAGTCCTGCTCCGACGATGTTAGCCGAAGCACCAATTGGTGTAATATTTCCACCGAGGCAGGCACCAATTAACAGCCCAAAAACAAAAAAATAAGGTGAATCATCCAGTTGCACTCCCAGACGGTGAACGACAGGGATCATTGCTGTAACATACGGAATGTTACAGATGAATGCAGAAAAGAGAACACTAAAAGGGATGATGAGAACAAAGGCTGCATATTTATGCCCGCCAGTTAGTCCTATGATAAAATTTTTAATATCTTCGATTATGCTAATATGCTCTAAGATATATACCAGAACAAAAATCGCAGCCAAAAAGATCACTGTATCATAATCCATGCGCCTCAATATCTTTTTTCCATTTTGTCGATTGAGAAAAAAGTGAACTACCCATCCAGATACGCCGATAAAGAGACAAATCGCTCCCCCAAGATAACTGAAATTAGGATCCCAGATCGGAGAAATTGCCAGTCCAAAAATCATCACAAGTAACATGTAGGTAGGAATCCAGCTAATCACCTTAACGCGCTTTAATGGGACGACTTCCTGTTTGTATTTCCTGAAGATATAATAAAGTACCAGGAATGATACCAATGCACCCATTTGTACAGCGAAAAAGATACCTGGCTTTCCTTTGAAGAAGAAAAAATCATTAAAACTCATATTTTCATAACCAGCCAGAATCATACTGGGAGGATCACCGATTAGCGTGGCTGTACCCTGAAGGTTGGAAGATATGGCAATGCCAATGATAAAGGGTACGGGTGAGGTTTTTAGCTTTTTGGCTAATTCTATTGCGATTGGTGAAACGATCAGAACCGTTGCCACATTTTCAATAAAAGCAGAGATGAAACTGGCCATCACGCATACCCAGAGGATCGCCGTCCCGACTGTTTTCGAGCGTTTCACTAACTGATTGGAAAATAACTCAGGTACTTTTGAATATATAAATAATTCAGCGATGAATAATGTCCCCACAAAAATTCCCAGCACATTCCATTCTATTGCTTTTAAAATTGAACCAAAATTAATTATTCCACCGAAAAAGAGTATGGCAACTCCAATCCAGGCAACTAGTCCTTTATATTTTTCAATAAATATTAGATATAAGTAAACTAAAATAAAAACGACAACAACGATTATTTTGGGATCGATTCCAAACATACGACTCTTTAAAATCTCTTATTCGCAAATTTCAGAATTGATACTCGATGCCTGATACTGGATTTTTTTGATCCAGTATCCAGTCTCATTCTTATCTTTTCGATTTAAATTTTATATCTACAATTCATAAATGGTAATATTTAAAGCCCTAAGACGAAACAGTTCCCCGGCTTCCGGGTTTCACGATAGGTATACCTTTTTTACATAAAGGACAGTTATCAGGTTGATAAGTTACTACATCCATTTCAATAACAGAGAATTTTGGAACGGTAAAAGTTATTTGATTCTGACTGCGATCTACAAGAAAACCCACTCCGATAAGATTTCCACCAGCTTCTTGGACTAAATCGATTACTTCGTTTATGGAACCACCAGTCGTCACGACATCCTCAACAACCAGCACTCGTTCGTTGGATTTAATTTCAAAACCACGGCGGAGGGTCATTTTACTATCTTCTCGCTCAGCAAAGATTGCCCGAGCACTCATCAGTCGAGCAACCTCTTGTGAAACAATAATTCCCCCCAATGCAGGACCAATTACAACGTTGACTTTTTCAGACATATAATTACAGGCAATTTCCCAGCACAATTTTTGAGCGTGTTGAGGATATTGGAGTACTTTTGCACATTGAAAATACTGGGAGCTATGTAAGCCAGAAGTCAATATAAAATGTCCTTCTAAAAAAGCGCCTGTTTCTTTGAAAAGAGTTAGAACATCCTCTTTTGTCAAAGCCGTCTCCTTGTTTTATAAAAAAGGAATTAATCCATTAGGATTCTGTTTTTAAAATACGTAGTTTATTAATTTCTGCTCTCATTTGTTTCGCCCGCTGTCCTGCAAGCTCAGCAAAATCTTCTCCATCGGAATTATAAATAATACTCCGACTAAAATTAAATATCGCACCAAGACCATTCTCTGTTGTGGCATATTTTGTCGCTAAATCAAAATCGCCCTCCTGTGCTCCTAATCCAGGTACCAGAAACGGCAATTCAGGAACTAACCTTCGTACATGTTTCATCTCGTCAGGATAGGTAGCCCCCACAACCAGTCCACAATTGTTTTTTCGATTCCATTGCTGCACCTTTTCAGCAACCAGCTCATATAATGCTTTATTTCCATCATTAAATTTTTGAAAATCCTCTGCACCTTTGTTGGTGGTGTGGCACAAAATAAAAGCGCCTTTTTGTTCATCCTCTAAGAAAGGAGCCACTGCATCGCCACCGAGAAAAGGATTGATAGTGATCGCATCAAAATTCATTTCCTTAAAAAATGCCCGGGCATACATTTTCGAGGTATTGCCAATATCTCCCCGTTTCGCATCAGCAATCTTGATCACATCACCTGGCAAATAATTGACGATTTTTGCCATTGCTTCCCAGCCTTTGGCACCGTAGGCTTCAAAAAAAGCAGTGTTGATTTTGTAAGCAGCGGCATATTCAATTGTTGCGTCGATGATCGCCTGGCTGAAGAAAACTTGTGGTTCTGCTTTATCAAGAATAAACTGGGGAATTTTTTTTAAATCAACATCAAGACCAACACAAACGAGACTGTTTCTTTTAGCACATACCTCATTCAGTCTTTCATTGAAGGTCATGTTTTTCTCCACATTAAGTCTTCAAGAAAACATGTCTCCAAGATAAAATAATTAAATTTAAGAATCAATAGAAAAAATATTTATTTTTCTTCTGGTTTATACTACAAACCTACCAAAAACCCAATCACCCCCAAAATAATCGGCACAGTTAAATTATCCAGATTTTTCGGAGAGAAAAGCTCGATCAGAACACCGATAAAAGCAGTCGCCAGCGCATAAAAGATAATTGTTTCCGTTGATAAATTGGTTGATTCAATGAAGAGATAAATAGCGGAAGCCAACAATGTGAAAAGAAAAAACGATGTTGATCCCCCGATAGATTTCCGAGGTTTGATTTGTCTAATCGGAAATTTCTTGCCAATAACAGCCGCCATGCCATCACCCCAGGTCATTGCCATGATACCAAGGTAGGGAAGAATGAGCAACGGCTTATTTGAATAAGTAAACAAAGTACAAATTGCCAGGGAGATGGGATAATAGATCGTTCCAGGATTTTTTTCTTCCAATTCCATCGCTTTGAAAACAGTGAATTTATAAGAAAGAAAATTAATCAAAATAAAAGCAATGGGCCCAATAATAGCGATGTACCAATCTTCAAAATAAAACAGCGCAATAAAAATCCAGTGCCCCACCGCAATGTGGATTATCTTGCGGCTGAATTCATTGCTCAGCTTAAACAGCCTTTGAATCAAAGTAGCAGCAAAAATCATGAAAAAGACAAACGCAAAAGATAGAATAAGACCTATTACATCTCGACTCATTTTTTCCTCTCTGTTATTAGGCATTAGCTTTCAGCTATCAGCCGTCAGCCAAAGCAAGGCTGAAAGCTAAACGCTGATAGCTGAAAGCTTTTTTTCCTGAACTTTCCTATCCATAAATTGCAACTGATAAAGCTTATAATATATTCCTTTTAATCTCAATAATTGCTGATGAGTTCCCTGTTCTCGAATTTTTCCCTTGTGCATCACGATAATCCGATCGCAATTCTGAATCGTTGAGAGTCGATGTGCAATGCAGATCGAAGTCCGCTCCGTCATTAATCTTCTCAATGCCTGCTGAATCAGAATTTCAGATTCAGTATCCACACTGGAAGTGGCTTCATCGAGGATTAAAATATTGGGATTGAACGCCAATGCGCGGGCAAAAGCTAACAGTTGTTTTTGTCCGGTAGAAAAAGAAGCGCCCCGTTCCATCACTGGTTCGTTATATTTTTCTGGCATTTTATCGATGAATGGGTGGGCATTTACGTCCATTGCTGCACGGGTGACGGTGTCCAATGAAATATCATCATTACCGAGGCGGATATTTTCTTCCACTGTTCCGGCAAAAAGAAAGACATCCTGCAAGACTAAACCAATGTAATTTCGCAGGTCTTTCACCTTCATATTTTGGATATTGATTCCATCCAGGAGAATTTCCCCATCGGTCACATCATAAAAGCGGCATAGCAGGTTGATGATCGAGCTTTTTCCAGCGCCGGTTGCCCCGACAATGGCGATCTTCTCCCCCGGTTTAAGATGAAATGAAACGTCTTTCAAAACATAATCGGGAGTTCCGTCTTTATTCTTTTTATAGGCAAACCAGACATTTCGGAATTCAATTTCGCCAGTAAATTTTTTCAATTTTTGAGGGTGAACTGGATTGGTGATGTCTGGCTTATTATCCAGCAAAATAAAAATTCGTTCTGACGATGCCATAGCTGCCTGAAGAATATTGTACTTATTGGTCAGGTCAGATATGGGTCGGAAGAATCTTTTTGAGTATTCAATAAATAAAACCAGCACACCAAAAGTCAATGCTC
>Ga0209636_10003405_pt1 | contig 16229 bp, 23 predicted proteins | sample DeeMarSWOR152_54_FD_187464 | JGI IMG/M metagenome (GOLD analysis project Ga0209636, IMG submission 187464) | Marine sediment microbial communities from White Oak River estuary, North Carolina - WOR-1-52-54 (SPAdes) (version 2) | ecosystem: Environmental > Aquatic > Marine > Intertidal zone >...
ACTCTTCCATCGATCCAACAGTGCTCGTGTTGCCTGTTGGGTCTTCTATAACCATGATATCGGCGTCGATTTCCTGTGCTGGGGGCTTTAAGACTTCCTTTCGTGATTCGAAGATTGGTGGAATTTCACGGGGTGGCTTGATCATTTCAATCTGCTTCTCAGCAGTTGCGGTGATGGATTCTTCAATAAGACCTCGGGTTATGAAGAGAGGCTTTTGTTCTGTTTCATCGATTCTTTTCGTGATCTTCTCCATCAATGCGAGCGGGTCTTCGGTCTTCGACAAGGTTTCTAGCAAAGCGAAGGCTTCGCTGTCAAGCTGATAGCCAACTTGTATCGTGTATGAGATGGCTTTCTGGAGTCGCTCGCTCAAGCTTCCCTGTTCTCCAATCTCTCGGCTTTGGCGTTACGATCGTATCTTCTTCTGGCTCTCCTATCAATTCTGTTTTTCGCTTGATGCGGAGGTAACCAGCTCGTGCAATGGTTGTAGCATCTATGCAGTGTGATGTGAGAACTAGCTTCAGCCAGTCTCCACAGAGGCATATTTCGGCAAAGACTTCTTGAATAGTCCTCCATTCCTTCCTGGGTAGACGTCAGAATTTTCGTTTTAAGGTTAAAAAATTTTAATTGCAAACAATTTATCTGTATCAATACATATGTCAGTTTGGGAATCTGTATGGAGCTTCGAAAGGTGCAGCGTACTGGAGGCGGTACCTTCTTTGTCTGTCTGCCCAAAGAATGGGCTACGCGCACTGGGTTGAACAAGAGTTCAGTTGTGGCTTTGTCTGAGACTGCTAATGGTCGCCTTATTTTGGACGCTAAGTACAATGTTGAGCGTGTGCCTGAGGTTGCGGTTATCCGACCTTCGCCTTTGCTTGATCGTGAGATTATGGGCAAGTATCTGCTTGGTTACGATATTATTCATGTTGAGGCTAAGGATAGGATAAGCTCTGAGGATCGTGAGCTTATCAAACAAGCTTCGAGCCGCTTGATTGGTTTGGAGATCGTTGAAGAAGACTATTCTAAAATTGTTATGCAGTGTTTATTGGAGCCTGCGGCTTTTCCGCCTGACAAGGCGCTTCAGAGAGAGCATTCTATAGCGTCGAGCATGCATCGTGATGCGGTTACAGCCTTAGTTGACGGGGAGGGTCATTTGGCCAAGAATGTGATTGCGCGTGATATTGAGGTCAATCGTCTATACTTCCTTCTGGTTCGTATTCTTAGGACAGTTATCCAGAATCCGGGGCTGAGCGAGAAGCTTGGAGTCTTACCCATTGATTGTTTGGACTATCGTTTGACTGCTAGCTTGGTTGAAGCTATCGGCGATCAATCTGTGAGATTGGCTGAGTCGGCTGTTGATATGAAAAGTGGTCACGTGGACAAGGATTTGTCTCAGCTGTTGTTGCGCCTGCATAAAGTGGCCTTTGACACTCATGAGAACGCGCTGAAGGCAATGTTCACACGTGATATTCGCTTAGCGGAGGCACTTAGGAATGGTCGGAAAACTGTTGAAGATTTGATGAACTGCATCGAGGCGTTGGTTCACAAAAATTATTCGGATATTGCGCCCCAGATGCTAGCGGCTTCCACAGCGATGCGGCAGATCTACGGTCATGGCGTCGACATTGCAGATCTAGTGATGCCGAAAACGCACTAGCATAAGAACAGTACGGGTGGTTTCGAAAGTGCGATGCTTCTGTGCTATCAGCTGTATTCTCTGAATGTGTGGCTGCATTTAGTGCATCTGAAAAACTGGGTTGAGGATTCGTCGCTTCCTCGCGTCTGCACTTGCCAGACATAGGCGAGATTGTTTCCACATTTTGGGCACTCTATGCGTACTGTGGGCAAAACTCGTAGTTTCTGTTCTGCTTTGCTTATAACTGCTATTGTCTCCTGCGGGCTGTGTTCTATAATCTTTGGCACTGGTCTTAATTCTTTCGCGGGTTGTCGCTTCTTGTAGTTACATTTTGGGCATGCCATCGTAATGTTGGCTTTTTTTCCTTCTTTGCCCTTCTTGGGGACAAGTCTTGTTCCACATTTGGGACAAAAATCCATTGGGGTGTTGCCCTCTCATTCTGACAATCTGTGCGTTCTAGCTTTATGTCGGCTCTTTTAAACCTTTTCTCCTTTGCATAGATTCTCAACGTTGCTGGATATGCGATCATGATTGCTGTAATCCAGATGCTATGATGTGAGCCACACGCAATGGCTCTGGGATGTTGCTCCGAGTGGATGTATTCTTTAATATGCTTTTGGCGGTTTCCTCCAAAACCCCTATCGCATGTATATAGACGGGTTCTTCGCCTTCACGGGTACAAACTTTTACTATCTTACCAGCTTTCTCTACGGTTCTCCATCTCTCAGCAGCTTCGGGAAGATTCTGCAACGCTCTTCGTATATCTTCAAGGTCAGGTTTGTCTCGCGTTACTGCGATTACTGGTAGCTTGACTCTTTTGTGAAGTTCAGTTATGTCTACTATGTTGAACCCTGCCAAAGTCACTCCGTTCAACATGATTACCCGCAGTTGTGGATAGTGTGGCGATTTGAATATCATCTCTGCGAGCTTTTCGGTTGCATCCATGCCATCAACTTGGACTTTGGTGTGCATGAAACCGTCAAGCCAGTAGCCGCCCCTGAACACCACACCAACGACGTCTACCAGTTCTTTTGAGTGTGGAGTGAAAACACCGTCGTCAATGCCCAACACTCGAATTTCGGGCTTGACTTCTCGAATCCTAGGAAACCCGTCGTGCCTTCTCTTACTCGTGCTCATAGAACACGCCGATTCCACGCAGAGCTTTTCGCAACAAAATAGAAAAGGCTTCGACTGGATCGTTCTCTTCTTTCAACACTTTAATACAGTCCTCCATCTCAAGCATGCTTTGGAGCCAAGCAAATACCAACAGCGCTTCAGCCGCATTCCCTCTTGTATGCCTGTCAACTCTGTGAGGCAGCAGCTTTCGTAGTCCCGAGGTTTCAACTGCGTTCGCCAAGACGTTGTTGTTGACTTTAGCTCCTGTGGGATGACCTTGCTTCTGAGACATGGCTAACGAATAGACAAAGTTGACGTATGAATCGCCTAGACTTGCGAGGTCTTTGTCGAGTAGCAGTTCCGTCAGGCTGTCATAGCTCTTCAATGTAGGCGTGAAATGATTCATTTTTTCTGCCATTGCTCAAGTGCTTTCTCGAAACTGAGGAGGAATTCTTTGTTGCGATGACGAATTTTTTCTGCGGCTTCCTTCAAGGCCGTCTCTGGTCTTTTCTCTGGTTTTCTTTTCTGCTTCATTCTAACATGCACTACGGGGTTTGAAACCAAGGGGTGTCGCACGCTATAGCCGCCAACCTCAACCATTGGATCCTCAAGCAAGACCTTCTCCAGCAAGTTGCAGAACGTGTGTCCCTCACCAATGATCTCAACGCGCATTTCATCCGATGTCTTCCTTAAAATTCTGATTTCCAGTTAGATTTCACCTTTCCCATAATCTACTGCGGCCTTTCTTCTTTCCGTGTTGCCACACTCGGGACACCGCATAATGAATCTCCTCTGCATTAATGAGTGCCCGCAACGGGAGCAGAAGGCGTAGACCACACCTAGGTCCTTTTCGTTGGTCGCTAGGTGGAATGTCCTGTTTTTTTCGCTTATGACCTTGGCTCTAACTATGTCGCCTGCCCTACAAGCCTCGTACATGCTTTCGACATAACGAGGGCTAACATCTCCAATGTGTAGTGGCCCGCTGAAGAATCCACTTAGCAAGTGATCACCAACCTGAAAGATGCGTATGTTTGCCTGTTTGCTTTGGGCATCTGCCACCTGACCTAAGACAACACTTCCAACATGAGGAACGTTAGTTACGTGAGCCTTTGGATAGACAGAAACCTGCTTGTTGAGCAAATCCATGAGAGCGCGACCCGTTGCAGCCGAATAAATAGTTCCTTCAGACTCGTAGGTCCCAGGCCCCGGTGTGAACTCTTCAATCACGCCTAAGCGGTCACCTGGCACCACGATTTGCCCGCTTTTGCGTTTAGTTTGTGTAGCCATTACTGTTTTGCCTCAACCCGCTCAATTCGATATAGATCCACGGCAACCTGATGTGCACGTTTGGCGTGAAACTTGAACATTTTTGGAATATTCAGCCTCATCTGAAATATGCTCGTAACCTTTCCTCCGTTCGCCTCAATAAACCTTTTGATGAACGCACGATTGCTTTCTCCACTCTTGTGAAGCGAGTAAGTCGTCGGCGCCAATTCCAACGCTTTGAGAAGAAACCTTCTATCTGCAGTTCTCTTTTGCACGCCGAACGGTGGATTCTGCAATGCCGTGTCAAATCGTCCACGCAAAACATCGATGTCGCCGGTGATCCAACTCGGCTTGCTCTGCAAGTCAAGATGCTCGGCATTCTCTTTCGCTTTTCTCACGGCTAACCTGTCAATATCTACACCAACAGCTTTCTCGGCGCCGAGAAGAGCAGCACCAATAGCAAGTCTGCCTGTGCCGCAACCCAAGTCAACCACAGTCTTGCCTATAATATCATCATTAATGTATGCGGCTATAAACAACATCTCAGACGCAACATCCACGGGCACGGAGTACTGCTCAAGATAAGCTCCGGGTGAGGGATGCGGCTCAACCTGCAAAAGAACGCGTTCAAGATCTAATCTTCGAACCAACCTTTTTTGAGCAACTGTTCCCATGTGATTTCTCCAGCCACAACAAGGGCTTCATTCACGGTTAGAACTGGCTTCTGGAATCTCGATGGGTCGTCTAAAGCTATACGCGGGCACGCTGTGTTCACGTAAGCGTCAATTGTGGGGTACTGCATCAGGCTTTCAGGCGTAATTTCGCGAATCGCCAACAGAGTACATTTCTTTCGAGCCTTATGTAGTTTCATCTTGATTTGAAGTGCTTCATCAAGCTTGGTCTGACCGCTTTTCAGTCCGATTAAGATGCCGAAACGTTCAGCTCTCGTAGCTTCATTCAAGCTTGCCCACCTCTGTTTCCTCGTCCGCTCAGTTTCAAGATCCACCGAGTAAGCTCTAGCCTCGTAAGGATCAGCCACCACTGTCGGTCTAGATGTGGCAAGGGCCAAGCCAATGGCGTGGAATCGGCCTCCTCCAACAAACAGAAAGGCATCAACAGTCTCTGCAATTGCGCGAGCGTTGCTGAAATCGCAGCCGATCACTTGACCCGCATACTTGAGTCTGCCAGCATCGCCAACAACTACGCTTTTGCCCGCTGCCAGAAGCACTCTTCTCGCCTCGTCCAAGCGGTCAACATGCTGAACGGTTGTGACCAAACCCATGCGCTTCCAATCTTTAAGAAGCGGAAGAGCCTTCTGCACGGCCGTTTTCAGCATTAAAGTCGCTTTCGCTTCAATGTACACTATTGGCACTCGTTCGGATTTGTCGATCAGGGAACTGTGTCCAAAGTGAACCACCAGATCAACGTTGATGTTTTCAGCTTCTTGGATCGCCAAGTCGCATGCACCATAGCAGGAATCGGCTGAAACAATTGGCAATGCGCCCGTTGCTTCTACGACTTCGGCTAATCTGGGGCCTTGAGGCTTCAGCCCTTCAGGCAGTTGGACTAGAACCCGTTTAGCGCCGCGTTTCTTCAACTCTTCCTTTAATCTTTCTTCTTCTAAGTCAAAAGCTGATGATTTCAATGAACTCTACCAAACATTTCACAAGTGGAAAAGGCGTTCAGCGGTTATTCTTCCCACTCTGGCGTCCATTCAGATTCTGGCTTCTCTTTTGCTTTTGGTGTTCGTCTCAAACTTTGTTCTTTCATTTCGCTGAGTCGTTCCAACAATATTTTTTGTTCAAGGCTGGCAACCCACTGGCGAGTTCGAACTACAACGTCATTGTTTACTGAAATGCTATCGATGCCGTTGCGCACGAGGAACTCGGTGAAGTCGGGCAGATTTGATGGTCCTTCACCGCATATGGAGACTGTTACTCCTCTCCTGTGTGCTACCTTAATCAAGTGTGCAATCATCCGCAGGATCGCAGGGTCACGTTCATCAAAATATCCCATCAAGCCTAGTCTTTCAGAGTCTCTGTCAATCATCAAAACGCCTTGCGTCAAGTCGTTTGAACCTATGCTGAAGCCGTCGCAAAGCTTGGAAAACTCATCAGCCATTACGCAAATCGCTGGTGTCTCAGCCATGAACCACACTTGAAAGTCTTTGCCGCGTTCCAAGCCTTCCTCCTTCATGATTTCAAGGCATCTCTTGGTTTCCCAGAGTGTTCTAATGACTGGCAGCATTATCCATACGTTGTTGAGTCTCCATTCTTCTCGGCATTTGCGTATAGCTTTGCACTCTAATCGGAAGGCTTTTTCATACCATTGGCTTATGTAGCGGCTGGCGCCGCGCCAGCCCAACATTGGGTTAGCTTCAACGATCTCATATTTGTCGCCTCCCTTCAACTCTCGATACTCGTTCGTTTTGAAGTCGCTAAATCGCACAACTACTGGACGAGGCTGAATCGCCCTAGCAACAGTTGCCACACCTTCCGCCAGTTTCCTAACAAACTCGTCTGCTCGTCCGGTCTCAAGCAGGTAAAGCGGATGATCGCCTATGTAACTGGCTAGTATGAATTCGATGCGCATAAGTCCTATGCCGTCGAACGGCAAGTGCTTGTACTCTTCAATCTTCTCGGGCACACCTAAGTTCATGTAAATCCTAGTGGCTGTTACGGGTGCCGGTTCAAGTTGAACGCCCATTCCAGCTGTTGGAGCCGAAACTGATAGAACGCTTGGCGTCTCTAGCATGCTAAGTCTTCCTTCATAAACCACGCCGCTCTTGGCGTCAACGGTGTATTCACGTCCTGTTACCATGACTTTCGTGGCAGTTTCGGTCCCGACGATGCATGGTATGCCTAGTTCCCGGCTGACTATAGCCGCGTGAGCTGTTACGCCGCCTTTGTCAGTGACTATTGCGCCTGCAATCTTCATGAAGGGCACAAAATCTGGATTAGTCATGGGCGTGACCAATATGTCGCCTTTCTGCATCATTTTTGACGCTTCTTCGGCAGATAGCACCACTTTTGCTGGGCCAATACCTATGTCTCGCTTGCCGGCTGCCATGCCCCTGACGATGACTTTGGCTTCAGTTGGAGCGGTTGGCGCTTCGGCAGTCACCTCGGGTTTCTTCGTGCTCCAGACGGTTTCGGGTCTCGACTGAACGATGAATACATTTTCCGGAAACTGCAAGTCTCGGTCAATGGCGAATTCTATGTCTTGAGCCTTCCCATAATGCATTTCAATGGTTCGGGCAAGCTCGGCTAATCGGACAACTTCTTCATCTGTGATGCAAGGTTGCTCTTGTCTTTCTGGCGGCACTTCAGCGTGAACGGTTTTCCCCGTCTTTGAATCACGAATGTATTCGACAGTCTTTTTGACAATTCTCTTTTCCACTATTTTCAAAGAGTTCTTGTCCACTATGTAGTCGTCTGGAGTGACCGAACCGGACACAACAGCTTCTCCCAGTCCCCAGTTGCCCTCAATGACAATTCTGCTGGGATCGCCTGTTACGGGATTAATAGTGAAGATTACGCCTGCAGCTTTGGCGTTAACCATCTTCTGAACGCCGACGCTTATGAGCACCTGCTCATGTTTGAATCCCTTTTGATTGCGATAAAATATGGCGCGAGGTGTAAACAGGCTTGACCAGCAATTTATGGTTTTTTCAACAAGCTCGTCTGCGCCCTTGACATTCAGATATGTTTCTTGCTGACCTGCAAACGACGCGTCAGGTAAATCTTCGGCTGTGGCGCTTGAACGAACCGCCACGAACACATCCGCCATGCCTATCTTCTGATTAAGTCCTTCATATGCGGCTCTAATCGCTTTGTCGATTTCGGCAGGCATAGGTGCTGACTCGATCACTTTTCGAATCTTCTTCGAAGCTTCATCGTAGTGCTTCGGATTGTTCGGGTCAGTGACTGTTTCCTCGATGGTCTTGTAGATCTTCTCAGCTATGCCTGTTTTCGTGATGAACTCATGATAGGCTTGAGCTGTCACGGCGAAACCAGGCGGCACAGGGATCTTGGCTCGCAGCATTTCTCCTAAGTTGGCGTTTTTGCCACCAACGAGTGGTATGTCTTCTTTGTCCAACTCATCAAACCAGAGTATGCGCTTTTCTTCGCGCGAAGACGGCAACAACATTCACCTCTTACTGACTTGTGACTAGTCGGGTGTTTTCTCAATAACTATGCTGCATGGGATCGGCAGCTTAGCCTGTCCTCTCTTCAAGGCTTCTTTTGCCACTTCAACTCCGTTTTCGTTGACGCCGACTTCTATAATGGGTTGCCCAATTTTGACTCTGGCTGCGATTCCAATGGGTTTGCCAAAGGCTTTTCGCATGCCGTCTTGAAGCCTGTCTGCGTGTGCACCAAAAATCATCTTGTTTTCACGTAATATTGTGTGAGGATAGGGCACGACTCGCATGATGTAAGCGTTGCCCAACTTGTTCATTAAAACACGGTTGGATGCCACGCGTGCAGCTTCAAGTGCGTTGTGGCGAATTTGTGCTTCCTCGTTTGCGACTAGGCAGGCTTGAATTGGGAAACTTGTCTTAGCGTCCCCCATTGTGAACTTGGTTATCTTCGATGGAGGCGATGATCTAATGTACTCTTTGCGCGTATACGGCGCGCCTTTGACCTCTCTGTAGTTTTTTGCCTTCACAATGCCATCCCATCATCACGCATACTAGAGCAGTCTATTTAAACCATTTGTTAAAGGGCTTTAACTTAAAAGAAATATGAATTAAAGCTACGTTTCACATGCATTACGTATTTTCCGAGGCAACTTTCCTACGGAAAGTCACCCTTGAGCCAAGTTTTAGCCAGTTGCCTGAAGTTCGGAAACACCTTTCGCAATATGGGAATGTACATCATTATCTCGTCATTGGTCATGTCTTGAAACTGATACTCCCCCATGTATGGCGAAGGCTCTCCCTCGCGCGTTATGAATTCGATGTGCATGAATGGGTCGCCGCGCTTGATGTTTATGGGCTTTCGGTCATTGCTTAGATTCACCAATTCTAGGGCCAACCGTCCCACGAAGCCACTATGGACTTTTGCGGCGTTGAGAAATGACAAGCCCATTCGTCCATACCTGCTTTTGGCTGTGAGATGCGCCACGTATTGTGGAGGTGTGAAGACGATTTCGTACGAGATGATGTTACGATGCTCCATATACTGCAGCGTGACCTCCTCTTTAACTGTAAGGACGTAGCCGTCGCCGTCGAGGAGATTGTAGTCATATGGATAGATTACCTTATGGTTTTCAATTAGTTCAATAAGTTTGTTCTTACCAATGACGCACATGGGCTTTCACCTTTAGCTTTCTGCTTTAAGACGCGGTTGGGCTATATTTGGCTTTTTGGTAGCAGGTACTTCCCAAACTCCAACGGTTTATATGTATAAGAAATATTATGTTAATTTTCACCTGCCAAAGGAAGCGTGCCTACATGCCTGAGAAAAATCTGCCGAATCGAACCCTAGATTGCCTTGGGCTCTTCTGCCCTGAACCCGTTTTTCGCGTGCGAATGGAATTGGACAACATGAAAGTTGGCGAAGTACTCGAAATCTTGGCAGATGACCCCGCGGCTGAAGAAGACATCAAAAGCCTATCCAAACGGTTGGAGCAGAAAATTCTGAGCATAAGCAAAGAAGGCAACACAGTGCGCTTCCTCATAAAGAAGGTGAAATAGGAGAGAAAACCACAAAATGAGCACAGGAAAAAAGAATATTCTCTACGTACAGACGAGCGGCGTTGACACGCCAGAGCGAACATATGCGCCGTTCGTTTTGGCTGCAACCGCAGTAGCAATGGGCTTAGATGCCACAATATACTTCCTCATTAAAGGCATAACTATCGTTAAGAAGGGCGCCGCTGAAAAGATCAAAATCGGTCAATTCCCAACCCTAAGGCAAACAATGGACCAAGCAATCAAGGCAGGCGTCAAATTCGTGGTGTGCGAGCAGAGTTGCATGCTGCTCGGTATAGGACGCGGTGAGTTCATTCCTGAAGCCAAGGTTGTCGGCGCTGCAACTTTGAACGATATGGCTTTAGATGCGGATGCTGTACTCTGTTTCTAGGATGCTGAGTCAAGAATGAAACAGCGCATTTACATGGATCATACGGCTAGCATGCCAGTTGACCCCAGAGTGCTGGAAGCCATGCTGCCCTATTTTGCCGAGAAATATGGCAACCCTTCCTCGGTGCATTCTTGGGGCACTGAGCCTCGAAAGGCACTGGAGAATGCGCGGGCGGAAATCGCGAATTTGATTGGAGCCAAGAAGTCAGAAGAGATTTTCTTCACATCGGGTGGAACTGAAAGCACTAACATAGCCATTAAAGGCGTAGCCAATCGAAACAAAGACCGCGGAAACCACATTGTCACTACAAGTATTGAACACATGTCAGTCATTAACCCGTGCAAAAGCCTCGTGAAGCAAGGCTTCGAAGTAACCTTCGTGCCAGTTGACAGATACGGAGTCGTTGACCTACAGGCCTTAGAGAATGCAATCACCGACAAAACCACGCTGGTTTCTGTTGCATACGCCAATGGCGAGATAGGTACGATTCAACCAATACGAGAGATAAGCGAAATCATTCACCGCAAAGGTGCGTTACTTCACGTAGATGCCGTTGCTGCATGTGGGCAAATACCGATCAACGTGCAAACAGACAACATTGACCTAATGTCTGTTTCATCCAATGACATGTATGGTCCAAGAGGAGTAGGTGCGCTGTATGCGTGCACCGGCACCAGAATCGAACCGATAATTCAAGGCGGCGGACAAGAACGAGGCTTGCGGTCTGGCACAGAAAACATCCCTGGCATAGTGGGTATGGGTAAGGCAGCGGAGATTGCCAAAGCAGAAATGAGAAACGAAGGCGAAAGACTTGCTAGTTTGCGCGACCGCCTCACCAGAGGAGTATTGAAAAGCGTGCCAGCATCATTCCTAAACGGCCATCCTTCGAAGCGCTTGCCGAATAACGCCAATCTGAGATTCAGCTACATTGAAGGTGAATCTCTCATCCTCAGCCTTGACATGCAGGGTATTGCCTGCTCGTCTGGATCGGCTTGTACTTCAAAGACTTTGGAACCTTCGCATGTCCTGCTGGCTATTGGGTTGAAGCACGAGGATGCCCATGGCTCGTTGCTGTTCACTTTAGGCAGGCAGAACACCCAGGAAGATGTTGACCACGTTGTCAATGCGTTGCCCGATATAGTTAAAAGACTTCGAGCCATTTCTCCACTAACTCCTAAGGAGATGCTGCAGTAGCGTGTACACCGACAAAGTGCTCGACCACTTTCGTAACCCACGCAACATGGGCGAAATCCCTGATGCCGATGGGATCGGAACGGTGGGCAACCCGGTCTGCGGCGATTTAATGTCTATCTACATTAAGGTTAAGGACAACCGCATTGAAGATATCAAGTTCAAAACCTTCGGATGCGGCGCCGCCATAGCCACAAGCAGTATGATAACCGAGTTGGCTAAAGGCAAGACTCTTGACGAAGCCATGAAGATTTCCAGAGGCGATGTGGCAAGCAGTCTAGACGGGCTGCCTCCCATAAAGATGCATTGTTCCAACTTAGCTGCCGATGGCTTGCACGCGGCTATCCAAGACTATCTTAAGAAGAAGGGGGCTGAGAAATGACCGAATTCGTCAGATGTGACCTGTGTAAGATCGAAATCTGTGAGCCAGAAAAGTGCACGTTTGCGCTTGTCAAGCGTTCAATCGACGGTAAACAGTATTACTTCTGCTGCGAAGCCCACGCCAAGGAATTCGAAAAGAAAAGGAAGAAGAAATAGCAGCGTTTACTTTCGCCGTAGCATTTCCAACAAGCGTTTTTCATGAGCTTCTCTGGTTGTTAAAGGGTAGATTTGACGTTCGCTGTCAAAGAACAACGGGTCGTCGCCTATTATTCTTGACAGTTCTTCATCCGATTCAGCGTTGCATATCATCATGTGACCTTGTCTTCCGATCATATGGTAATACCTGTCGATTTTCCCCTTCGACTCCAGCATACTCAAGTATTTGAATTGCGCTGGCGTCAAACGGGCCAATCTTTCCATAGGCACCTGAGGCTTGATCCATTGTAAAACTAGAAACTTCATGTCAAGTCACCTTCCAAGACCTATGTGCCTTTTTCAGATAAATGACTTGCTTGGATTACAGCTATTGTTTCAAAGGAAACCTTCGTTTCAGCAATAACCGTGGCCTTGAAGCCTGCTTCCTGTAGCTTCTCTAAGGTCTTTCTGATGTTCGCAAGGTTGGATTGCACCAAAAGAATCGTTCCATTCTTCTTCAGATAGCATGGCGCCTCTGAGATGAACCGGTCGATGAGTTGCCTTCCTGTTGGTCCGCCAGCCCAAGCTCGTCCAATCCAAGTTCTCTGTTCACCTAGCAGTGCAGGCAGATATGGCGCGTTAAAGACGATTACGTCAAATCGCTCAGCTTTTCTTACTGGACGAAACAGATTGCCTAGTCGAACATTGATTTGGTTCGCAACTCCGTTGGTCTTTGAATTCAGCTTGGTGCATTCGACTGCGTATGGATTCAGATCCGTGGCAATTACCTTCTTCGCTCTCTTAGCTGCAACAACAGCTAGTATTCCACAACCTGTTCCAACATCCAACACTGTGTCTCCCTCTTCAACAACACGTTTCAAGCAATTCGCAAGTAGAATTGAGTCTTCGGCTGGTTCGTAAACGTCCTCAGAAACCTCGAAACTGAGATCATCGTAGAAGACTCGTTTTCTCAAGGATTTCATTGGTTAACGCTCCAAAGTCTTCAGGCGCCAGTTCACGCACACGTTTATCATGGAAGGTCAGCGAGTCCGCCATGATCTGGGCTTTCTCTCTCGTCACTCCATGTTTCTGTAGGAAGGGAAGAATAGCGTTCCGCAGCTTCTTGTTACGCTGCGTGAAGGCTATCTGAACCAGTTCAAAAAAGGTTCGCTCATCTTTGACTCTGAAAGGTCGAGGCTTTGGCCTCAGGCGTACGATCATCGAATCCACATCAGGCGGCGGATAGAAACTGCTTCTTGGAATATGGTCGAGCAATTCAGCGTCGACTCGATAATAAGTTGCCACGGTTAGCCTACTGTAGTCTTTGGAGCCTACTGTTGCTGTTAAGCGTCGGGCGAACTCCTCTTGAAAAGCTAAAACCGTCAGCTTGAAGGTTTTCTCTATCAGCCAGAATAGTAGTGGAGACGAGATGGAGTAGGGCGGCGTGGAAATAACCTTGTCGAGGTGTGGAATACTTACGGTCAAGATGTCGCCTTCTATCAACTCGACGTTCGATAGACTGGAGAGCTGCTCACGCAGAATCACAGTCAATCTTGGGTCTATCTCAACTGCGATGACCTTCTTCGCTCTTGGAGATAATAGACGGGTTAGAAATCCAAGCCCAGCACCGACTTCTAGGACAACATCATCCATTTTTACGTCGGCGTAGGCTATCATAGACTGCAACAGTAAATCATCAACAACGAAGTTCTGACCTAATCGTTTCTTCGGGAAAATGTGATGCTGGCGGAGAATTCTGAGTACTTCTCTGTAAAGGTCTGGTGTCGCTTTACGGCGCCCGCGTGAACAACCTGTATTTGCTTTCACCAGACAACTCTTCCAAGATTCTTTTTGTCACGAGTTTGGCTGGGCTGGGAATATTGGCTCGTTGCTGAAGGTCTAGGAAGTTCTGGAAGGGCGTTCTGTCGCGTTCATTTATGATTTGCCACATGTATTTCTTGCCTATCCCAGGAATCAACTCAATCGCGTGCATGCGCGGTGTGATAGCTTGCGCTGCATTGAAGAAGTTGATGAACCATACTTCGCGGTTGAGGACAATTTTCTCCAAAACTGATGGTAATTCGGTTTTTGCTGCCGACGTTAGTTCATCATAGCTGATTCTGCCGATGATGTATGTGATTTCTTGTCTGGAGTCTTTACCCACGTAGACTCTGTCCCCGGGCTTCATCACTAAACCTTCTCTTAGTGTGGCCTCGAGCAATGTGAAGAATTCTTCTCCGACGAGTTGGACGAGGGCTCCAGCTCGATATGAGGGTCTAGCCTGTGGCCTACCGTGGGCCAAGTAGTCCAGCACGTAGGCGTGCTCTTCGTATCTCTTCTCCATACTCTCCTCGTCCTACCCTCATCTTGAACAAGCAAGTTGCGTTTTGTGGATGCGCCTACTCTCTTATTTCCTGTTATCGTCTAAAAAGCTTAGTATCTCCTGCAGCTTTGAGGCCTCGATGATTTTGCGTCCTCCGCCTAGAAACACGCGGATTTCTTCAATGCTTTCAGGCATGCAGTTGACAATTTGAATAGCTTCTTCTTCGTCTAGCCCAAACTTGTCCTTAAGCGTGTCAACTATGACTTCTGCCTTTTCATCGTCCACTTTTGCGAATTTGGAAGCATAGTCCAGTGATCGGCGCTGAAATTGATCCAGTTTGTCCTCTCCAATCAGCTCTAGCGCTTTCTTCACTTCTGGGACAGTCAGCGTGTGTTCGCGCAACGCCTTTCTAGGCATACTCTAATCCACCACACTGCTTGAGAACGGTGTCAGGTGCTCTGGACGTACTATTATTTCTTTTGTGGCGTCTCCTTGGGTTACGTGGACTACGTATGAGCGACCGCGTTTGGCGCTGACTATGCCGACTTTGCCGTGGTAACGTCTATGAGGCATGCCCTTGTGCATGCTTGAATCAATCTTAACCACAACTTTGTCTCCTTCATTATAGTTGGTTAGGATCTTGGTCAGTGTGGTTTTGCCTCGTTCTCTAGGGTTCCGCCTAAGCAATGACCTAGTCTTCATCTGATGGCCTTTTTTTCTCAATTACTTATCGTCCTCCATGTAAACGCCCAAGACGTCAAGCTCTAAAGGAACGGCTTTAGCCCCTAGGATTTGAGCTACGCTAGGTACGGTTCTGCCTTCGTCTCCGGTTATCAATTCCTTTATGTAGAGGCCTCCTTGGCTTCGTATTTCTATTCGGAAGCGGTTGGGCGTCAACCTCATTACTTTCGCCTTATATATGTACTTTTCCCGCACCAAATCTGCACGGCGGTGCATGACCCGTTTCGGTGTCTGTTGTTTGATGGCTGCGCCTGTTAGTGTCTTCGCTAATGCAGTTAATTGATTCTTTGAAACACTCGTGTCCAACTCAACCGTTGCTCTATAGAGTTTCTGGGCAGTGTCACTTCGTTTTAGTTTCCTTACAATATCTTTGCTTGCGAGGTAGAGACCGGAGACTTTAACTTTGCCTTTGGCACTGGTGTTTATTGTTTCTTCCAGGTCTTTGAGGTTGATTAAACGTTTTCGTGGTTCTTTGACTTCTATGACGAAGGGGCGTCCAGTTCCCAGCATCCGGGCGTCTATGTCCTCGCGTCCTGCCCCGTGCAAGGCGATCTCCACTCCTTGTGTCAGCTTCAGTGCTGGTTGGCCGACGATTTCCTCGACTGATTCGGAGTACATTCTGCCGGTCCAATCACATTTTTTGCAGCCTTTTCCGCGACAATTGCCGCATAGCCAACGAGATTGAGGAATGCCCCGAGTGAGCTTTCGGTATCTGCCTCCTATGTGGATTGGGTTGATTTGAAGTGATATCTGCTCAGTAAATGGATTCATTAACACGACTATGTCGGGGCGATCATAATCGATTTGTTTTCCTGTGGTTTCTGCAAGTCTTTTGCCAATGCTTCGGCTGAACTCGTTGCGGAGGCTTTCTCCATGCTTAATTGTGAATTCGCCTTTGAGTTCGTCTTCTCGTTCTTCGATTTCAACTGGTAGCTTGATGCCTACCAGCATAGTTTCGTATTCGTATTCTCTCAGCTTGTCTAAGGCAAGAGTGACCAGTTTTTCCAACGTTTCTAAGCGTCCTTGACAGAGGCGGCATTGTTGCGCCTTGGCTGGCTTGTGTTTCGCTTTTCTGAGCATTTCTCCGGCCATCGAGTAGTTGCCGTTTGAGGCTAGAACCTTCAGGAGTGTTACTCCCGTTTTGCTCTTTGATTGTGCTAATTGGTGTGCCTTCATGGTTAAGATAAGTTTCAGTGCGTCACCCCGTGTTTCGTTGCCGATCCCATATCCGAGCAGAGCGAATTGTCTCCCGAGGCAATGGTTGCAGAGCGGATGTTTCTCTAACATTTTCTGTGCTTTTTCAAGCATGTCAAGCGTCAAATTTTCAGTCACTTCGGGGTGCGCTGTTAATCTTTAA
>Ga0209636_10003406_pt1 | contig 16227 bp, 14 predicted proteins | sample DeeMarSWOR152_54_FD_187464 | JGI IMG/M metagenome (GOLD analysis project Ga0209636, IMG submission 187464) | Marine sediment microbial communities from White Oak River estuary, North Carolina - WOR-1-52-54 (SPAdes) (version 2) | ecosystem: Environmental > Aquatic > Marine > Intertidal zone >...
GGCTGTATAACAGCGGAAAACCGAGGAAAACTCAAAATAATTCCATAATTCATAAGTTTTTCCTTATTGTCTAAAGTAATACATTAAAGATGTCTCCTCTAATAGTTCTAAATGGGGACAATAGAGGCTTATTAAAACCAGGCCTCTCTCAACAAATCCTTGACATTCCTGAAAATATTCATATACTTGAGCAATGATACATTCGAGAATATCGTACACCGGAGGAATGAAGTGACTTGCCGGATTTGTGAACCCGGTCGGGTTTACTCCAAAGCCCTCGAGTATTCCTTTAGCTCCTATCAGATAACAAATCAGCACCATCACATTCACAGCAATGACATCAATAAAAACTATGTGTCGATCACGCTGGGAGGTAAGAAGTGAGGACGAGGTATTGTGGACTCGGTCGAGTCCAATGCCAAAGCCGTGGTGCCCTCATCAGAACAGAAAATGTAACGCAGTTATATACGTTTAGACACCCACTTTTATCTTCAATAACAGACCAAAACAGAAACGAAAGGAGGAAAGCATATGGCCAATGTCTGGGACGATACAATAGGCACTGAAGGATATGAAAAAAATCTTACAAGGGTGAGGACTATCGCTAGCAAAAAGGGATATATATTAAACCCGGATGAAGAGAGGATGCAGAAGGTTGTTGGACTTATGACGATGAACTACAATGAATTCAGTAAATACTACTGTCCTTGTAAACAGAGTCACCCACTTAATCCACAAAAAGATGTTCTCTGTCCCTGTTCAGTACTTGACGAAGAAGTGAAAAAAGATGGCCATTGTTTCTGCCGTCTTTTCTATAGGAAGGAGTCAAACCCTTGATAAAGGGCAACGAAGATAAAAGATGAAAGGAGAAGTAATGAAGAAACTTTTTGGTCTCGCATGGTCATTAACCATCTTGATTACCTGTGCGAGGCAGGAACCAACAATACTCAAGGTAGGTTACGTTGGTCATGACCACCAATCTGCTCTCTATGTTGCTGCACTCGAGCATGAAAGAACAAAGCAAGATTGTGGTGTCTATCTGAAAGAAGTCGAGGCAAAGAAGCACTATGAACTCATTCAAGAGAACCGGACTGCGGTTGTGCTGGGTACGCACTCATTTCCTAAGAGACATTATGAAGACCATATGAAGATCGGTGATGGGAAAGAGTGTGATGTAATGGATCTAGCAAAGCCGCTCTTTCCTTCGATAGAAAGGAAATAAAGTGATATGATGAATAATCATGAAAGAACGTGGAACGAGCTTGGCCTTGATGTCAGTCTCCATAATGAGCTCTTAAAGTCGATAGATCAAACATTTCAACAGACGGTCGGAGCACAAAAAGACCGTCCAGAGGCAATGAAATATTTCGATGATGCCCTCCATGAATCCCACAGCGGAAGAGTCACAGAAATCATCAAGGCAAGAAAGAAGGGCAAGAAATTCATTGGCACATTCTGCATTTATGTGCCTGAAGAGATCGCAATGGCAGCTGATGCAATTCCAGTAGCGCTATGCGGCGGAACACAATTCTCAATCCCTTACGGAGAAAAAATGTTCCCACGTGATATCTGTCCGCTCATCAAATCAACATTCGGCCTTGCGCTCGCCAAGATATGTCCTTATGGGCCGATCAAAGACCTCGGTGTGGGCGAAACGACCTGTGACGCAAAAAAGAAGGCATGGGATGTCGTCAATTTTTATGTGATGGAAGTACCACAAAAGAAAGGAAAACTCGATTTTGATTTGTGGCATCAGGAAGTGATAGAATTCAAAGAGAAGGTTGAGGAACTCACGGGCAGGAAAGTCGAATCAAGTAGGTTGAGTGAGACCATCACCATACTGAATGAAAAACGGCTCGCACTGCAGAGACTTAACGAACTACGCAAGAATGACCCACCGCCACTCAGTGGACTCGATGCCCTCGTCGTTATGCAAGCAGCACTCAACGACGAACCAATCCGTTTTACTAAGCAGTTGTATGAACTGAATGAAGAACTTGAAGAACGAGCTCGTAAAGGCGTTTCTCCATTTACTAAAGGCACGAAAAGAATAATGATTTCAGGCTGTCCATCTGTTATGGGGAATTGGAAAATACACTCGCTCATCGAGCGAGCGGGCGCTACTGTTGTCATCGATGAAACGTGTACTGGAACGCGATACTTCGAAAACTTAGTAGACAACACTGCAAAAGACCTTACCGGACAACTCCGCGCACTCGCTGAACGCTACATGAAGATAAATTGTGCCTGTTTTTCGCCCAACAATGAGCGGCTTGATGCCATTTTGAAGATTGTGAAGGATTACAATGTTGTTGGAGTGATTCATTATATACTCCAGTACTGCCATGGCTATAACGTTGAGGCAATCAGGGTCAGTAGCATGCTAAAGCAAGCAATGATTCCGAATCTTAAGGTTGAGACCGATTATTCAACTGAAGACATCGGACAGTTGAGAACAAGGATTGACGCATTCCTTGAGCAACTAGATTGAGGAGGAGATATCACAGTAGCTGGAATCGACATCGGTTCAAGGACAATAAAGTGTGTGATACTTGAGAATTCTCAACTTACAGAATTCAAAATTGTTGATACTGGTGTTGATCCCCTCACAAATTCGAAGAAGATCTTGGATAGATACTGTCTCACAAGAATTGTAGCGACCGGCTATGGCCGTTACCTCGCTCACGTTCACCTCGATTGTCATGTGATAACAGAAATCAAGGCATATGCACTCGGCGCCCATTATTTCTTTCCGAAATGTCGAACGGTAATAGATATTGGCGGTCAGGATAGCAAAGTAATCCGAATCGATGATGGTAAGGTATTGGATTTTGAAATGAATGACCGATGTGCTGCAGGAACTGGAAGGTTTCTTGAAGTCATGGCAACAACACTCGGTTATACAATTGATCAATTCTGGACAGAGGCGCTGCAGGCAGAAGATACCACTGCGATCAATTCAATGTGTACTGTATTCGCAGAATCCGAGGTTATCACACTCATCTCTCAGGGCAAAACCAGAGAGAGTATAAGCCTCGGTCTTCATCAATCTATTTTGAACAGGATTATATCAATGATGGGTAAAACTGGTTTTGATGATGAGATAGTCTTTGCGGGTGGTGTAGCAAAGAATAAATGCATGGTTCACCTAATTGAGAAGAGGCTGAGCAAGCAACTTCTCATTCCCGATGAGCCCCAAATTGTTGGGGCCGTTGGAGCAGCCTTAGTTGCACAGAACAATAAGTGAGAAAGGAGGAGCTGTGAAGAGACTGCTTGGGCTTTGTTCTTGCGTGATACTACTCATCTCCTGTGCCGAACAACAGATGCAGATACTCAAGGTAGGTTACGTTGGTCATGACCACCAATCTGCTCTTTATGTTGCTGCACTCGAGCATGAAAGAACAAAACAAGATTGTGGTGTCTATCTGAAAGAAGTCGAGGCAAAGAAGCACTATGAACTCATCAAGAATGACAAAAAAATTGCTGATGTAGAACTCTACTTGTCTGGCGGTGGCTCGAAAATGCCAACCCTCATGTCCCAGGGACACTTTGAAGTCGGATTTGGCGGTGTTGCGGCAGTTGCCTTCTTTACAGACAAAGGGTCACCCATGAAGATCATCGCACCGCTCCATACAAAAGGAGACATGCTGGTCCTTACTCCAGAACATCCTGTACATTCATGGGATGAATTTGTAGCCTGGGTTAAGAAAAAGGAGACGCCGGTGAGAATTGGTTTCAAAAATCCTGTGGCTGTTGCTAAATTAATCTTTGAACGGGCACTTGAAGAAGAAGGACTCACCTACACGAGTGATAAATCTGATGTAACAAAAGATATTCATATGATTCTCATGAAGGGCGAGGAACATCTTGTTCCTGGACTCCAGAACAAAATCATTGATGGCTATGTGTCGAACAATCCATGGTGCGCGATTGCCGAGACCAAGGGAATCGGTAAGTGCGTTGCCGACTTAAATGAACTTCCTCCAGGAATCTGGAAAGACCATCCATGCTGTTGTATTGGTGCTACTGATGAAGCAATGACAACAAAGAAACCAATTATTAGAGAGTTTCTCAAATTGATTATACTTGCGACACAGTATGCAAATGAGGACCCAGCAATGCTTGTGAGAGATGCATCAAAATGGATTGGTACGACAATCGAGGTAGAAGAAAAATCATTACCAACATCAGGTTTTACAACGAATCCCGACGAGGAGTGGAAAAAAGCAATGCAGGTCTGGATAGATGAGATGAATCGGCTTGGCGAGTTGGAAGGTAAATTGAAAGGGAAAAGAGGTGGAGAGGTCGAAGAAATTCTCTATGACTTTAGTGCACTCAATCAGGCAGCCAAGGAACTGAAACTGGAGCAGTGGTATTAATATAACAAAGGCAATTCTTCTCGGACTTGTGCTCCCTCTTATCATTATTGGAGCATGGGAGTACTTTGCCGTGAGGGCTGATAACCCAGCACTCCTTCCGCGGGTTGAAGCTGTCATAAACCGCCTTGTCCATCCCTTTGCTGATCTGCTCGATACAGGTAGCTATGTTCGCCATGTCATTGTCAGCGCCTCAAGGGTCGTGCTCGGGTTCATATTGGCAGCTCTCATTGGGATACCTTTGGGGCTCTTGGTTGGAAGGTATCTCCTTTTCCACAGGCTCTTCAGTCCCATCATTGAGATACTCAGACCCTTGTGCCCTATTGCCTGGATACCCTTTGCCATGGCTATATTCAAAACCTACACCATAGCCGAGGTCTTTGGTGTGCGCTACACGACAACAATCTTCGGGCATATACAGCTCGGTATGCTCTTTGTCATCTTCTATGGAGGATTCTTCCCCATCTTTCTCAATACTATTCATGGTGTGAAATCTGTCAAAAACATCTTTATTGAATCAGCACTACTCCTTGGTGCTGAACAGCACAAACTATTCAGAAAAGTGATCTTCCCAGCATCTTTACCAGCAATCCTCACTGGATTGAGGGTAGGACTGGGAATATCCTGGATGGTAATCATCGCTGCAGAAATGTTGCCTGGTAGCGACGCTGGCATCGGATATCTCATTATGTTCTCTTACCAACTCGCGGAAATGGATATTCTCATTGCAAGTATGATACTCATCGGTGCTGTTGGTGCGCTCTTGAGTTATGGTGTTAAGTTCATGTCAGATCGGACATCAGTCTGGCAGGCAAAGGAGCGATAGTGTCCTTCCTCGCCGTCAACAGGGTGAAGAAAGTCTATTGGGGGGAGAGAAAAGAGGAGGTCATTGCGCTGGCTGACCTGTCCTTTGCATGCGAACAGGGAGAATTCCTCTGTATTGTTGGACCCACTGGTTGTGGTAAGACAACACTGCTCAGATTGATTGCAGGATTAGAACGACCCACATCTGGTGAAATCCATATTCAAGACAAAATTGTTGATGGTCTGAACCTCGATACAACACTTGTCTTCCAGCAATACTCGCTCTTACCTTGGCGCAATGTCATAGACAATGTAGCGTTTAGCATGGAGATGAAAAACATCAATAAAAAGGAACGTTATGCAGAAGCATCTCAGTTCATCAGTCTCGTAGGTCTGCGTGGCTTTGAGCAGGCATTTCCTTATGAACTTTCTGGAGGAATGCAGCAGAGGGTAGCTATTGCACGGGCACTTGCGCATAATCCAAAATTGCTACTCCTCGATGAACCCTTTGGCGCGCTCGACGAGAGAACCAGACATCGTCTTCAGGAAGAACTCCTGACTATCTGGCAGCAGCAGACAAAGACGATCGTCTTCGTCACCCATACAATTGATGAGGCAGTTTTTCTGGCAAGCCGAATTCTGGTAATGCGAGACCGACCCGGTCGTATCGAAACAGAATATAAAATTAGTCTTCCGAGACCGAGAAAACGACGTTCAAAGGAATTTTTAGACGTTCATATAAAAATAAGAGAAGACCTCGAAAAGATTCTCACAACAGATGATAAAGGAGGTGACGCTTTATAAGAAATTCAATCATCATATATTCTGATCTTAGTTCTCATGAGAGGACATCTTTACAACATGCGATTCTCGATATTTCCCAGATGGTCATGAGATCCATCACTTCTTGGCGAAGTTCGGGTCATTTTTTTCAACGAAATCAAAGATTTGGGGAAAAATGGTAAAGGAGGCTAAATGAAGAAGACAATCTATCTGATCGCTGCTATCTACATGATAGCGAGCATAAGTCATGCCAGCCCTTTGTTATGGCGCAGTGCCAAGACAATACCAGGCGGCAAACCTATCTTTATGGTTGGGCTGAGTTATAGCACAACTGATAAGAGGTATGATTGGGATGAAGAGGAGTGGACAGATATATCTGAAGAGGGCCAAACTGATGTGATAGGTTCCCATTTTATGCTCGGATATGCGCCAATCGATAAATGGGAGGCAATGGTACATATTCCAATCATGTATAAGAGCAGGGATACGCTGAGTACCCTTGGTTGGCAGGATATTTGGGTCAAAACTCGGTACAATTTTATCGGTGGCAAGAAGAAACCATACCTTACCGGTGTTGCCGCAGTCAGAATTCCCGTTTCGAGTGACGATGTCGATATACTCCTTGATGACCAAACATTAGACTTTGCCTTAGGTGCCCTCTTTATGCATACTGTGCATCCAGTCGTTCTCCATCTCAAAGCAGGCTACTGGTATAACACAAAAAAAGATGTCACTGAGGACATCCAACACGATGTTGGCGATGAGATTGAAGGAATCCTTAAGGTCGACTATGTATTCAACAACAGAGTCAAGGCTTTCCTGAATCTCACATGGGTAGAAACCTTCAAGACCAAGGAGGATGGCAATGAGATAGATGATACTGAAAAACGACGTTTCACCGTTTCTCCTGGTATTGTCATTAACCCAATCAAAGGGCTAAGCGTCAGACCAAAATTCATCTACCCTGTCGAGGCAATAAATAAGGGCGGCAACGATTTCTCGTGGAAAATCGGTTTGGACACGTGGTATGTACCATAGTTGGAATGAGATAAATGTCGGGGCGTCTGGCATTCCAGGACAGACGCCTTGACAGTGTGATGCTAATATCTATAATTCCTTGTGAAGAAAACGCACAGTAAAGAAATTCTCAGATATATTCCGTCAGTTGATAAAGTACTCAACTGGCAAGATGTCAAAGACTACCTCAACACAATCGAGCAACACTACGTTACCGTGATCATCCGATCTAAGATTGATGAATTTAGAAAAAGGGTCGCTGCCGGAGAAAAATTGAACATAGAACAGCTCAGGCAGAGCATCATGAACGAGCTCCACGACATCACGCATCCGTATTTCTGCTACGCCATCAATGCACTCGGCATTGTGCTGCATACTGGATTGGGACGCGCACCCTTGAGCCAGGGTATTGCGAATATTATGCACTCAATGTCTTTAGGATTCTCCCGTCTGCAAATAGATGAAGAAGGGAGAAGAGCAGATCGCTACAAAAAGATAAGTCAACTTCTGCATATCCTGACCGGCGCAGAAGCGGGCATCATAGTCAATAATAATGCTGCGGCGACACTCATTATTCTCAATACTATGGCAAAAGGAAAAGAAGTAATTGTCTCACGTGGACAGCTCATTGAAATCGGTGGTGCGTTCCGCATCCCAGAGATTATGGCACAGAGCGGCGCAATCATGAAGGAGGTCGGCACAACGAATCGCACACACCTCAGGGATTATGAAAGCGCTGTTAATGAGAATACGGCAGCACTTCTGCGCGTGCATCAATCCAATTATCGGATTGTGGGCTTTACCAAAGAGGTCCCGCTCCATGAACTCCTTGCACTCGGCAAAAAGCATAACATCCCGGTGATTGATGACCTTGGAAGCGGCGCACTCATAGATTTTTCGAAGTACGGTCTACCAAAAGAACCCATGGTCCAGGAGAGCATAAAGACCGGCGTTGACGTTGCCTGTTTCAGCGGTGACAAGCTGATTGGAGGCCCACAATGTGGCATTATTGTTGGTACAAACAAATACATTGAGAGAATTAAGAACAATCCACTGACCAGGGCGATGAGATGCGACAAGTATACGAATGCTGCACTCGAAGCAACTCTGCAATTATTCTTGATGAAAGAAGATATTTTGATGAAAAAGCATGCTGTTTTTGGTATATTGCTAAAGCAACTCTCTCATGTAAAACACCAGGCAACACAGTGCGCTTCGGGTCTGAAAAGGCGGTTTGGAACAGAGTTGGATATCTCTGTAAAAGAGGCTGTCTCAGAAATCGGCGGCGGTTCGCTGAGTACTGAACAATTGCCGACGTATGTTGTTGCCATAAAACCCAAGAAAATCGCTGCTCAGGATCTGGCACGTGCCCTGCGCACATACCGCACACCCATCTATGGCCGTGTTTCAGAGAATACTTTCCTGCTCGACTTCCGTACCGTCATAAAAGGTGAAGAGAAAATCATCATCCAAGCATTCAAAGACATCCTTCCCAGGAAATAGACAAATGTGTAGCAATCATGCGTTTCAATACGTCAGTAGATTTGTGTCTCGAGGATTGTCGTTTGATGCACCAAATTCTAAACAAATACAGATTACAGAAATAATAAATTCAAAACGGTTAACACCCTTAGGAGAATCTGGCTGAGCCAGATAAGAATTGATGGTTTGGATATTATTTAGGATTTCGAGTTTTGAAATTGGGATTTCTTTCTCTAGTGGATGCTAATTTTTTGTCGAGCAGAGTTTTGTCATATTGAACGAGGTGTAATTTGACAGAGTTGAAAAAGCGCCACACAGTCATTGGCACTGCTGGCCATATTGATCATGGAAAGAGTGCTCTTATCAAAGCCCTCACTGGTTATGATCCTGACCGACTGAAAGAAGAAAAGGAACGGGGCATGACAACAGACCTCGGCTTTGCATTCTATGGTGATGATGTCACCATCATTGATGTGCCCGGACATGAGAAGTTTGTCAGACATATGGTGGCTGGTGCGAGCAGCATTGATTTTGTGATACTTGTCATTGCTGCTGATGACGGTATCATGCCGCAGACGATTGAGCACTTCGAGATTTTGAAACTCCTTGCAATTAAAAAAGGTGTCATTGTAATCACCAAGAGAGACCTCGTCAAAGACGATTGGCTTGAGATAATCATTGAAGAGGCTAAAAAGCTTGTGAAGGGTACCTTTCTCGAGAATGCACCTATAATTCCCGTATCTAACGTCACGAAGGAGGGAATCGATAAATTCAAAAGAGTCTTGGACGAACTAATTATACAAACTGAGGCAAAACAGGACCGCGGTATTTTTAGACTCTTTATTGACCGCTGTTTTACAATGAAAGGATTTGGCACAGTCGTTGCCGGCACGGTTCTCTCTGGGATAGTAAAGATTGGTGATTCGCTTGAGTTGTTACCTACAAAAAAGCAGGTTAAGGTCAGAGGCATTGAAGTACATAATAAAAAGGTATCTGAAATTGGCACTGGCTTTCGAGCTGCAATAAATCTGGTTGGCGCTCTGACGGATGAGATAAAAAGAGGCGATATTCTCGCCCAAATTGGATACTACAAACCATCAGACTATCTAAATGTATCGCTGTATCTATTAAAATCATCAGGAAAACCTTTGAAGAGCTTCACCAGAATAAGAATTCATCTTGGGACAAAGGAAATTCTGGGCAGAGTGGTGCTCCTCGACAAAAAGATTCTCGAGCCGGGTGAAAAGGCAATGGCTCAGTTCCGTCTCGAAACACCTGCCGTGACTGATGTCGGAGACCGATACGTGATAAGAACGTATTCGCCTCAGACAACCATTGGTGGCGGCATTATTATTGAACCTAAAGCCACAAAGGCGACTGGATATGATGAAAAACTGATTGAACATTTGCAGAAGATCGAGGCGGGTGATCCAGCAGTTATGGTTGAAGAAAATCTAACCACCAATTTTGAGTTACCACAAAAGATTGATGAAATTGCATACGACCTCAATCTACCACAAAGGGAAGTGAGTAATCTAATAGAAGAACTGATAAGCAAAGATAAGGCTCTCTGCATCGATGAAAAGAGAGGATTGTACTATTCACAGAAGAATCTCGAAAAATTAAAAAATAGGATCACAGAAATCTTGAAGGAATACCACAAAAACAATCCGACTGATATCGGCATGCCACAACTGGAAATCTTAAAGAACATCAGCAGGGGGCTTGATAAGAGCTTGTTGAATTACGCCCTCAAGATGATGATTCAGAATAAGACTATTAAGGCAACCGGTGACAAAATAAGCCTTTTCGATTTTGGAATTGTCTTAGATAAAGACTTGGATGCGATTACGAAAAAGATTGAAAAAATCTTCCTTGATGCTGGTTACATGCCTCCAGATTATGCCTCGGTGTTAAACCAAAGACTTGGACCTGAAATCCTTGTCAAAAAGGCATATAAATACATGCTTGATTCAGGCATACTCACCAATGTCGGAGAATCGGTCGTCCTGCATAAGAAATTGGTGAAAGAGGCTGAAGAGAGGCTCATCCACTATCTAAAGAATAAAAATGAAATACGGGTCTCTGAATTCAGGAATATGCTCGGCGCAAGTCGTAAATTCGCACTGCCCTTACTCATATATTTTGACACACATAATGTGACGATCAAACGCGGCGACGTAAGGATCTTAGGACAGAAGTACAGATAGACCAAGTCTTGCTACCGCAAGGCTTGGTCTAATCCAAAATACTCAGCACTAAATACTAAATCATATCAAATCTCAAATTCCTAAATGTTCAAATCCAAGATTTAATACATTTACGAGAATCGTCTGCGGCGCGCGTCCCGGAACGAGTCTTCACGCTGTGCGGAAAATTCGCGTTTTAAAGGAACTCGTAAAGCGGGGGCAATTTCAAAATCTCAATTTCGAAAAAAAACATCAAGTACTTTCATAATTAAATAATTATTTAATTATTTAACTTTGATGACAATCAGTGGGACAAACATCTCTTCTTTGCTCACTCCTCCATGGTTACCTATATGATAATGCTCCCTCTCACCCGCAACAACATCTTTGATTACATAATTCTCATGCATGATCAATACATAATCACCAATCCTATCAAACAATTTCTCATTCGGCTCAAAGAGACCAAAGTAATTGTTTGTGATTAATTCCTCTCCCCTACGCAATTCACAGGTGTCTTTGAATGTCTTCCTTACGTATCTTTCAAAATCATTAACCCTTGATGGCCGCACGTAACAATATGCAACCCGTGGTTCGCCACAGAGCGGTAGAGTAAGCATGTCAGCAAATTGAGGATGCTCCTTTAATCTAATTGTTCTTGATTCTTCTGTGTTAATAAAACCATGATCAGAAGTGATCAGTATGATCGTATTGGTGCCTTTAATCGTTTCTAAGAATGCCCCCAAATTCTTTTCCATTTCTTTGAAATGCGAAAATACCTCTGTACTGTTCGTTCCATAGCGATGGCATAAGCCATCAAATTCAGACCAATATGCATAGATGTATTTCCTGTCATTATGTAGGGCGATGGTCTCTTTTATCTTTTTGAAAAAATCGGTAAGTGTCTGATAACCTATCCCCTTTGCTGTTTTGGACGTTGCAGATGTGTAATCCGTGTTCAGTAACTCTTTATAAATGACATAATATGAATCAACACCAATTCTATCAAAAATAGATTCTTGATTAAATATGGTTTTCGGGTCGACGTCTGTAAGGCTAAAGGATAATCCACCACTTCGCGGCATAAACGGCAATATTTTTGCAACCAGACCCATTTCTTTTAGGTACATAAACCAGCCTGTAATGGCATGCTGTTGCGGTGCCACACCGGTGAGAAATGTTGTGACACCCGATGCGGTGGTTGCGGGAAATACTGATGTTATCCGTCCTTTCATATGTTTAGTAAAAACACTCCTTTTCCCATATTCCATTATGTATTCATGTCCGAGTCCGTCAATGACCAACAAGACAACATTCGTAGGCGCACGCAATTCGTCTGGATTCAACATCTGTAAAGCCTCATATTCAGATTCACAATTATATGCCCTTAGAATAGAACTCATGAGATTGACAATACTACCACCTCTGTAATTGGGTAGATACATAGTCTGATAAGGAGGACGCGCCACCTTGAATTATACCTATAACAACTGAATTGTCAAACAACTTGATTTCGAAAAACATATCACTATAATTTCTTATGAAAAAATTTTTGATAGCTCCCATTATTTTAACATTAATACTCAGTTGTGTGACAACTGGTCCAGGTGGAAAGAAGAGTCTTATTCTCATCCCAACCGAGACAGAAGTAGAGATCGGCAAAGAAGTCGTCAAGGACGTTGAATCTACAGAAAAAGTACTCAATAATACACAAGTGCAGAATTATGTGAACAAAATAGGCCAGAAAATCGCTAAGGTGTGCGACCGTAAAGATGTAAAATACACTTTCAAGGTGCTCGATAGCGACGAGATAAATGCCTTTGCCTGCCCAGGTGGATTCGTCTATATCTATGCAGGTCTTATGAAGATCATGGATAACGAGGCACAATTAGCAGCCGTCTTAGGCCATGAGGTTGGCCATATTGTAGCGCGACACTCTATAAAACGTCTTCAGGCGGTCTATGGCTACAGCATACTCATGGAGGTCGCACTCGGTGATAAAATGGGCAAGACAGCACAACAGATGGTTGACGCGGCAGCTGGTCTTATCCTACTTGGATACGGGAGAGAGAACGAATATGAAGCCGACAACTATGGCATACTCTATGAAAAAAAGGCAAGATACAATCCAGAGGGGATGATTCAACTCTTCGGGAAGTTTAAGCAGATGGAAGGAAAACCGCCGAGCACCTTCGAGAAATTACTCTCCTCTCACCCACCTGCCAAGGATAGAATTGGCAATGGCAATAAACAAATAGAAAAAATCGGCGGCACTGATCTCCCCTATTACGAAGACGAATACGAGGAAATAAAGATATTACTACAGTAAGATAGTTGTAATACGGTATTGGGTAACGAAGTCCGTTTCGGTAAGTGGTAACGTACAGCGGGTTAGATATCCGCTAGAACAATTGAGTATTGCTTTCTATGGTCATTGATTTTCTGATATCTTCAATATTCAATCTTCATTCTCAAATATGAAGTAGAAAAATCGCTCTACGCAATCTGCTATGTGCTGCTCTCAAAAAGGGTGTAATAGAATCTTTAATTCTGAATGTTTGAAGGAATGAAAACTGCTCCCTAATCCCTGTTCCCTAATCCCTGCCGTATCTGGCGGAGGCGTGTAGGAATCGAACCTACCATCCTCCTTTCGAAGGATAAGCGGGTTTGAAGCCCGTCAGGCACACCAGCACCCATCCGCCTCCGCAAAATTTGTCCAAATTTTCAATTTGGTTACAAATTTTAGCGTCTCGAGTCTATCGAGAGGCGCAAAATTAGCGTCTCGAGTCTATCGAGTCACCAAATCCCCGATGCGCAAAAAAGATTCTGCGCCTAGCTTATTGTATTTAATAAATACTGGAAGTCAAGAAACAAGCATCTCCCTGAGAATCAAGTCTTGAGACCGTGTTGCGCAAATTATCATCTGTCATTGCAAGCCCCGACCTTCAAGATTTATAATATTCGAAACGCGGTAATCTCATTATTCCACAGAACGTCCAAGAGATTGCTTCGTCGTCCGCCAACCAGCTGACTTCTCGCAATGACTTTATTAGGCTGAATGTTGATTTTGGGAAACGCGCCTCAAGATCCGACCCAATAGGTCTTAAAAAATGTGCTACAATAAGACAACAGCATGGCCTTTACTGGCATCAATCTTCGACCCTTCTTCTCCAGTTCCATCTAACAATTGTCGCAAAATCGCTCAGGTTTAGAGTAGCCAAAAAAAATTACTCGAAATTTCATTCCTTTTATCTGGCATAGATCTTGCGCAATAGTTTGGGTGAAAGGAGAATACATGAAGACAAAAACGACCACTACCCAAATACCAGAGAAGCGACAAGTCCAGTTCAATTGTTCGTCCTTGCATTATTCGTCCAGAGCCTGCCACGACTATCTGCTGATGTTCCATGTATTTCATCTGGATGCATGTGGATGGAGAGACAATGATAAGGGATAATTCGGTTCAGCAGGTCTCAAGATCAGAATATATCATGCCAGGATCTGCAGATTTTTCTGGTTGCGTTATAATTCTGATACAGATGGGCGATACAATACATGACGTTTGTGTTCATTTAGGAGGTGATGAGGATTCAAATATGTATCTCATAAAGGCAGATAGCACTAGCGCGCTTGATTGGTTCATGAGTCATGCTTCTTCGGTTCATCAGGTATTTGGTGAATTGTTCGTGGATAATGTGCTTGAAAAAGGAGACAGATATGCCGAGAAGGATTAGGCAGAAGCGAGCGTTGTTTGGACGTGAAATGCCTTTTGAATTGCCGATTGTCTGGATGACGTGCTCAAAGGGTGGTTTGATTGCAATAGATGTCAAAGGAGCAGCAGATTTTTACGATGCGAATGGATTTAAGATTGGGAATAAAGAGTATTCGAGTCAAGGTCGAGCAGTGTCAGACTTAGAAAAGGAAGGATGGCAGAGAATTCAACAGAGACAAGAAGCAAAGCAAGGAACTGATCGTCCCGGAACAGGATTTTGTATTTGTCCTGAATGCGGTTATGAACACAAGAAAAGAAGAGACGAACTTTGTTCTCAGTATGTTTGTCCAGAATGTTCAGGTCTGCATTCAAAGACAGTGAAAATGGTTGATAAGGAGATGCTCAGGAAAGAGTCAAATGCCCGCACTGTTATTGATAAATCTATGAAAGGAGACAATAAAGCGGGATTGGTTAAAGATGCGGCTATATATACTGATGCGAGAGAGATGTTAAGCTGGTATGACGTCGTTGATATCTTGTGTGTCTTAAGTGAAGAACCCATCTGGAAGATAATCTGTCGGCATAGAAAGATTAAATTCGGTCAATCCGTCAGCAGAAAATACAATATATACGAAGATAATAAAGAAGAATTAAGAGAACAAGTAACTCGTGATGTGACAGAAGTAGTAACACATATGAGAATTATCTTCGAGAAGATAAAGGTCAAGGTTACTCAATTCAAAGAAATGTGCAGCGCTTCAGGCGGAAAGAATATTGCAGAAGATATGCAGATTATTGAAAGTTTTGTAGCCAATTTCAGCAAAATACTTGAAAAGTGTAGTGTTGTTATAGAAGAGAGTCAGAAATATACAGTAGGTGATCTAATTTTCCTATATGGTAAAATTATCCGGGTATTTGGTGATTACAAGAAAGGCGCTGATATTGTTGGTACACTAATAGGTTCAGATGATTTTGTAGTATCTTCTATTGACAGTTGAATAGTTGTGATTATCGATTGACAATAATAACTTTTTTGAATTCGGTTCTTTCCTCGTCGCGGTAGCGCAGGAAATAGATGCCAGTGTGGAGCTTCGTCGTAATCTTTCTCATTCCTTCAATAGAACTGCGAAATAGCCTTTGGACCAATCTACCGCTCGTGTCAAATATATCGAGTTCAACTTCCCTCCTAACCAATGACTGGAGATGAATGGTGATCGAGTAAGTTGCCGGATTGGGATACATAGAAAACGATGAAGTCGGTGTTGTTTGAACCTGTTCTTCAACACTAGTCTCTCTGCCGAATTGCCTTGTGGCAGGATCACAAAAGTGGTTGAGTACGTAGGCATTGAACCACCAGCCGGTTGAATCCATGAAATCGATTTTTGCAAGACTGAATGCATCTCCGATTACGCCATCAGTAATTGTGGTATCTTTTAGTAACCTCGCCAAAAAATGATGCGGTAAGCCGCCACGATTGTCTAAGATCACCCAGACACCATCTGTGCCGGATATGACTGAAGATGATACACCATGGTCCATAAGTCTCATCGTTACATTGTATTGATCAGGCTTACCACAACTACATGATCTCAGTATAGTCGTTGAAGAATAGTCATTATTTATGTTAGGAACATCATTAACAAAGAGGCTGGAGATATGCTCCAGTTCGGAATTTTCAGGAACACTGTCTCCATCATCCCAGACCCATATTAGCCGTGCATAACCCGTGGGACTGCCATGGTGGTACTCATACATGACACCTTTTCTGTACCAGTACGCGATCTGATTCATCTTACAGAGAGAATCAGTACACGGATATGGAGATGGGCTGAGCCCCGCCTTTTCATAGAGGTAGACTGCTTTA
>Ga0209636_10003408_pt1 | contig 16227 bp, 15 predicted proteins | sample DeeMarSWOR152_54_FD_187464 | JGI IMG/M metagenome (GOLD analysis project Ga0209636, IMG submission 187464) | Marine sediment microbial communities from White Oak River estuary, North Carolina - WOR-1-52-54 (SPAdes) (version 2) | ecosystem: Environmental > Aquatic > Marine > Intertidal zone >...
GAGATAAAGATTGGGACCCAAGATTTCGAGGGGAATGCCAGATATATCGATTTTGTTTTCTGTGTGCCAAATGGTTTTGAACCGGTGCTCGTCCAGTTTAAGTTAAACAGCATCGTTGAGATACCAACAGGCCCAGGCGCAATCTTAACCGATGTCGACGATGCGCCGCCGCCAGCAATTTTAACTGAGCCATCCAAAAGTAGATAAGGATACCCCTCAATCTGACAAGCTTTCTGAGCAACGCGGATTCAGTCAGTCGAAACTGTCGGGCGCTCCTTTGGGTTCCGGAAGAGACAAATCCAGCAACATCAGCAGTTTTATCGTCGGCAGCAAATTCGAAGAAGAATAGTCCAATCCAGTTAATTAACGACGCCGAAGATATGAATTGTTGGTGGGCTAAGGCAATTTATTCCATCTTCTCACTAAACTCACTCCGCGGGCTTATTTTCATCGCTTCCCTTTGCGGCGTTCTCGACCCGGAGGATACAGCACAAAAAGAGCTCTGCTCAGTCGCTTTTGGTGCTACTCTGCCTCAGGGGTCTTTTGTGCCACCACACATACCCTTAGCCGCAAACAACCAATTCTTCCAAATCAAGCTCCATCAGATGCTCAAGATAAGCGTTCAGCTCTTCTTCCGAAAAATTGGCGAGAAATTCCGGCTTGGCGCTTCTGTTGATTTCGCAAATGTAGTCTATCAACTCCCTTTTACTCATGAGTTCAAATCCTTCATAACTGGTAAAAATCGATGTCAACCTACGCAATATCGACAGAGCAAACATTTTTTCTTTAGCCAACCAGCCAGCAACCAGAGCAAAGCCCTATAACCTAAACTACCATATAATAGAGTGCTCTTTGCTCTAACTACTATATGTAGCACAAACGAACAATCTGTTCTCATCACTTATTTTACTGTCCAATAAAATCCCGCTCGGCGCCGGCCAATCCAAACCCAAAAAAATTTGCGAATTTTCTGTTTTTCTAATTTTCCACTTTGGTCAGGACACGACAGTAACTGACAGACTACACTAATCAATGGCTATATAAGAACTCTTATAAAAAGTCATCAGCATTCGGTTTTTTTGTAAACGAAGTTTCATCCAGAGCCTCTATAATTTCGGATATGCAACCAGCCGTACATACGACCCCTGCTTGTTGCTGGCAGGGATTGATTTTCTGAAAGCAAAACGGTGGCCAAGAAAGATTTTGAAGCATTAATCGGCGATTACAGTGCACAGGTGCTAAACACCGCGATGCGGATTCTGGGCGATACTCAAAAAGCCCAGGACGTTCATCAGGAAGTATTTCTCGAAATATGGCGTCGATGGCACAGGTACGATGGACGGACGAACTGGAAAGCATATCTGTACCGGACCACGGTGCGAAAGGCAATTCGGTTTGCCAAACAGTCAATTACCAAACGTCTTTTAGAGCAACGGCCGGCGTATGCCGACAGCGGGGAAAAGCCGGATGAGCCTTTAAGAACCGCCGAGTTGCAACAGAAATTGGCTGGCTGCCTTGCGAGATTGCCAAAACGTCAGGCAGAAGTGTTTGTGTTATCGAAAATGGAAGGATTGAAAGGAGAAAAAATCGCTGAGCTTTTGGGCTGTTCACAAGAAACTGTGAGAGTTCATCTACATCGGGCTATAAAACGATTGGCCCGAGAGCTTAGCGACTCTCTGGCTGAATGAAAAAGGTGAATTATGAACAAGCACGAAAGAATCAATGAATTGTTAGTGGATTTCGCTCTCGGAGATTTGTCACAGCAGCAAGAAGCCGAAGTAAAGACACATCTTGCCGAGTGTCATCAATGCAGCACCGAAATGAAACGGCTCGAAGAACTTCTCGAATGCACCGAACGCATAAGGGAACTGTCGGCTGATAAGCGGATGTGCGAATCAGCCAAACAGGCAATTCTTGAAACTGTGGAAGCTGAAGAAATGGAACCTGTCCGCAGGACGCACATCAATGTGAAACATTTATGGAGCGCAGTTGTAAATAGCAAAATGGCGAAGTTGGCCGCTGCGGCAGTGATAATTATTGCTATACTGATCGGCATAAATCACCTCGGCGGTTCTATTGACGGTGCAACCGTGGCTTTTGCTCAAATAAAAGAAAATATGGAAAAGATGGCGTGGATGCATGTCACAGTAGAAGGAGCAGGCGAAAAACTAGAAGCTTGGTTTTCCTTCGAACGCAGAGTAATGGTGAGTAAACGTGTCCCTGGTGAGATTAGATACCACGATGGTTTAAAACAAACCGTTCAGATTTATGATCCAGTTGCTAATACAATTACGGTCTCATATACCACGGCTGACGCACTCGCTGGAATGGGTCGTTCAGCATTAGATTTTCCTAAATCTATTCTGAAGCTTTTTGATGAAGCTGGCCAGAAGATTATTCAAGAAACAGGCAAATATGAGGGAAAAGACTCAAAGATTTATAAAATGAGCGGGTTTTTCGGCGGTATGGACATGAGAGTCGAAATGATTGTCGATATAGATAAGAATGTATTGCTTTTCATTAATCAGAAAGCTTTCGACGAAACAGGTACACTCAAAATTGAAGCAAATGGTTATTTTGACTACCCTGAAAATGGACCGAACGATATATATCAGGCAGGCGCTCCTCCGGATGCCCAGGTCAAAATAATCGACGACCGAGACCCCGAATTCCTTGAGGCCATAAAGCCTTACCGTGCAGCCAGAGAAAACTTGCCGCAGTGCGTTGTTGTGGAAACCGAGGCCGACGAAAGAGGAGCCATTCGAACGATATGTGTTGTGTATAACGATAGTATAAATGAGAGATTCGAGCGGATAGAAACCAATGTAACCAGCGATAGTATCCCATCAGATGAGAGCTTCCAGTCTCTGTTAACCTGGGCTTCCGATATCGGGGCCAATTCGATTTGGGCACAGCTATATGATGGTGAATATATATACCGGGCACGCCGTGATTATGAGGACTTCTGGTCTATTAAGGAAAAAGAATATTCACCGAAGCGCAATCACCGCTCTTACAACGGCGGACTGGCTGACCGTGGCTGGCCTGAGCATGTCATGTACAAAGGCAAAGTTATAGAGAACAATTACTCAACAGAAAACGGCCTTATTTGCATTGAAAAACAAAATGAGCCACTATACGAAGGCAAGAAATTGCGTTACCCAGCCGAGAAGACTCTTTACTATATTGATCCACAGCGTGGTTATATGTGCGTTCGTAAGGAGCAATTCCAACATCACCTACCGCCTTATGAAGATCCTGTAGACGTAGAAGACCTGGACTTCGCGCCTGATGATATTCCGGCTGAGCCATATTCGATAACAGAAGTTGTAGAATTTGGTCAGACTGACGCTGGCCAGTGGTACCCCAAAAGGCTCCAACAGTGGTCACGGAAGTGCTTCGACCAGGGTTATGGGTGGGAAACCAGCGAGGAAACAAAAACAATAACGTTGTACCTTGAAACTAACCTTGATTTTCCTGATGGAATCTTCGACCCGAATGGCCTCGTACCAACCGGTGCCAAAATTAGAAAAGAAGGGGAAAAAACTTCCTTTGAGAAACACTTCGAGCAGGCAATTGCCATAGTTGACAGCCGTGAGCACTGGCCCGAACCGCGAGAACTTGTTAGCAGATACTGGCAGGCAAGGTCAGCAAAAGACTATGATGAGATGGCTATTCTCTGGCCAGGTTCGGCGAGCTGGAGCCACAGACATGTCGAAAACGAAAAGCCCGTCGAATATGTCTTCGGCGAAACCCGAAAAGCGGGTGATAACAGAGTGATTGTACCCTACGCAGCAAGAAGCTATTACGAAGAACATGGTACATACAACCTGAAGATGTGGCTGCACAACAATAGAAGCACAAAAGGCCGATATTATATTTTTTCCGGCAATTAGCTTGCGACTTCGTATTTGCAGCACCTGCAAAAATTGTGCCGCTTAAGAGGCCGGGCGTGAACGCTCGGCCTTTTTTATGTATACGTGCCATCAAGCTATAATCCAAAGACCACTTGGCCGCCTGCAAATCTGTCTACGCACTAAGGGGGCACCCTCGCCGGCAATTTAGCCGACAAAATTTCTGGACAAAACCTGCAAAATTTGCTACGATATTATCGAATTACAAAACGGTCGTTAAACTCTCGGTGAAAGGGAAAAAGATGAGAAGATTAAGAAGAGCCCAGCAGAGACAGGCCAAGAAACGCAAAAAGTTCAAACAACGGGCTGTTGCGGCCGGTACTGCCGCCGTAATTACCTTAGGCGCAGGAGTAAGCCTCAATAAAGCTCTTGCTGGGTTCCAGCAAAGCGGTGCCTCTGGACATACACCGGATAGGCACGAATTACCCGTCAGTCAAGATGCAGATGCTGACTTGCTTGCCAACTACGAAGAATTTGCAATCGGATATCGTCCCTTCAAGGCCGACCAGAATCGCAACGAGATACCTGATGGAATTGAATTAGCTAAACGCTGCGCCGTTGTTATCGAGCGTTTGCCCTGGGAAGAAGACGTCGCGGACCCAAACCAGACATACCGATGGTTGACCCCCACATTCGGCTTGGAGACCTGTGATATCTGCGGAGCAACAGTTAATATGGGGCCGGCGGGAATAGTAAATCCACGATTGGGCCTACAAGTAGATTGTCCCCTCATTGCCATGCATTATATGGAGCATGGCTCGTTCAGTTATGCGGGCGATGAGCATAACGGCAGGCTTGATGTAGCTGCCCTTTTGCGAGCACTCGAAATTCGCTATCCTTGTGACCCCAACGAGCATCAGTTGCCTATAGATGGCAATGACCTTGATGGTGATTTGTTAACGGACAGCGAAGAATTAGCAGCAGGCTATAACCTTTATGATGCCGACCAGGACAACGACATTACTCCCGATGGTATTGAGCTGGCCACGCAATGCGTCGAGGTAATCGATGCTCTGCCGATTCGCGATCCGAACGGGCCCGATATCACATATTCATTGTATAAGGAGAACTTTCTGCAAAGAGGTCTTGAGTACTGCGAAGTATGCGGCCAAACAGTCAATATGGGTTACTGGCAGGTCATAAATTCGAAGCTCGGCCTTTCTATCGAAGTGCCCGTCATTGTGTGCCATTATATGGAACACGGCTCTTTAAGCTACTCAGGTGACCTCCACGGAAAAGGCAGAATTGATGTTCCGCTTTTAGTGAAGATTCTGGAAATGCCTCGTCGCTGCGGCGATTTAGGAACTATATATCTGCCCGGAGATTTGAATGAAGACTGCCAGGTGAACTCAGACGATTTTGTCGAGCTTATCGAGAGATGGCTGGAATCTACCGACCCGAACGAAGGCTGATGCGATGAATAATAAAAAACTATCTCAAAGCTGTCACCCTGAGCGAAGCGAAGGGTCTGATTTGTCAAAGTAGGAGATTTCTCGCTGTGCTCGGAATGACATTTTGGGTTTCTAAATGCAAGGGGCGGGAATTTGGATTCTGACTCATCCGAGATTAAAGAGTGCGTGCGGGCTCTTAAAGAAATCGACTTTGAGCTGGCATATCTGGCCTTGCTTACCTACGAAGGACTCAAGCCTTTAAGTAGATGGGAAAAACCTTTAGATGACCACGGGCTCAAATTATTGCGAAAAACGGGCCTGTTTACAAAACAAATCAAGCGAACGGTCAAGACCGGCAAGGAAGTCGTTGAAACTATTTTCAGCCGGTCACCGGCCTACATCCAGTTGTATGAACAACACTTTGGAAACCGCCCAATAGACAAATCAGCCGAGACCCTCCGATTCGAAGGCTTCCTTTTCGGTTATCCGCCCTGCTGCGTAAACCAGTATATACGACAACCATACGCTCCAAATAACCTGGACGCCGAAGACCAAAAAATTCTATTTCACTGGGCCTGTAAAAACTGCAAAATCACGCCTGCACTATTAGCCGCCTACAGAAACGTATATAATTTGCTCAACAATTGCTAAAGATAACGTGTAACTAATATGGCGACACAAAAAAAGGCTTATCTTTATGCTTGTATTACAGTTTTGTTCTGGTCTACTTCTGCTTCCGCCTTCAAAATTTCTCTACGCTATTTAGATGTTCTGCCCCTCTTATTTTATGCCTCACTGGTATCAACTGCTGCTCTTTTCCTTAATTTACTATTTCTGAAAAAACTAAATTTGCTTAAAGCCTTCTCAAAAAAAGATTATTTATATTCCGCTCTGCTTGGTCTTCTCAATCCCTTCCTTTATTACGCCGTCTTATTCAAAGCATACTCAATGCTCCTTGCCCAGGAGGCCCAGCCGTTGAATTTTATCTGGCCGATAACACTCGTTTTATTGTCAATACCTTTACTCAAACAGAAAATCAAACCAAAGGACATTCTTGCAACAATTATCAGCTTTATCGGCGTCTTTATCATCGCGACTCGGGGAGATATTTTAGGATTTAGGTTTACCAGCCCCACCGGAGTATTATTAGCAACCGGCAGTTCGGTAATCTGGGCGCTATTCTGGATTTACAACGTAAAAGATAAACGTGATGAAGCTGTCAGACTGTTCCTTAATTTTGCGTTCGGGTCTGTCTTCATATTTCTGTCAATTTTACTCTTTGCAAGGGTAGAAATCCCGAAGCTTCAGGGCATTTTTGGAGCAGCTTATATCGGCTTATTTGAAACCGGCATTACTTTTTTACTCTGGCTAAAAGCGTTAAAGCTATCGAAAACGACCGCGCATATTGCGAACTTAATCTTTTTAGTTCCCTTCCTTTCTCTTGTTGTGATTTCCTTTGTAGTTGGTGAACAGATTCTTTCCTCATCAATAATAGGCCTAATCTTCATTGTAGGTGGAATAATATTACAGAAACTTTAAGGCTACCCCCCATCTAACTGCCCGCTTATTTTTTCGCTTGTGCCTGGTAAACGCCGGTCCTCAGTTGGAGGTATTTGCAAACTGGCTGGCACCGCCTAGCCGGAAGATTTGTTATCTCTTTGCCGACTTGTAAATGTCCTCTATTACGTTCAGGAGCCCCGATGAGCCAAAAAATGGTTCCTTCGCGATGGTTTTACACGCTCTCAGGCACAACAAACGGCTCGCGATATGGACGCGTCAGCATCACATTAGCAGCCAGGTTATCCACGAACTTCTCAGTCTCAGCATTGAACCGCAGCATCGGCCCGAGCCGGTATGTGCTCTTCGACAAATCCAGGCCCAATGTGCCTTTCACGGTTTGCGTAATCGTCTCCCAGGATTTGGCAACTTCCTCGTGCTTGTAGAGTATGTCGGGCCTGATCGTGCCTGGGACCTGCCAGCCAAGGCGATAAGAGATATTACCCAGGTGGCAGCACGCGGCAGAAAGATGCGCCTCGGTGATGTCGGCGTTCAGCTCACTGCGCTTGCGAGTGCGCACACAGTGGATGAAATTCTCAAAGTTTTTGCCGGGGCCCATCTCGACATCAACGTCCACCAGGTCTTCAGCCTTGTCCGAACCCTTGGGATAGAATTTGCCGCCCTTGATCGCGCCTTCCTCAAGGTAGAACTCGTTATCAACTTTGCGCGGATGTTTCTGACCGTCCACCCCCGCCTTCTCAACCAAACCGATGACCTCGAAAACGAGCAGCGTCCCGCCGAAGTCCATTACCGTCAATTGGCAATTGGGAGTCTGGGCTTGGTCTGTGAAGGGCCGATACCCGGCTGTCGAGTTAACCCAGCGGCCGCCCATGCTGATTACGCTCCTGGGCAGCGTGCCGCCGGGGATGGCCCAGCGGGCAATATCCATCTGGTGCACGCCCTGGTTACCAATCTCTCCGTTGCCGAAGTCCCAGAACCAGTGCCAGTTGTAGTGGACCAGGTTCTCATGGTAAGGCTGCTCGGTTGCCGGCCCCAGCCAGATATTGAAATCAAGGTACTCCGGAGGTTCTTTGATTGGTTTAAAGCCGATGCTCCATCGCCCTTGTCCATACTTGGAGGCCCACGCCTTGGAAACCAGCAACTTGCCGTACTTGCCGCTGGCGATAGCAGCCACCTGCTTGGCCCATCCACGATCGGACCGGCTCTGCGTACCGTGCTGCACTATTCGCTTGTACTTCCGTGCGGCCTCGACGCACTTGCTGCCCTCGAAAACATTATGGCTGCACGGCTTCTCCACATAAACGTCTTTACCCGCCTGGCAGGCCCAAATAGTCATCAGTGAGTGCCAATGATTAGTTGTGGCGATGGATAGGGCATCGATGTTCTTGTCTTCCAGAAGTTCGCGAACGTCGACATAAGTATCGACCTTTTCGTTGCGCTTCTCGAATGCCTTGGCGCCGTTCTCGAGAACGTTTCTGTCCACATCGCATAGCGCCACGACTCGAACCCCGGACATTTCGCGGAATTCGCCAATGTGGCCTCCGCCCCGGCCGCGAATACCCGCAACTGCTACGCGAATATCATCGTTCGCTCCCCGCACACGTGAAAATGGGCTGGCCAACGTCAGACCGACACCTGCGGCTATCGAGCTTTTCATAAAATCTCGGCGTGTGATACCATTCATAAGCAATCTCCTTCCCGGGGTCCCCAAACGTCCTTTATTGCGTTTGGGGTGCCCCCTGATTATCTCTATTACAATAGAACTACTCAGCCTTATCTGAGGTCAAGTGCTGTTAATCCATTGAAACTGCGGTAGCTCTCTCGATATTAAAAAAAGCTGCACCGAAAAAAGATTAATCGAAACAAAAGCGAACAGCAAGGGCGAATTGAAAAAAGTCAGAAATTTTGGGCCCTTCTTCGCATCCATTCAGCACTGACAGACGTCTTCTCAGTGAAAATCGCTGCTCAATTGATAAAACTCTTGATTTGCGAAAGAGTACAGACGGGAACCCTCATAGCAGTCTTGTTCACGTGATAATTTCTTCAATCACTCGTGCAACCACGTAGTCCGGCAGCTTCCGCAGGCCGGGCTGGGCCTCATAAGCAGATATAATACTGTTGTCCGGAAATGCCCCGACCTGCTCAATCAGCTCCTCAGCCAGTGGCCGCAATCTTTCCTCAGTCAAGCCGGTTTCTGCCTTGTCGTGGGCTGCTTCTACCAAAGCCTCAAATTCCGCCCTGCTGTCGTACCAGTTCAGTTGCAGCTCCAATTCAAATGCCTCTTTTGCTCGGATGTGCTCAAAGGTATATTGAATCCCAATCGGATTATAGGTCTCTATCCGTTCATCTATAAAAGCCAGGCACGCATCTCTATATGCCTCGTATTTGGACTCGTCAAAGTCCTCAAACCCACGTTCTGCAATCTCCTCGACCAGCAGCTCATCTATCCTTGCTGCCAAAAGCCCCTTCTTAGCTTCCAGCCGCTCATACAGAGCTTCATAATATGCCTTCAAGAGTAATTTCGTTTCGTTCATTAGTTTTCTTCATGTCCTTTACTACACACTCCATAGACACTGTCTGAAACGGACACTGGACCGTTGCATTTGACTTTTATTATCTTTGGTACCGCTGACCTCCATAAAATTCTCAAGGCCATTTTGTTAGAGATTCTTTTCAATCATCTCCCGCGTAATGATGACTTTGCCCTCGGCGCAAACCGCGCACCTTCTCACAATTCGTTGGGGAATCGGCCGACCGGTATCAATCGGATTGCCATACATCACGACGTCGCTCCCCAGCACATATTCTAAATCAATTTCATTGACGTGCTGACCCGCACCTGTACATCGCACCTTGATAATCTTCGCCATAGTTTCTCTCCGTCATTAGTCCCACCTTTAAATATTGCTTTTTAAAGAAGAATTTGAAATTTCAAATTTGAAATTCCGGTCGCCTCTATTATAGTGTAGCTGAGCTAAAATAATTACACTTTTCTTTGTCGGATTTAGGCAATAGAATAAATTGGCAAGTTTTTGCGGGATATACGAATATTCCGGAGCATGGCTTTTAGTATAATTGAACACCCAGATAAATATAATCTTATAGCCAAATAAAAAAATTATCCTAAAGGCATCGCCAGGATTTATAAAGGACGAGTGCCAGTCCCACCCGGCCTTTTCCTTTGCCCAGGATTAGTAATAGAAATTGTTTGGAGTCAAAATCGAAATCGTGTATAATTAACAAGCAGATTAAGATATTGAGCAGGGACGCAAGGTGCCAACGATATTCAGGTATAAAGGCTATAGGTTTTTCTTCTACTCAAATGAAGGAGATCCGTCTGAACCGTTGCATATTCATGTTATCAAAGGCGAATGTGTGGCAAAATTTTGGCTTGAGCCGGATGTTAGTGTTGCCGAATCTTATGGGATGAAATCTCCAGAGCTAACTAATTTGACCAAGGTGGTCACGAAAAAATCGGATTTGATTAGAAAGGCCTGGAATGAATATTTTGATTAAAGAGCCGGTTGCAAAAAATATCAGATTCGATTCACATAATATGTGGGTCGAATTGGCTGATGGCAGAATGCTGGGCGTTCCCCTGGCTTATTTCCCTCGTTTACTAAACGCCTCTGATCAGCAGCGGCAGTCCTACACTATTAGCGGAGGTGGTACCGGCCTGCACTGGGAAGAGATTGACGAAGATATCTGTGTTAAAGCTTTAGTAATGGGCGTTGGCGACAGAACAAAGCGGTAGAGGCACGATATTGGGACTACGAAGCTAAGCCCACCAGGCCCATGGTAGTCCTTACCGGCAAGAATAGGTCATCCCCAATTATTTACTTTTACGCATGGTGCACGGATTGAAACTGACTTTTGGGGGTTCTTTCCTGGATTTCGTGAGCATTTTTCGATTGATTAGTGATCAGCGATTATTTACTATTGAATTTGAGCGAATTGCGGTTTTGGGGATTTAAGGCACAGAGGATGCAGGGGGCAGGAACAGTATCGAGGCGAGTACAGACCAGCGGCTACTATTTCCATGGTTAATATTTTGTCTGGGTGTTATCATAAATTTACCTCATATTTTTAATTAACCGAATGAATTTGGAAAAGGAATCGTAACCAATTGAGATTGTCTGGTTATTATAATTCTTTATAATGAAGTAAAAAAATTGGTTGTAACCCGTCTTTTTCAACTCACGTCCTATGGTTTTTGCTCTACTTTTGCTATTTGCCCAACAGCATTCAACAACATACCAAATTTGCGGCACAAATTTCTTTAACTTTTTGCAATATATTCTATCTTCATATGTGATACTCTGAATACCACTGCGAACTTGAATAACTACTTTTGTTTGTTTCTTACCGACTAGCGCAAATCTTATGGACTTATTTTCGATCAGTTTGAAAGGTTTGCCTTTGTATATTATGATGTCACACTCTTTGGATAAAGTATTTCCATCTTTCTCATCTATAACCTGTCCCCAGTTAGCTCTATATCCGTTAGGAAGATGTTTGTCAACTACGTCTATTATGTTAGTTGAAAGTATAAGACCTTTGACAAAATCGTGAATTGTTGGATTTCCAAGTTGAGGTGTTGCCAGAGCATATGGTGTAGACTTTGTAAGTAACTCATCTAGTTCTTGTGCAATAACGGCATCAGCTCTTGTTGTAGGCATTACTTCTTCCTGTCCAAATATTCTCTTACTAAAGCATCCGCCAATTTTGGGAGAGGGATTTTAGACTTTTTTGCCGCAGTTTTTATTTGCGGTAGCCCTTCCTTTGTAACTTTAAGTATGACCACCCTTCCATTTAACTCAAGATGGGCACTAGGAACGACTCTGTGGATAATAGACTTTAAGACCTTTTCTTTGTCCTTATTTTTAGTTCTCTTTAACAGTTTTTCAAACGTGTCTTTCTCGATAGCGAGATAAGCTACATAAATTTTCCTGTCTTTGGACTGGATAACTTTATCAACAACTTTTTTTATAGGCATTTTAGGATGGTCAATCTTATATTTCACAATTGCTCTTACATCATCTGAGCTGATCTTGTTATCCGCAACGCACCTTGCTAATGTATTTTGGTCTTTTCCGCATAGTTTAGATAATCTGTAACCGATATCGTAACCTTTAAGCACACCCTTCCGATATAACTGTTTAACTTTGTTCTCTAACGTACTAAGGCTCCTTATTTGTCTAACCATTTCAGGCGAGAGTTTTACCAAGCTTGCCACCTTCGTGAATGAGTTATGCTTCATATAAAGAGAATTCATCTCTTCAGCTATCTCGAGGTCATTTGTTTCGCGCCTTTTTCTTTTTGTACCTTTGCCTATTTTGGCTAACGTTTTGCGACTTATACTTTTCTTTTTCATATTATTTTCTGTAGTATCCTTTGTTGCTAAGCCAATCTTCTAAAGCTTTCGTTGCAATTTCTTCTCTACTTAATCCCACGGCTTTTACTGCGGTGTCCAGCGCCTTGATTAGCGCAGGATTCAATGGAACAAGAATCTTTTCTTCTGTGAAAGGTTTTTTGGCTTCTTGCATGGCTTGTTTGGGTTTAATTTCCGGTTTGCGTCTCTTTATCTCGACCGCTCTCACCTTCTCCGGCGGAGTGAGTTTCTTAAATTCTTTCGCTAACTTTATCATTTGTTCTTCGTTGCCAGGTGCGAGTTCCATAACCCTCTTCACATCTGCCTTTACTACTCTTCCATTTCTAGAAAGTATCTTCATAACTTCTTTCGGGGCATCTTGAATTTTGAGATAATCGTAGATGGTAGGTACACTGATACCCAAAAGCTTGGCGACTCTTTTGGCGGACTTGCCATACTTATTATAAAGATAGCTAATGACTTCAACGATATCTGCTCTATTTAATTCGACTCTGTGGATATTTTCGCTCAAAGATAATATTTTCAAGTGTTCTTCATCGGGTTTCGTTGGGAAAATAATAGCTGGTATTTCTTTATATTTGGAATACCCCTTTTTCTCAAGTGATCTAAAAGCTCGAAGCCTACGTTGCCCAACTATCAAATGAAACATGTCATTCTCTTGAAAAACCACAATAGGTTGCAGTAATCCATATTTAAGTATACTTTCAGCAAGTTCCTCTACTCTTTTTTCTGGATCCAAGGTTCTCACGTTCCACGTTCCAACAGCAATTTTGTCAACTGGCAATGTCGGCACATTACGCGGTTTTGTATTTTTTTTTGTCATTGTAGTATCTCCTTTTTTCCTTCAGGTACAATTTGCGATCATCGTGGTTCAAAGAGAAATATCTAGACTTTAGTTTTCTCATTTCGTCTAACGCATAATAAGTGTTTAAAAAACGTAGCCTGACTCCATTACATCTGCCACCCGCAATTAAAGAGTAATACATGTTCTCACTATCGTGTTTCGTCGGAAAAGCCGGCAGCAATATATAGCCAAAAAGATATACTCTCGACCCTATTATAATGCCGCTTATGTTTTTGCACAGCGAGTTTTCCTGGTTAAGCAAGGTCTTTTTTATAAATTCGACTCCGCTCGAAGGCCAGATGCTTTACTTCGTTCAGCATGGCGAAGACGTATTGCGTGGGGGGATTACGTAGATAAGATACCGAACCATCTGTGGGGCGGTGGCGGGATTTTGCAAGGAAGTTGAGAAAACTGGAGGGTTAGAGAGACAAAAGCCGATAGTAATGTACATGGCACCTTATAACGGCGGTATAAAAAACAAAAGTAGCGGTTATGATGCGGCATGGGAGAACGCTGCAAAAGTGATTGCTGCGAAGAATCTGCGGGGGCTTAGAGTTTATTGCTCCAAATGTCATCGTAGTGGGACACTAACCTCCAAATGGGTAAGAAAAACACCTGTTAAGCCTTTGTTCATATGCCATACGAACGGCAACGGGTATTTCAAGGCTTGTGAATTAGTCGAAGAACAAGCAAAGTCAGCCAGAAAAAAGGTTAAAATTGGCAGAGATGATGTTCTTAAACTGTTGCGGATGGGGCAAGCGTACATTCTCTTTAGCGGTGGAAAAGACAGCCTTTGTCTTCTTGAGTACATGCGCCGTCTTGCGGCGTACACTAATAAAGAAATAACCGCTTTGCATGTCGATACCACAGCCGGATTTCCCGAAGTTGAGGAGTATGTTAAGAAAGTTTGTGAGAAGTTAAGCGTTTCTTTGGTAACAGTCCGACCGCAACATAACTATTTCGAGATTGCAAAGAGGTGGGGTATACCTGGGGTAAGGTCACGGTGGTGCTGCGAGACCCTCAAAGTTGCTCCATTGCGAAGGTTTCTTTCCACAATTGAAGGACCTAAAGTTATTTTCGATGGCATTAGAGCGGCTGAATCAAATATACGAGCAACGTATGTTCCGGTTTGGTACCATCCAGCTTTCAGGTGTATAAGCGTTAGCCCTATTTTTGGATGGTCTGATGCAAAGGTTCAAAATTATATAAAAGGTCATAATCTTCCCAAGAGCCCAACCGCCGACTTAAACACTTCAGCCGAATGCTGGTGTGGGGCTTATAAATGCAAGGCTGACTTTGAGGCATTACTGGAGATCCACCCAGAAATTTTTGATAAATTGATCGAGGTAGAAAAGGCACAGCGGGGCAAATACACATTTCTCTTTGAAAAGGGTGAGCGCATTCCACTTACGTCACTTAAGAGTCCGAAATCAAATGAAATTTGAAAAAGAGATGTCGCGGCCCACAATGACCCAGCACCAATTTACAGCAGATGCCTATTTGGTGCGGGGTAAGCATTTTAATTGATTCCTCGGCGGAGTTTCCATCTTCGCTAAGGCTACGCCGGACAAGTCAGCGGCCAAGCCAGCATCGAGAATTCACCCCGTGAGATAGGCGTAGCCGGTATCTCACCGGGTAAGTCTGTGCAATCTGTGTCTCAAAACATATTGTACTCTATAAGTATATATGCATATACTTATATACTCTGCGTCCTTTGCGTACTCTGCGGTTAATTTATTTTCCAAATCCAGTCATTCTAAATTCGACTCATCGAGCATTGAGAATCCAGCCCATCATCGAGATATTTTTGATTTTCATTGAAAAAATACGCAAAATTTGGTATAATATTATTAATTGGAGGGGAACGACTCCCGCCAGGAGCGGGAAGCACGCGGAGAACCGCACGTTTTCGTATCAGCAGATACACGCCAAAAAGCATTATCTGTCAAGCCAGACAAGGTTTTGAACATTTAAATTTGTTAAATTTGGATTTGTTTAGGATTTAGTGCTTAGGATTTCGGATTTCATGCTAACAGATAACTCTTTACCCAATATGATGATACAGTCAAAAACCAATAATCACTTATCAATATCGCGGATCCGCTATCTTTTGGCGGAATCAATATTGGAGCGCAGCGGAAATCCGCCTCAGGCGGAACCACTTAACTAATTACATACTAACAAGTTACAACGAACCAAGAAATATGAAATTTGAGATACGAGACCTGTCCTGAGTTAGTCGAAGCCCTGAGCGAGGCCAAAGGGATAATCGAAGGATACTATATACGCAATACGCAATACGAGATACAAGATACGAGACACGAGCCACGAGTCGCGAGCCACGGGTCACGAGGCACGAGTCACGGGCGACGTCCTCCGTCCTCTACATCTGTCGAGAATCCTCTACAAATCGACCCTTTTTTATGCAAAACAAACCCAATTTTAAAATAGGCAAAATGAATATAAGCTCAGCAATAACAGTGAATTATATCAATAAACTACGAACCACGAACTATGAACTAATTATGAAAACAAACCCAAACAAACCCAATTTTCAGACCAGAGAAACATGCCCTGAGCCTGTCGAACGGGCCTGCCCTGAGCTTGTCGAAGGGGCCTGCCCTGAGCTTGTCGAAGGGGCCTGCCCTGAGCTTGTCGAAGGGGCCTGCCCTGAGCTTGTCGAAGGGGCCTGCCCTGAGCTTGTCGAACGGGCCTGCCCTGAGCGAACCTGTCTTGAGCCTAACCGAAAGAGTCGAACCAAGCTGAAGGGTCGAATCAGAAGCTAAATATTTAAAGTATTGACAAAGCCTGCGGCAAAGATAAAACTTATATGGTAGTTGCAGATATCATTTTTACCTTGGAAATTTCAAAATACCGTTTCAAGGAGGACAAATCATGAAACTGGATGTTAGTCGCGTTGATGTGTGGGCTGCCAGTATCGAGGACCGACCCGGCGGATTGGCTGAGAAACTCGACGCTCTTGCCAAGGCGGGCGCCAATCTTGAATTTGCGATTGCCCGCCGTGCACCTGACAAGCCTGGAACAGGTGTGGTATTTGTTACGCCTATCAAGGGTGCCAGGCAAGGAAAGGCCGCCAAGCAAGCAGGTTTTGCGAAAACCGCATCTTTGAACGGTGTCCGCATCGCCGCCGCTGATAGGCCCGGTCTC
>Ga0209636_10003409_pt1 | contig 16226 bp, 13 predicted proteins | sample DeeMarSWOR152_54_FD_187464 | JGI IMG/M metagenome (GOLD analysis project Ga0209636, IMG submission 187464) | Marine sediment microbial communities from White Oak River estuary, North Carolina - WOR-1-52-54 (SPAdes) (version 2) | ecosystem: Environmental > Aquatic > Marine > Intertidal zone >...
TAATTAATTATGCAAGTGTTTTTTTTATTATTTTATACATTTATAATATGTTGTTCGATACTTTATCAAACCTTTTAGGTCAATTTGAAAATTTTGCCCTTTCGAAGCTTAACTTAATGACATTGATCTACAAATAGCACTTCAATCATAATCCCATAATTTTCGATTAAATTTTCAGGAATGAAGATTCTTACTTTCGATCGGATTGGTTCACCAAATCTTCTCCATGGTTTTTCGAGAACACACATAAATCTTACCATTCTATAGAACACCCATCTTTTACACAAATCTTCGCAAAAATAACGTTTATATTGATTAAAAATTTGTTGATATTTAAAATTCCGGGGTCTATGGAATAAAAAAATACAACATTGTGAAGGAAGAAGTAAATAATGATTATCAAAAAAAAATCTTGAATGGAACATCTTAGGAATCCTTACCATTCCTTTATCCAAATTGCGTTTATGTTTAGATAATTTTTCCATGGAGTTTGATCTAAAAGTTGTTTTGTTATCCAAAATAAATATATTATTTTTTTTTCAATTTATCAACATAATTCTTATATAGCAATGATTTTCCAATATGTTCGGAATTTTTTTTCTATTTAACAGCAATTCAATAATATAGCTATCAATACTGCCTCTAACTAACTGAAAATAATCAATATAGGAATTAACAAAATTAGCAAGCGCATTTGAGAAAGTATTTATAAGTAGTTGCTAACCATTCACATATGGTTACACCAAAAGATAGGCCGATGCTCGCTCTAAGATGGAGAGTTCTCAGAGATAAAAAAGGGTGGACACCCTATCAAATTGCAGAGAAATACAATACATCTTACAACTCAGTACTTTACTGGTTAGGAAGTTCCAAGACCATTTCTGCAACGGTTGAAGATTCAAGAAGAAAGAGCAATTATTACAACAAATATCAAACAAATCTCAAAAATGATTTACCAACTGTTTTTGAAATTGATGATGAGCTCTCACTGTCGGAAATTCAATATAGATTCGTAGAAAAATATGGTATAAATCCGAGAGAATCCACTCTCAAGAAATTCATTATACAGTTCATTGACTCCAATCCTCTATTTCCTATAGAGGAAACCTTTAGTGGCTCAGGTTTTTATCGCCTCAAAAAATGAATATTCTGCAATCATTCCTTAACCGCACCATCTGCACCCCTTCAATATAACCGATTTTTTATTACGTTACTAATCCCCATCATGGACAAGGAATATCTTCTGTACTCGGAAGAACTGGATCGTGAGTCAATAGAAAAGCTAAAAGGGGAGCATCTGTATAAGAGCATTAATTCAACACTCGAAGTCAACGAGCTGTTCAACGAGAAAATAGCGTTGCTTCAACAATTCATTGAAGAAATCAACCAGGAAATCCATGATCGCAAGAAACTCAGGAACGGGGCGTTGAAGGAGATAGAGGATGAGCTGAACCAGCTTTCTGTCCTGTTAAAGGAAGTAGCTCCTATCGGAAAAGTGGATGTATCGGGCGAGCATCTGGACAGCCTAAATGCCAGAAGGATTCATTTGGAAAAAAGCATTGCAAGGCTAAACGAGCTCAGAAGGACGCACAAGATCAACACCTGGAAAGATATTGTTGCCCTCAAGGGTGATTTGTTCAAGCTCCTGCCCGAATATACACAGCTTTTGCAGTTGAAGAAGGTGATGGAGTAGATGTTCAGGAACGAAAGGATGGATGAGCTCTTTTTGAAGCTCAAACCAGCAATCGGGGAGAAAAAGGCAAAAACGCTCTGGATGCTCTATCACTTTGACAGGGAACAAAAAGGCTTCATCGAATCAATGGCTCATCTCATGTCTTCAAAATATCTTGATGTAACTTTCGAAAGAAACGAGATTTTTTTGCCGCCGATCCCGATGGAAAAGGCAGAAGGCGGGTATCCGTTGGGGATTGTCTGCTATGGAGAAAAGCCCCTGCATCCCTTTGCATTAAGGGAAGATGAATTTATCCATCACATCGCTGTTTTTGGTCGGAGCGGATCAGGAAAAACAACGGTTGCCTTGCTGATATTGTGGAATATGCTGAAACAAGGAAAGCCGTTCCTTGTGTTCGACTGGAAGCGGAATTATCGAGACTTACTGGCGGTTAATGATGATATTGCTGTTTTTACCATTGGGAGAGAACCATCTTTTTTCTACTGGAATCCACTTATCCCGCCCGAGGGCGTTTTGCCGACAACATGGATCAGAAAGCTCGTTGAAATTCTCTGCCATGCTTACTATCTTGGCGAGGGTGTCTCATTTCTGCTGACGAAAGCGATTGATTCTGTATTCAGGGAGCATGGAATCTACAATGATCCGACCAGATACCCAACATTCAGGGATGTGTCTGACTGGATCGAGAATTACAAGGCAAAAGGCAGGGAAGCCCAGTGGCTGGATTCGACAAAAAGGACGCTGGGAGTCCTGTGTTTCGGGGAATTCGGTAAGGCGCTCAATGTTAAAAAATCCATCCCGATCCAGGAGCTTCTCAGCAAGAACGTCATCATGGAGCTTGATGCCCTGACAAATTCGGATAAAACATTTTTCATTGAGGCGCTGCTTTTGTGGATCCACCATTACAGACTATGCGAGAAGAATCGGGAGACATTTAAGCACGCCATCCTGATAGAAGAAGCCCATCACGTTCTTTTGAAGAAAAAACAGGAGATGACGGGTGAAGAAGCGATCACTGATGTTATTTTGAGAGAGATAAGGGAACTTGGCGAGTCGATTATCCTGATAGACCAGCACCCCTCCCTCATCTCGAAGCCTGCACTGGGGAACACTTACACCACCATAACAATGAATCTAAAGCACGGTTCAGATGTCCAGACGATTGCGGATTCGATTCTGATGACTCCTGATCAAAGGGAATATCTTGGCGAACTGCCCATAGGATCGGCTGTTGTGAAGCTCCAGGGGAGATGGTTCAAGCCGTTTCTGGTGAGATTTCCGCCTTTTCCTCTAAAAAAAGGAATGGTGACTGATCAGGACATAAAAGAGAAAATGGACGGTTATTTTGACAAGAACTGGCTTAATCTGCTCGAAAATCAGATTTCCGAGGTTATCAGGGCTGTTAGGGGTATAGACATAGAACACAAAAATGAAGTCTCCTTACTTGAACCGTGCGAAAAGGCGCTGTTGGAAGACGCCGTGGAGCATCCACTTAGTGGGATGGTGGAGAGGTATCATCGGTTGGGATGGAACGGTTATCAAGGGAATAAAACCAAAAGGCAACTGATCGACAAGGGAGTGGCTAAAGAGAAAGAACTGAACACGAAAAAAGGAAGAATTAAGGTCTTGCAACCCACTTCAAAAGCCTTGGAAAAGGCTGGAATCAAGAAAACGAAGGGAGATAATCCGAGCCTGGAGCATGAATACTGGAAGAAGCGGGTGGCGGAGCATTACAGAAGGATCGGTTATGAAGTCGAAGAAGAAAAATACATCGGCAATGGGAAGGCGGTTGACCTGGTTGCGAGTAATGGGAACAAAACCATCTCTATCGAGATTGAGACTGGAAAATCGGATGCGGTTTATAACATCCAGAAGGATATTGAAGCTGGATTTGATGAGGTCATTTCTGTTTTCATAAACAGAAACGAGCAGCAGAATATAATTGAAAAATTAAGTTCAACACAAGTGAAAGATTCTAACAAAATAAGGATCATGCATGTAAGTGAATTCTTATAAATTTTATCCGCATAATGTGCAGAACTTTCAATATGAGTATAAAAAACTTAGCTATATAGCATTTTTGCGTATGTTGCATGACAATCATTCTGACATAGTAACAAATCCTGATCTGCTCAGAGAAGATTATATCCCGTCTAACATTCCCGCAAGAGAATCCCAAATCAATGAACTGTTATTCTGCATATCACCATTAAGTGATCGGAATAAACCAATAGCCTCATGGGTTTTCGGGCCACCCGGAACTGGAAAGACCGCCACCTGCAAGTTCCTGCTCAGGAAGCTGGATAATGAATCGAATATTCGGGGACTGTACATCAACTGCTGGGAGAACAACACCTTTTTCGCTGTCCTGGATAAGATCGTGAGGGAGCTTCGGATTTTAGGAGCGGAACGACTTCATACTTCCTTCAAACTGGAACGGCTTAAGAAGTATTTCGAGAAGCGTTCGCTCGTTTTGGTGCTGGATGAGATTGATATGCCCAATAAGCGTGAGCGAAACGACATTCTCTATAACTTCTCGATGATCGCCCGACTTCAGATAATCTGTATCTCCAATAATAAGTATGTTTTGTTCGGATTGGATGATAGGATCAAGTCAAGATTAAATCCGAAACAGTTAGAATTCCTTCCCTACAGTGAGGATGATCTCATGTTCATTCTCAAACAGAGAGCAGAATTTGCCTTGAGTCCAACATCTTATGATAATAAGTCGCTTAGACTTATGGCTTCGTTAGCAGAGGGAGATGCTCGAGTGGCAACTCAAATCTTGCGTACCGCAGCTTACTTAGCAGACAAACAAGGTTGTGATCGAATTAATGAAATCCATGTCAAATTGGGATATTTTTCAGTGAAAAATATGAAAAGAATATATATGTTAAGCAAGTTAACTGTACATCACAGACTACTGTTTGAGATTTTACAAGAACAAGGCCCGCTGAAATCAGGTGATTTTTGGCGGGCTTATATCCAAAAATGCCAGCAGCTTAAGGTAAAACACATCGCTGAACGAACATACAATTTATACATCAAAAAGCTGGCTGATATGGGATTGATTCGAGCCAAAAGAGCGCTAATAAGAGGTCAGGTTAGGGAATATTCTGTCGCTTAACGGATAACCAGTTCACTAAAGAGAGTATTCTAGCTTCCAGGATTTATTCACACTAAAATTTTGGTCTCCCAATAATAACATTTATAAATCAGTTATAGCAAATATTCATGGGCGAATAGTGTATTTCGGTAACAAAGGTTTGACGAAAATAAAGGTTTCGGTCCATCTTGCAAACCGAAATACCCAGGTTTTTTATATTCGTCCTAAGGAGGATTAAGTATGACGGTTAGCGTTAATGAATATGAAAATATAAAAAGGGAAGCTCTATATGGGGAGGAAAAAAGCACCGCACCTTCAGAGGCCAAATTCTCGACAACGGATGAGACCAAGAAGATTCTGGAAGATTTTGATCGAGAGAAAAGGCTTTCCAAGAAAGCCCTGGGAACGAGGTATATATATTGGAAGTGTATCAGGAACTTCTTCTTTTACCTGGCCAGGCAAAGAGGAATGAAGATTATAGATTTAGAAAAGCTCACGAAGGATGATATAGCTGATTTTCTTGATAATTGTGAATATGCAGATACCACGGTTAATACCCACAAGATCACCATAAAGATAGTATACAAATATATGAACGGAGGCGAGGGATATCCTCCGATAGTGAAGTGGATAAAGGTATCCCGCCCTGAAATTAAGCTGCCCAAGAATCTTATCGAAGAAGAACATATCAAGAAGCTTGTGGAACATATGGATTTAGAACGGGATCAAGCGTTAGTAATGACGCTATACGAATCTGCCGGAAGGATATCAGAGGTTCTCAACACCAACTTAGATGATCTTACCTGGGAATTCGATCCTGATTCTAAGATCCCGATGGTAAAGCTTCGCTTGGTAGATATTAAGGGACATAGTGGAGAGAGATTTGTGGCGTTGTTTGATTCCGCTCCATATCTTCAGCGGTGGATCAATAAACATCCCTTTAAAGAAAAATCAGATAGTCCGATCTTTATTTCCCTGGCTAACCGTTCTTATGGTAAGAGGATTAACAGACAGGCAGTAGCAATAAAGATAAAGACCGTGGCAAAAAGGATAGGATTGCAGAATGTGACCCTGAATCCACACTCCTTCAGACATCGCAGGCTAACAGAATCAGGGAAATACATGAGTGAGTTTGAGGTGAAATACCTGGCAGGCCATAAGATGTCCTCCAGGATGGCAAACGTATATATTCATACCAATGATCAGGATGTCGCCAACAAGGAGAGGATCAGAAGGGGTTTGAAACCGCTGGCGACCAATGGAAAGGTCAAAAAACACCACTTAGCTATCTTAAAGTGTGCCGAGTGCGGAAATGTGAATCCAGCTACATTCCAATTCTGCTTTTCCTGCGGAAATCCTATTGGAGACACCGAACTTTCGAGGCAGAAGAAATTCTTGAAGATCATAGAAAAGGCAGAGGACGATCATCGTATTAAACGAATCTTAAATCTGCTTGAGGATATCATGACTAAACCGCATCCAGTATAATATGTAAGCTTATCCGCAAAAGTCGATAGCCCTGTACAAAATAGTGATAATAATAAACATCCCTGTTTTTAGTTAGCCTAAAAAATCCTGTGTGATTCTATGAATTTTATTAAAAAGGTTATCGATCTCTATGATAAGCTTGAGAAGGAAGGGCGTTTACGGCCTGAATTCTTATTGAAAAAACGGAATGGCTCAGTGGCATCAAAGCGAAAACGTGGTGATGATGATGGGAAATGATAAGAACGATAAATTTGATCTCTATGATCATGTGAAACAAAATCTTCTAAAGCGTGCCAATCACCATGGATTTCTTCCTTATCATGACCATACTTCTGGCGTGTTCTTTCTGCTTTGTACCCTTTATCACCTGAACCGAAAAGAGGCAAAGGCCGTACTGCAAACATTAGCCAGGCAAGGTTATATTTCATTACAAAAGCGCGGTGTTATGCTTCATGATTCTGTGAATGTTATTAGTGAAAGATCAAGGGGAGATTCCTAACATCACTGAAAAAAACTTCCAACTTATTCTGCATCGTAAATATCATCACTCTGTTTTCAAACGCACAAACCGCATCAACAGATCGGAACTGCTATATCTTTTGAAGATACTGAATCAACATGAAAAGAAATGCTGACAGGAATCCGACTCACCTATGCCCCAAATGCCTGACTCACCACTTTTACGAATTCAAAGGTGAGAAACCACCCAAATGCGACTATTGCAGCACTATCCTGTTACGGCTTGAACATTATAGGAGGCGATTTCGATGAAAGGTGTAATTGAGCAGATTTGGGACAATACCAGCAAGACTGGGAAGCCTTACAAGGCGATCCAGATAGGCGGAGAGAGATACACGCTCTGGGACAAGAAGTATTTTGACGCTATCCAAAAGGGAGAAAGTGTTGATTTCGAATTTGACGACAAGGGGAAATTCAAGAACATCACGAGCGTTCAGTTGGCTAACAATGGCAGAGGATACGAAGCTCCCTTTTCCCAACACTATTTTTCTATAAAAGCCATGCTGGAAGCTGGTCTAAAGTTCAGGAACAACATCACCTGGGATCAACTGCATAGGGACAATGACACTGCTTGGGATAGCTGGTGTTCACCTTCATCTCCACGGTTGAGATATCAAACAGCAGCCATTATTGTTGGATTCAAAGGTGAATGGAAACTCAAAAAAATATCAACTTGAGCTCAGTGAGCACAAAGAATAAAATTAAAACGTGTCATATTTCTGTAATTTAACAGAAATGACGATTTATTTTGTTGATAATGCATAAGAAATATCATATATTAATAGCAATTAATTTTCAATAATTATAAAATTCCAGCCGCAGCTAATTTGAATGTCGATGACTCTACAAGGAAAAAAAAGTGACTAATAGTAAGTTTATCGCATAACTATATCAATCATAGTCACTAAGTTTTTAATAAGGTAATATAAAAAAGATATGAAACGATAGTAGTTGGTGCGGAAAAAAGTTTTCCCTCTGTTTTTAGTTGAAGGATTGTATATAGGTACTGTAAAAAAGATATGAAACAACCGTAGTTTATTAGGAGAAAAAAATGGAAATTACTACTGCCTTTATTAGCTATATCATCTTTCGTCTGGCAATAATCGCTGCCGGTGTAGTCTGTATTATAATTGGGTATCGTCTTTTTTGCAGAGGTGTCTGGCCTGATATAGGCTCCGGTAAGGAATCTGATTTAATGGTGGAATCTCGTGACATACGGTTTACACTTAAAAACGCGGCACCTGGTACATTCTTTGCACTCTTTGGAGTGGTGATTATTAGTATTATGCTTGTTTCCAGTGTTCTTGAGTTTGAAAAATCAAGCGAATTGAAAAGTCGTAAACAAGCAGGAGAAAGCATAAGTGATACAAGCCTAACTGAAAGCTTTATTCTGAAAACGCGGAGCGGTGAGATACAAAGATTAAGTGTTGCTATTGAAAATGCAGAATATTTTAAAAATTTAAATGATACATCTAATGCTATTTCCGCTTATGAGGAAGCCATTGCAATAATAGCAGTACACATTAATAATTTAGCTCGGCTTTATTTTGAACAAGGGAAAATTGATAAAGCTTTGCCACTTGCTCAAGTTGCGGTTCAGCTTGCACCAGACAATGCCAAAATTCTAGATACCCACGCAGAGATTTCTTATAAAATTAAGAACTATTCAGAAGCGTTGCGTTTTATAGAGAAGGCTTCCAGCTTGGATTCTACATACCGTAGCAAATTGCCTAGATTTCGTCAGGCGTATAGTAACAGGGTCCTACATAAAGAGAAGTACATTGATAGGTAACATCAATCAATTAAGGTTATCCGCTCGGTACGAAATTATTAATTGGCTGACATTAAACGAATGAATTATCGGAAGGAAGTAAGTGAGTAAGAAAAACAAATGCTTGTAATATATTTATTTGAGATATTCAGATCTATTGTTTTTATGTCTATGTCAATAGATGTCTTGGTGATTTAGAAAGTCTCTCAAAGGTCTTATTATTCGGAAGCATATGTTGACAATGGTAAGATTAAATCTTTATCTTACAATATAGATTGAGCTATGGGATTTATTCGGATTAGGTAAATCTCCAGGAAATCAGGAATAAAGATCCGATTGATTTATTAATGAAATATTATTTGAACTTTTATTAAAGAATAAGTTTTTGATCGTAATGTTGGGGAAACAAGATTAACTGTATCATGTTTATTTAACAAAGGAAGATAGATGATTGCAAAAGATAAGATATTTTCAAGAAGTGTTAAAGAGAATAAAATAATGTTGTTGACCATAGCTTTTTTATTACCAATTTTGTTCCCACATTTTGTTTGTGGTCAATCTGATAAGAAGATTTTCGAGGCCATTCTTATGGAATCTATTGAAACAATAAAAAGAGAATGCGATGAAATATTTGAGAAAGAAGAAAAGGATATCCAAGCGCGAAAAAAGTTAATAGATAAGGCAATGGAACAAAATCATTCTCGACAACTTCATGCTGAGCACTCTTTCAATGAGGACATGAATAGAGTTATTTTACAGTTGCAAAATGGGCTAATTGATAAAAGGCTTGCTGAAGAATTCATAATTGAACGGACGATTAAACTTAAAAATGAATACGAATATATTAAAAAGCAAATTGAACGATCTACAGAAGACCAAGAAAAACTGAAAGCACGACAAGATAGTCTTACACAAAAATCAAAAATGTTTGCAAAAGCATGTTCGTTTTTTAACACAGGTTGTATTGCTTTGTCGCGAGGGAATGGTCTTAAGATGTATAATAACTTTAAACAGTCTGAAGAGATTTTTCAGCGATTGAATATAATATCCGCCTTGGGGCCTATCTATGCCTGTTATTCGATTTACTTTTTTCAAGTTGGTGAGAACCCACATGCTATAATTACCGCAATATGTGCGCTTGATTACTTTAAAAAAACGTTACAACATTCTTGGATACAGTTCTTCTCAGAAAGGCTTGGTGACTTATATTTTTTCTCTGGATTATTTCCTGAAGCAATGATTTCTTACAATGATGCCTTACAACATGCTAGAAAAAGAAGATTACCAAAAAATGAAATCAAAAACTTAATCTCTCTAGCCAAAGTAAACAGGGCGTCTGACGATTTTGAGAAATCATTATCACGTTGTTATGAAAGCTTAAGACTTGCCCAAAAATACAACGATTCTGATGCACATGCAGCGATTTTAAATTTGATCGGTGCGAACTTATCTGCTCGTGGGGACTATGAGAAAGCAATATGCTATTTTGAAAGTGCCATAAATTTTTCAAAAAAATGCGGAATAAACCGAGAGATAGCTGCCGGTTTTCACAATCTAGGAACTATTTATTCTTCACTTGGCAATTATGAGAAGGCGCTATATTATTTGAATGAGGCATTAAAGGTTGAAAGAATGCAAAAAATGCCGCTATGGCTCACGTTATACCAAATTGGCCTCTTTTACCTCAAGCAGAGAAAGTATAAAGAAGCCGAGGCAGTATTCATAGAGGCAAGAAGGTCTGAGCAAACCTCAGATTCTCTGAAAAGCTCCGCGTTCCATAATTGCATGGCAGAACTTTATATCGCTCAAGGTAGATATGATGAAGCTTTACTGCTTCTTAGAGAGGATCATTTAACATTGAGATGGGGGGCATTATCTATTAATAATTTTCATACCTTGAGGGGAATTGCATTAAAAGGAAATGGTAAATTGTTGGAAGCGAGCCATGAATTTCTTAAAGCGGTTATTAAAGCCGATGAGCTAAGATCAAAAGTAAGGGCTGAAACTGGTTTTTTCATTTCAGGGCCTATGGGCGGTTACTTACGTTCATACAAATACCTCTCCGCAACTCTCTCAGAGCGGCTCCTGCAAAGTGAAAAAGAGTCAGGATTTATTATGTACCTGATACATGGAATTTGGGCTGTAATAAAAAAATTTTTAATTACAATCGGATTACTGAATAAATCAATACAAAGCAACGAGTGGATTCGTGACTCGAATGTGATAATCGAGGATGAGATTTTTAAATCCTATGGGAAAAATTTGGCATCAGCAGCATTTTACTTTACAGAAGCTACTAAAGGAAGGATACTGTTAGAAACAATAGCAAGAGGGGTCGGAGAATATTCAATATCAGAGATCATACCTGAAATTAGAATAAGAGAGAAATCTCTTATTAATCAGTTATCAGCTATAGAAATCCATTTAGAAGAACTATACCAAAATAGAGAAGAGGAATATCCAGAACTGACAATCGGGAAAAGATATGAAAATTTAGTATCTCAAAAAGATAGTCTCAAGAGAGAAGTTAATTCTCTCATTGGAATAATTCAGGAGCGATATCCACGATATGCCGCTTTAAAATATCCTAAACCAAAACCGGCGGAACAACTCCCATTGAAAGAAAATGAAGTTCTTTTGGAATATGCCATCAATGATAATGCCAGTTATCTCTTTGTCGTAAGAAAAGGAGATGTTGAGAAGATTATAAAAATATCAAATACCAAAGAAGAACTTGAGAACCTGGTCAAAGAATTTTGTCTACCATTCAATAGAGATCCAGTAAGCAAAAAAATCCCGTATGAAAAATTTTCCATCGAAAAAGGAAAAGTTCTTTATGATATTTTACTTGCAATTGCATTAAAAGACTTACCTTTAGAATCCCAGATAATCATCGTGCCCGATGGCATTCTTGGCGTTCTTCCTTTTCAAGCACTGGTGATGACACCTGGTCAAGATTTACAAAGTACACTCTTTGTTGCTGATCAATGGAACATCACCTATTCTCAATCTGCTTCCGTGTTGGCACTGAATAGACTATTACAAAAGCCTAAAGCCCAGAGAACTTTGTTTGCCCTTGGCAATCCAATTTATAATGATAAAGATACACGATATATTTCGCACAAGCAAAGAATGGCTACTATCCCACTTAATACCGCTAATTTTGACCAATATGCGGGTCGCGGTTTGGCGAGCTACATGGAACGGGGCTGGATCACTATTGAGGATGTATATCGCCCACTTCCAGAGACAGAATGGGAGGTAAAATCAATCGCATCACTTTTCAATGTTCCACCTAAGCCTCCTGATGTTTTACTAGGGATATTTGCCAATGAGACCAACCTGAGAAAGTCACTACTGAGATCATATCGCTATCTCCATTTCGCTACTCATGCTGCCTTATCAGATCGCGTGCGAGGTATCAAAGAGCCATTTATTCTTCTTGGTCAGGTAGAAAACAAAGGGAAAGACGATGGCTTCCTAAAACTCACAGAAGTTTTGGAATTGCAGCTTGATACTGACATGGTTGTTTTGGCTGCCTGTTTGACTGGCAGAGGAGAGATAATGGAAGGAGAAGGCGTGATGAATTTTGCCCGAGCGTTTCAACAGGCAGGTGCGCGGAGTGTCTTAGTGAGTCTCTGGGAAGTTGTATCTGAGATGGAGAAGGGCAAGAAAAAATTTCATCCTTCAGAAGAATATATGCGGTTGTTCTATGAATTTCTCAGTCAGGGCAAGTCTAAGAGCGAGGCACTCATGCTCGCACGATATCAAATTAAAGCGAAGTATCCGAATCCCTTCTTTTGGGCACCGTTTATTCTATATGGGGAGAGATAGGCGAAAATAGGTGGCCCTGTTTGTTGAGTAAACTCGAACTGAAATGGAAGCAAGACAAGCAGGTTGAAGGGAAAGGTGGATTCTTGACAATGGGTGAAGAAATGGACCTGAATGTGTCAGTGGAAATAGTGGCCGTCTAAAGATGTTTATTAGACAGTGAAACATCTGTGCGATATTTTTGGTGAAGTCAAAAGGGTATTGAAAAAGGAAGGAACCTGTTTTGTTAACATCGGGGATACATACTATGCTAAAAACGCAAGCGGATTTATGCATGACAGAAAAGCAGGAAACAAAAGCATCAGCTATGGACTGAATAAGGCGAATAAATTGAGAGAGAGAGGTCTATTACCAGGCAAATGCATTTCCTTGGAACCGTTTCGTTTTGCCATAGAAATGGTCAATTGTGGCTGGATTTTACGAAATACCATAATCTGACATAAGCCTATCTGCATGCCAAGCTCTGCCACAGACAGGTTCACCATCGACTTTGAGTATGTATTCTTTTTCACCAAAAGCAGGAAATATTGCTTCAAACAGCAGTTAGAGCCATATATAAAACCACTCAACAGAAGGGGCGGGGAAAACCTGAAAGCCAGGAGATTCAGTTCATGGGACAACGCAATAGGACAGAGCTCTTACAGAGCCAGAAAGATAAGACCGAACCCTAATGGTAGAAACAAAAGATGCGTATGGAGAATATCCACCAGGCCTTTTCCAGGTTCCCACTTTGCTGCTTTTCCCGAACAATTGTGCGAAATACCCATCAAGGCTGGATGTCCTAAACATGGAATCGTGCTCGATCCTTTCATTGGTAGTGGGACAACAGGATTGGTCTCGCTCAGGCTTTCAAGGAATTTCATTGGATTTGACATTAATCCGGAATACTGCGAAAAGATTGCATCAAAAAGAATTACGAAAACCTTCAAGGAATCTTGAAAATTTTTATGGTGATTCATATTTACAGCCCCAAGATATCCGAAGACCTGATCCCTGTCCTCTACAGGATCGGGAAGAAAGAAGGAAAACCGATGACAAAGGTAGTTGACAACATTTTGAGGGATTCGATCAGCGAATATATCACAAATTCGGATGAGAGCGAACCGAAAACATACATTAAATCAGCTCCCAAATCCAGGAAGCTTGAAGTCCCAGTTGTCGGCGAGATTGTTAGGACACCCTTTGGAACGGGCGAGGTGATTGATGTCAAGTACTGGAATGATATTGAGGATGGGCTTCCCGATGGAGAAGAAAAGGACGCTTTGAAGAACAGGGTTGAATTCTTTCTCGGAGACGTCAAGCGATATTTCGAATATACTGTAATCTATGAGGAAGGGGACACCGCTACTTTTGATTACAGTAGCCTCGACGAAGATGTTGCAAGGGGGAGACAGGCATGAGGCTCGAAGCGAAGATCAAAATGGGATATTACCCAACACCTCTGTCAGTGGTTGACAGGATACGGTCTTTTCTCAGATTCCCCCAGGATAAGGTGAGCCTTTTCGATCCATGCTGCGGTGAGGGCATGGCACTGAAGACTCTCGCTGGAAATGATAAAGCTACCACCTATGGGATCGAGCTTGATGAATACCGGGCAGAGCAGGCCAGATCACACCTGGATCAGGTTCTCAAAGGTAGTTATGAAGACTCCAGGATAAGCAACAATGCTTTTTCCTGCCTTTTCCTCAATCCTCCCTATGACTGGGATACCCCCGCTGAACAGAGAGCCAGTGAAAGAAAGGAGAAAACGTTCCTCAAGGGAACGGTTAAATATCTGCAGCCACGTGGCGTCCTTGTATATATAATCCCACAGCACAGAATGACTGATGATGTCGCAAGGATAGTTTCCTACAGTTTTGAGGATTGCAACGCTTTCAGGTTTCCCGATGATGAATATCAAACCTACAAACAGATCGTTTTGTTCGGGTCGAAAAAGCACAGGAGTTTTTTGAATGAAACCGACTTTGCAAACCTTAAAGACATCCCTGCTATTGTGCTCGATGAGATTCCATATTCCGAGTCCCCGCTTTATAGCCTACCTGCTTCAAAAGCCATCCACCTGTTCCGCACATCCGTAATAGATGAGGGAGAACTTGAGAGAGAAATGACTAACTCTACGCTCTGGCAAAGACTCAACGGATACAACGGCATGGATAACGACCATATCGGAAGACCTCCTCTCCCTCTGCATACGGGTCATCTCGGACTCCTGCTGGCGAACGGCTATCTCGACGGCGTTGTGGGGGAAGGCCAGGACAGGCATATCGTGCGCGGAAAAGTGGAGAAGATCACTAACAGGTATGATGAGTACCACGGAGATGTCCTCATCGAAAGGGAGGTTGATAGCTACAGGGTATCGGTGAAGATACTCAGAAAGGACGGGAATATCCTGACCCTGATGTGATGGCCAATGCTGGAGAGAGTAAGATACAGGGATTATTGCAGCGGGATAGAGGTAAATGCATATACCAATGGCTATGCTTACGATCAATATTTCAGCGTGTACCTGCTATCGGTTGCAGGGTATGACAGCAGCGTCAATGCGATAACATCCGCTCTCGTATCAGGGAAAACCGTTGAAATATTATCCAGGAATCCCCTCGACCTCGGGACCGTATTCGGTCAGAAATGCAGAGTGCTCGCTACCAAGCTTGGCAGCGGCCTGCTGCATCAGATCGTCCTTGATGACGGATTCTTCAGATCCCATGATGCGGGAAGCAAGCTGCTGTACATCCATAAAGATGAGCTTACACCCCTGATCGTGTATGATACGGTTAAAAGAGGCTGCTCAGTCCCGCTGATTCCAGAGTGGTCCCAATGGCTGTACAGCAGGATGAAGGAAGGTAACGGCATTGAGGAGCTTTCAGGTACGGTGAAGGTTCTGAAGCTTGCTTTTGACGAAGAGGATCTGGACTCCATGGTTTCGGAAGGGATCAGGAACGGAGAAATAGACTTTTAGTGGTCGCAATGCTGGATGACATAACAGGAATGACAGATTATCTGAGAAACTACGGCAATGAGCTTACCGACAGGATTAAACAGAGGGCAGAGCCTGTGTTCAATCCAGGCGATCAATGGAATGACAATCTCTACCGACTCAAGAAGAAGCCGTATCAAGCCCAGGGAGACGCCATAATGGGGATTTCCAAGCTCCTTCAGGACTATGATTCCGCAATTGTTGTCGGGGAGATGGGCTGCGGTAAGACCCTTATCGGCGCTTCGGTTCCTTACGTGTACGAAAACGGCGGAAGGCCTGCCAGAACCCTTGTAATGTGTCCGGGACATCTGGTAAAGAAATGGCAGCGTGAGGTTCTGGGAACGGTTCCCGAATCCAGGGCCAAGATCATAAGGAGCCTTGATGATGTTGTTTCTCTCGACCGATATGCAGGAGTGGATGTCCCTGAATACATGATCGTGAGCAAAGATCGGGCAAAACTTGGCTATGCCTGGAAACCAGCCGTTGTTTCAAAAAGAGGCGACTATCATTGTCCAGACTGCTACGGGATAATTCTTGACGGAGACGGAACGCCTGTCGGCTACGATTACCTGAAAAGGAATAAAAAATACTGTCACGAATGTAAAAGTCCCCTCTGGGAGGCAGACAACAGCAGGTTCAGGAGATTCCCCATTTCCGAGTACATAAAGAAATACCTCAACGGCTATTTTGATTTCTTCATAGCGGATGAGGTGCGCGAGTTGAAGGGCGGTTCCACTGCCCAGGGCAATTCTTTCGGAGCCCTGTCAAGCGCCTCCAAAAAGACGCTCGGACTCATGGGAACACTTCTCGGAGGGTATGCCGATGATATTTTCTATGTGCT
>Ga0209636_10003410_pt1 | contig 16226 bp, 13 predicted proteins | sample DeeMarSWOR152_54_FD_187464 | JGI IMG/M metagenome (GOLD analysis project Ga0209636, IMG submission 187464) | Marine sediment microbial communities from White Oak River estuary, North Carolina - WOR-1-52-54 (SPAdes) (version 2) | ecosystem: Environmental > Aquatic > Marine > Intertidal zone >...
TACTCAATGCCACAGTCTCCAACTTTGGATTGAATAACGAGACTAATGTGGAGCTGTTTCTATTGATCAACGGCACCGCAGTTGACTCTACAACGATTTCGGAACTGCTGACTGGAGCATCTTATACGCTTGGTTATGTCTGGACTCCAACGGTTTTGGGAACGTACAACATAACCGCATATGCGCCTCCTGTACCTGACGAGACTTTTACAGGGGATAACGTTGCAACGAAAATGGTTAGAGTGCTACAAATACGCGATGTGGCTATAATCAGCGTCACAACCTCCGCCATCGAAGTTTACGAAGGACAGATAGTCAACATAACCGTCGTCGCCAAAAACGAGGGAATAGTAACCGAAACCTTTGATGTAACGGTATACTATGACGCCAGTGTTTTCGGAATACAAACCGTCACCAATCTGACCGCAGGTGCAAACGTAACCTTAACCTTCAGCTGGGATACAACAGGCGTGGAGCCTAGCCTCATAAGCTACACGATAAAGGCGGTAGCAACCCCGGTCCCCGGCGAAATAGACACAGCCGACAACACCTACGTCGATGGCAGCGTGAAAGTCAAAATGCTTGGAGACATAAACGGCGATGGAATCATTGACATAGAGGACTTAACAATATGCGCTTTAGCCATGTGGTCGCAACCAGGAGACCCTAAATGGAACCCAATTCTAGACCTAAACAATGACGGAGTCATAGACATCACCGACCTAGTCATGATAGCAATACATTTCGGAGAAACGTGCTAAACCAAACACCTCCTTTTTTTCTGTAACATTAGGTTATCTCTTAAACAAACAATATGTCGGGAAAAAGCAGAGATTTGGGGCGAAAAAATAAATTTGAAAAAAAATCAAATGAGCGCTTTCATACGGCTCATGCTATATGTAAAGGCGTGCGCGCAAAATAGTTAATTTCATCAAGTATTTCATTTGATACATTTTGTCACGCTTCATCAACATCCAGTCGAAAGAGGTGTGTATCATTCTCGTTTCTTGTCACATTATCTGAGATCAAATAATTCAAATAGCCTTAATTTGATTCAATCGAAGAATGCTACTGAAAACTTTATAAGCTCCATTGACGCTTTGATATGTACTTGGAGAAAGGAGGACTGTTTTACAGAGGGTTGTGGATAAATGAAGTTAGAGGCAATATCAGGGGTAATGCTGACACTGCTGTTGATAGGCATGTTAAGCATAACATTCACATCAGCATTTGCAGTTGAATGTAAGATCTTAATTGATCAAACCCACGAGGAATTGCCCGAATATGCTCTCACGGATTACATCTCAAGCCTTCAAGCTGCAGGCTACGTAGTGGACATACTCACCAGCGGACCTGTAACGGAGATGGCACTAAGCGGCTACGATGTCTTCCTAGTTATACTTCCTAAAGTGATTTTCTCGTCTGGTGAGGTTTCAGCGATTGTATCCTTCGTTAGCAATGGGGGAGGCTTATATTTAGTAGGAAACTATGTGCCAGAATGCGTTGATCCTTTGAATGCGATCGCCATAAACTTTGGAGTTACATTTAACAGCGGAGATACCTTAGGATGGCAAACAATCACGAACATTAGTTCACATCCAGTGGACCTTGGCGTGAACTCGTTTCATATCTGGGCAGCTGACCCTCTGGACCCTGTGACTTCCCCCTCTGTTTCTTTGGCGTGGGCTTCAGGAGGCGAGACTGTTCTGGCGGTGGCGGGATCTGTTTATGGGGGAAAAGTTGTATCCTTTGACGATGCGACGCCTCTTCACAACACCTACTGGAAGGAAAACCTCACTGAGGACGATATAGAACTGCAAATGAATATCATTGCTTGGCTTTGCACGCGCGAGCGCGCACCCGTTGGTGGCATAGCAACTCCAATAAACAAACCAATAGATAAACCTGGATCGTTGACTCCTTGGATATGGCTATCAACAATCATACTTCCATTAATCGCAATAGTAGTCTTCGCCAAGCTCAGGAAAAAGAAACAATGAATCTTCTATTTGCGCGCGCAACACAGAGCAGGTGCTTCTTGGTAATTCATCTAACGTTTGGGATAATGGTTGTGAAGGAAACTACTGGAGCGACTACACTGGTTCAGACGTGGATGGAGATGGAATAGGTGACACCCTTCTTCCTCATCAAGGGGTTGACAACTATCCATTAATGAGTCCCTACATGGAAGGTGATGTTAATCATGATGCTGTCGTTGACATAGTGGATCTTGTCATAGCAGGAGTAGCTTTTGGAACTGAACCAAGCGATTCAAGATGGAATCCACATGCAGACCTAAATAGTGACGATCTAATAGACATCGTAGACCTCACCATAGTCGCAATACACCTCTGGGAAACATGGTAAAACAGTAACCAAAACAACAATCCCCCTCTTTTTTCTATTCCCTTAAACAAACAATCAAAGAACCAGTAGAATACTGCACGCACAAAGGTTTCTGGATGATGTAATATAGTATTTTCCAAGAATTTTTGGTTAGAAAAGCTTTCTGAGTATTATTATATCTTATGCTAAAACTTAACGTTCGTCGCCATAACTTAACATCAGATGTGCACAATAGAACCTTTAGATTCGCCGACATAGGGTTGTGGTTAAGCTTAAACCATAAGTTGGCATATTGATATATGGTAATCAGAAGGAGATAAACATGCTATTTATAACTCTTTTAGTGCCGAAAGGAAGAGGAACCGAAGCCGTTGAATACTTCAAAGAACTCAAACCTCCGAAGACCGTTACCATCCGTAACATTTACTTCACTTTTGGGCGTTACGACGGCGTCCTCATTTTTGAGGCCCCTGACGTAGAAACAGCCATGAACTTCGTTAGGAAAATCGGCTTTGAAACACGGTATGCGACAGAAACTTTAACAGCCATTCCTCGCTAAAAGCTTGAATTATCTCCTTTTCTTTCTTTTACGGAAAAAGTAGCCTACTCCAAAACATATAAAATGTTGTCTAGGATGTTTTAGAATCTAAAGAGGGATGAACAATTGTCATCCGTTGTTGCTAAGGGTCCAAGAGACCTTCAAAAAAATGTTCTAGCTAAAGGATTATGTTCAGCATGCGGCGCCTGCACAAACCTTTGCCCCTACATTGATATGGTTAAGGGAAGGGCTGTCCTCATCGAACCCTGTGGTCTCAGCGAAGGAAAATGTCACGATTTCTGTCCCCGAGCATACATTGACGTGCCTTCCCTTGACAAACTTATCTTTGGTTCTTACAGAAAGGACCTTGCTTTAGGTTCAAACATATCAGTAACGAAAGCCAGGGCGAAAGACAGCGAAATCAAATCATCTGCCCAATATGGAGGAGTGGTTTCAGCGCTTATCACCTACGCCCTAGAAACAGGAGAAATAAACGCTGCGGTTCTGGCAAAGTCCCAAGATAGCATCAGCGCAGAACCGATAATAGCGAGAAACAGAAAGGAAGTGCTTGAATGCGCTGGATCCAAATACATAGTATGCCCCACAGTCACAGGGGTTTTGGAAGCCATGAAGCAAGAAAAAAGCAAAATAGGCGTAGTAGGCACCCCTTGCCAAATAACTGCTGTCCGAAAAATGCAGGCTTCAAATTTCGAAATTGAAGCGGATAAAAAAGGTCTTCTAATAGGCTTGTTTTGCACTTGGGCGGTTTCACCCGACGCATACAATTACATTAGAGAGTTAGTCGGCCCCGCAAAGGTGACAAAACTTGATGTGCCTCCTCCCCCAGCTAACATTTTTGTCATACAAACCGAAGCAAAGAAAATTGAGGTTCCCCTAGACGAAGTAAGGAAGTTTATCATGCCCGCTTGCAACGTCTGCTTCGACATGACCAACGAATTCGCGGACATCTCAGTTGGCACCGTCGAAGGAGAAGAAGACTGGAACACAGTGATAGTTCGAACAAAGGAAGGAGAGAGAATTTTGCAGGGCGCCATAGACGCAGGGGTTATTGAAACAAAGCCCTTAGAAAAGGCGAGGTTCGACCATTTGTGCGAAGCCTCCTTGACCAGAAAGAAGAGAGTTCTAACCGAAACGGAAGCCGAGAAAATGGCTTATCTGACCATAAGGGAGGAAGACAAATCCAAAATAGTTTCATGACAATGGAGGTTCATAGCCATGTCTTATGTTGAAATAGATGAACCCGGCGAAAGAGTATTGTTGATGGGAAACGAAGCCATTGCCAGAGGCGCCCTCGAAGCTGGAGTCGATTTTTGTTCTGGCTATCCTGGAAATCCCGCCTCAGAAATTTTGGAAGCCCTAGCTAGAGCCGCGAAGAAATTCGATTTTTACGTTGAATGGTCTGTCAATGAAATCGTTGCCTTGGAAACAGCTGGTGCTGCTGCCTTTACGGGCTTAAGAGCGCTAACTGCCATGAAAAATCTGGGAGCTGATGTTTGCGCCGATTTTCTAATGACCGTCAACCTTTCGGGAACAAGGGGAGGCTTTGTCCTAGTGACTGGTGACGATCCATCTGCCCACTCCACCACATCGGAGCTAGACACAAGAAACTACGCAAGGTTCGCCGAGATTCCGTTGTTGGAGCCTGCAACCACCCAAGAAGCCAAGGATATGACGAAGTGGGCCTTTGATCTGTCTCAAGAACTGGGAGTCATATGCATGGTACGAACCGTCACAAGGCTTTCGCACTCCCGAGGCGTAGTTACCCTTGGACCAATAAAACGTGACAAAAGGTCGGCTGAATTCAGTTCACAAGACGTGTGGACGTCAGGTTCGTCTACGATTGAGTGCATGTTCCACAGCATTCTACATGAAAAGTTGAAGAGAGCTCAAGAGAAATTTGAAGAATCAAAGTTTAACTGGTACGTAGGCAAGGAGGATGCCGACTTCATAATTATTACGTCTGGAACCGGGTGGCCATACTCGCTTGAAGCAGTGAAGTTGATGGAACTTGAAAACGAGGTTGGAATACTGAAACTTGGAACCACGTGGCCACTCCCAGAGAAGCTTGTTGCAAGCCACCTAAAACATGCAAAGGAGGTTCTCTTCGTAGAAGAAACAGATCCATTCCTAGAACAAAACGTAAAAATTTTAGCAGCAGAATTAGCTGCCGAGGGCGTAGGTCCCATAAAATTCTATGGCAAGAAGTCGAACCACATTCGAGGCGAGTACGGCGCTGGCACTGGCGAACTAAACGTGGACATTGTGATAAGAGCTTTAACGGAAACAAAGAAAGCGACATATCCTCTAAGGGAAAAAGAATACTCAGAAAAAGCGCAGAAATTACTAGGTTCCTACGTGCCAGCTAGATCCATGGGCTTCTGTGCTGGCTGCCCCCACAGAGCGTCTTTCTGGGCAATAAAGAAGGCTGCGAAATGGGATGGAAGGGAAGCAATCGTAACAGGTGACATCGGATGCTACAGTCTCGGTTTGTTGCCAACAGGATTTTCAGTGGCGAAAACTTTGCACTGTATGGGAGCGGGAATAGGAACAGCAAATGCCTTCGGAAACCTGAAAGATTTCGGCTTAGACAAACCCGTCATAGCAATCGCAGGAGATTCAACATTTTATCATGCTTGCATGCCAGCGTTGGTTAACGCCCGCTGGAACGGATCTAACATCCTCTTTGTAGTCTTAGACAATAACACCACGGCGATGACTGGGCATCAACCTCACCCAGGCACAGGGGTTAACGCCATGGGCGATTCTTCGCCAAGGATTCTGATAGAAGATATCTGCAAAGCCGTAGGCGCCGAAGTGAGAGTTTGTGATCCCTTCGATCTAGACGAGGCTGTGCAAAATTTGTACGAAATGCTTCAAAATGAAGGAGTAAAGGTGATGATTTTCAGGCATGAGTGTCCCCTAGCGTTTCCAGAGGAGAAGAAAGCTAGGGTCTACGTGGATCAAGATAGATGCTTAGGCGATGAATGTGGATGCGTAAGATTTTGCACCCGAGTCTTTGGTTGTCCCGGAAACATATGGGACTATGAGAAGGGTAAGGCGAAGATAGATGAGGTCATATGTAACGGATGTGGACTCTGCGCCAAACTTTGCCCAGTAGAAGCCATCATAGTTGAAGAGGTGGCGTGAAATGACTTTGGAAAAAGGTCTCTTAAACATAATCATAACGGGCGTTGGAGGACAAGGGAACGTTGTAGCCTCCCAGATATTTGCCTCTGCGGCGGTGCGGGATGGGTTTTACGTTTCGGTAGGGGAAACCTATGGGGCTGCTCAGCGAGGAGGAGCGGTGATGAGTCATGTCCGACTTTCCGAAGAAACTCAGTATGGTCCCCTCACACCTGAAGGTAGGGCGCACATAGTTCTCGGCTTTGAGCCAGTAGAATGTTTACGTACCATCGGAAGTTTTGGCAACGAAAAAACCAAGGTAATTGTGAATTCTAGGCCAGTTTATTCTATAGATGTTCTTTCAGGCGTGTCAAAATATCCAGCAGTAGAAGACGTTCTAAAGGCCATCACAGAACTGGTATACAGCCTACACGTGGTTGAGGCGACAGAACTTGCGAAAAGGGCGGGAGATCCGATAATGCAGAACGTTGTTATGGTGGGATGCCTAGTGGGATCAGGTTTTGCTCCTGTAAAAGTTGAAACCTTGAGGGAAGTAATTAAAGAAACCTTTGCGAAAAGACGCCCAGAAGCAAATTTGAAAGCCTTCGAATTAGGAGTGAAAGAAATTAAAAGAACAAGCCCTCTCTGAAACCCTAAGGATTCTTTAGTGCTTCGCTTCTTCGTTATCAACTGGTTATTACTTAGGCAGTAGACGAAACTAGAAAATCTTTCCGGTGTTCAGTATGTTATTTGGATCGAAAGCCTTCTTTATCCTTCTCATGAGTTCTATTTTTACGTTGTCTTCCATTTCCAGGAGGTACTTTCTCCTTTCAGAACCAATACCGTGCTCGGCTGAAATGGTTCCTCCAAGATTTTTTCCAACTCTGTAAATTTCCTTGAGAATCGTTGAAAGTTTATCGGCATCTGGCTCCAATATGGCTAGATGTACATTCCCATCCCCAGCGTGGCCAGCACCTGCGATGATGGTAGCATACTTCGCAGATATTTCATGTATCTGCTCCACAAAGTTCGGTATTTCACCGCGAGGAACTACAACATCTACTAAATCTGTTGCACCAGCATCTTTTGCGGCATAAAAAGCCTTCTCTCTTAGTTCCAGCAGTTCTCGTCCAGCTCTTTCAGTAGGAGGAACGAATACGTCAATGGCTCCATGTTTCATGCAGATGTCACTAATGAACTCGGCATCTTTGAAGGCTTCTTCAGAACTCTTTCCCTCTAAAACTATGATTAGAAATGCTTCCGCTTCATCGCGTACGCGTTCACTTATGGGAACTTTTGTTCCCGTATAGTTCTCCATAGCGTTAAGTCCAAGTTTTTCTAAAAATTCGATGGTTACGGGGATTACCCCAGATTTTAGTATGATGGGGACAGCTCTGATTCCGTCGTTAAGGTTTTTGAAAGGAACGAAAAGCGTTGTCGTAGCCTTAGGACGTGGAAGAAGCTTCAATATGACCTTGGTTACCACTGCTAAAGTTCCTTCGGAGCCAACGATTAATTGCGTTAGGTCATACCCTGTTGAAACTTTCACGTATTTTCCACCGGTTTCTATTATCTCCCCACTGGGCAAAATGGCTTCCAATCCTAAGACAAAGTGCCTAGTTACGCCATACTTCACCGCCTTCATCCCTCCAGCATTCGTAGCGACATTGCCTCCGATGGTGGCGCTTTCTTCTCCTGGATAGATCGGATAATATAATTCACGTGCCTCAACAGCTTTGTAGAGATCGGCTAGGACGACGCCGGCTTCAACGGCTGCCACGTAATTTTCTTCGTCGATCTCTAAGATTTTGTTCATTCGTTCAAGGGATAGGAGGATGCCGTCAGAAACAGCTACGCAGCCACCGGCTAGACCGGTTCCTCCACCTCTTGGTGTAACAGGAATCCTTTTTTCATTGGCTAGACGTAATATCTTTGCTATCTCTTCTGTGCTTCTGGGTTTAGCCACTATTTCTGGTAAGCAGGGCTTTACGGTAAGCGCTTCGTCCCGTGCATATTCTTCTTTTATGTCGTCACCGACAAGGACGTTTTCTTCCCCGACTATTGCTCTAAGTCTTTCTATAACTTCATTCATTGACATCATCTTAAAGGACGCTCAAAACATTTTATATAATTATGGATGCTCTTTCAACGGAGTGATGGATCATGGAAGTTTTTGTTCCTCAATTGGCATGGTTCGGAGACGGTGAACTGAAGCTCAAGTTTCCAGAGGAATGGAATGTTAGTGTTCAAGTCATGGAAGGTCATGGCAAAAGGTCGGTAGGTAAAGAAGAAATCATTTATGCTCTGAGAAATCCTTTTGGAACTAAGTCGCTGAGTAAACTGGCTCGAAGAAAGAAGGATGTTGTTGTAGTATTCGATGACATGACTAGACCTACAAAAGCGTATGAGGTTGTGCCGCACGTTATTAACGAGCTTCGAAAGGCAGGCATTAAGGATGGCAACATAAGGTTTGTATGCGCCAACGGATCCCACGGAGTATTTGACAGAGAAGATTTTGTTAAGAAGCTTGGCGAAAGCGTGGTTGAAAGCTATCCAGTTTTCAATCATAATCCCTACGCCAATCTGATATATTCAGGTCGAACCAAATACGGCACTCCTGTCGAAATTAACGCCGAAGTCATGGCATGCGATCTTAAGATTGCTCTTGGATGCATCGTTCCTCACCCATACTTTGGATACGGTGGAGGAGCTAAGATAGTTCTTCCCGGGATTGCTAGTATACGTAGCATATGTTATAATCACGGCGATTTGGGTGGCCTTTCGACGGCGCAGAATCACAGAAAAGTTCATCCATCTTGTGACCTAGCCTATGGAAGAGTGAACGAAGAAAATGTTTTGAGGCTTGATTCCGAGGAAGCGGCTAAGATGATAGGTTTAGATATGATTGTAAACGTTCTTGTGGACTTGAGAAGAAATTCAACAGACATATTTGCAGGTGACGTAGTTAGAGCTCAAAGGGAAGGTGTGGAAGTTGCCAAGGAACATTATCGTACACCAGTTCTGTCCGAAGCCGATGTTGTTGTCTCAAATGCTTACTCAAAGGCTAGTGAAGCTGCCATAGCCTCATGGCCTGTAGTAACGCTAAAGGAAGGGGGAGATTTTGTTCTCATAGTAAATGCACCGACGGGTCAAGTAACGCATTATGTTCATGGAAGATGGGGAACCAAGGTTTTCAGCGACTTATATCTTGCTCCGCCCAACATACTAAACAGAGCGGGAAGGATCATATTGCTTTCTGAACAGCATGAACAGCAACCGTGGCTTGAGTTGGTGCCTCCAGAAAAAACTGTGAAGGTAAAAACATGGAAGGAGGTTATAGAGGAACTGAAGAATAAACACAAACATGAAGCCAAAGTAGCCGTTTATCCTGACGCAACAATCCAGAAACCCTTCTAAATCTTGGTTTGTGCTCTGTGCCCGTCAGTTTATGACGAAAATAGAATTGTTGAAGACAAATTTCGTTCTCTCTGTCTCTAGACTCCCCCTAAAATTTTTTAATAGTTTTCAACATTCTCTGCGCAGTTGCGGTAAATACAAGTCTCTGGAAAACAGCGGTCTTTCGGGTGCCAAAAGAAAAAATTGTTTGGAACTCCAAAAAAGAGAGAAGACTTTCTAGTCTCTAGGATAGGGGAGAGGGCTATCTAGAGTATTAACATGGTTCGGTGCCGAAACGGCGCAAAACACACAATTTGCTTGTTCCTGTTTTTGTGTGTGCATATTTGTGAGTCGTGTCGTATCGGTTCAGATTAAATCAAGCTGTCAATTGTGTGCAAGCGTTATTCCTTGCTTTGGAATATTTTGTGGGGGGAACACTCCTTTTAGGGTTTGATGTTCTGTGTTATAGATGGACGTTATAGAAAAAAGTTTAGCGAGGATTTTTAGTTGGCTGATGATCCTCTTTGGGGTTCGCGCAACCGTCGACACCGCTTGTCCATTACAGCTGAGGTTTTACAAGTAGCTAGGAAGGGTGCTCTTAAGACTCAGATTATGTATGAGGCGAATTTGGGTTTTTCACAGCTAAACAAATACCTGTCCCTCCTTTTGGACTATAACCTTCTTGAAGCTGTTAAAACACTTGAGAAAACCACCTACAAGACAACTGATAAGGGCTTGCGATATCTTCGACGCTACATAAAAATTATGGAATTACTGAAAAACTATCCGAAAGAAGCTAACTCGCTTCGCTTAATTAAATGCGGACCGCGAGTAATAGTAGTAAAGTAGTTCACGTTGCGCGCGCATGTTTTGAAACTAATCTAACGCAAGATAAAGTTGTGTTGAAACAGAACTTACCTACACTTCCTCTTCCTTTTTTTGTTGCGCGATCTTTGTGCTGCGCGCGCGTACTGCGACTCCAAAAATCTTTCGCTCACTCAAGGACTAACGCTATATTTCACGAGCCAGTCGGGAACCTTCATGAATTGCCTCTAGCACGTTGCCTGGTTCTTTGGCGTTTCCTATGGCATAGATTTCCGCCACTTTGCCTTCCAACGCTTTCATTAGGCTTATATTCGGTTTTGATCCCACGGCCAGCACCACACTATCCGCCTCTGCAGTTTGTTTCACTCCATCTTTTTCGTAGACTACGCCGTCCTCGGTTATTTCCTCAACCTTTGCGTTGGTAATCATGGCGACACCAAGTTTCTTGAGCCTCTTGTACAACATCAATATAGTCATAGGAACCATATCCATGCCGATTCTCCTCAACATCTCCAAAATCGTCACCTTCTGACCTTTTTCAGCCAAGAACTCCGCTGTTTCGGCGCCAACCATTCCACCACCGACCACAACAACCCTTTCCTTAACCGACGCCGTACCAGCGAGGAGATCGTAGGCAGTAACCACATGGTCTCCCGCAACTCCAAGAATTTCCGGAACGGTTGGAACCGATCCGGTGGCAATGAACACCATGTCGGGTTTAATTTTTTCAACCAGCAGAGGAGTAACCTCTTTTCCCAGCACGACTTTCACTCCAAGTTTGCGAATTTGGCTTTCCAGATACAGTGCTACATTCTTCATTTCCTCCTTGTAGGGTGGAACAACAGCTAGATTCAGTTGCCCTCCCAACCTACCACTTTTCTCGTACAATACAACCTCATGTCCCCTAAGGGCTGAAACTCTAGCAGCTTCCATACCCGCCGGCCCTCCGCCAACAATAAGAACTTTCTTCGGAACCTCCGCCTTCCTAATCCGATACTCCTCTTCCTTTCCCAAGGCAGCGTTCACGGAACAAGCGATGTTCTCGTTGAAGAATAATCTGGCTATGCACTCATCGCAAGCGGTACATCTTCTAATGTCATCTAACGTTCCAGCGGCTGCTTTCTTCGGTAACTCAGGATCCGCCAGCAAGGCTCTCCCCATGGAAACTAGATCAGCTTTCTCTTCCTTCAAAATTTTTTCAGCCAGTTCAGGATCGTTGATTCTCCCCACGGCAATAACGGGAACATCAACAACTTTCTTTATACCCGCAGCCAAATGCACCATGTGACCTCGAGGAAGGGACATGGGACCTGTTGTAACGGGCACAGGTGAATCGTAGATACCTCCAGATATGTGGAGGATGTCTACGCCTGCGGCTTCCAGCATCTGCGCAATCTTCTTTGTTTCTTCTAAGGTAAGGCCGCCTTCGATGTAGTCGTCTCCGTTGATTCTGCAAAGAATAGGATAATCGCTGCCCACTTTGTCTCTAGTGAGCTCTAGAATTTCGAGGAGAAATCTTGTTCTGCCTTTTACGTCTCCACCGTATTTGTCGGTTCGTTTGTTTGTGAGAGGAGACAGAAACTGATTTATCAGGTATCCGTGGGCGCCGTGAATTTCCACAGCATCAAACCCAGCCGTCTCAGTTCTTCTCGCTCCCTCAGCAAAGGCTGCTATAACATCTTGGATTTCCTCGACAGTTAATGCCCTAGGAGTTTCCCGTGTCAACCGACAGAAAACTTCTGAGGCGGAAACCGGTTGGGTTCCAATGATTAAGGAGGAGGATTGTCTGCCGCCATGGAACAATTGAAGTGCAGCCTGGGCACCGTTTGCCTGTATCGCGGCAGCCAACTTCTTCAATCCAGAAATTTTGTCGTCATGGTCTACGGCTAACTGCCTGATGCTGCCTTTACCTCTAGACTCTACGTAGGCTCCCTCAACGATTATCAAGCCCACGCCGCCCTTCGCCCTTTCCACATGATAATTCACTAGACGTTTAGTCACGAAGCCGTCGTCGGATGCAAAGTTTGTACCCATAGGCGGCATAACTATCCTGTTCTTAAGTTCCATGATGCCGATTTTAATGGGCTCAAACAGCTTACCCATACAGAATTTCCTCCCGTGAATGTTGTTACAAAGCTTGTTAATTCTTTTGAACTTTACGAACCGCACACATATTAATGAAGAAAGCTTATTTAGGCTGAACGGGCTCAATTACCTTTTCCTATTCAAAACGTAAGAGAATTGAAAATGAAAGAAAGTGTTACGGTGGAAAATTTTCGAGAGCTTTTCGAGACAAGGGATAGTGTTGCAGCCGAGTGGAAGAAGACTGGAAAGAAAGTTGTAGGTTGCATATCAACCTATACTCCGGAGGAAATCATTTACGCGGCTGAAGCCTTGCCGGTAGAGGTAATGGGTAAGGCTGAAACCTTTTCTAAAGCCGACGCGTATCTACCTAGCTTCGCGTGCTCCTTTATGCGTGGATTCATGGAGGTGCTTCTTGAAGAAAGATATGGATACCTAGACCTTCTAACTTTACCCGCTTTATGCGACTCGCTGAGGGGATTTTATGGCATATGGAAGCAGATTTCGGACGAACCGTACGCCTATCTTTTGCATTATCCAACCAACCGCTCCGAAGAAGCTTCTGAATATTTTGCTGAAGAAGTTGAAAGGTTTAAGAACTTCATGGAGAAATTCGTCGGCAAAAACATTTCTGAAAAAGATCTGAGAAACGCCGTAGACGTTTACAATGAGAACAGGAGGCTTCTGAAGAAACTATACTGGTTAAGGAGAAAGGAGTCTCCGCCAGTCTCCGGTGTAGAGGCACTTGAAGTGGTACTCTCAAGCATGACTACGCCTAAAAACCTGCACAATCAATTGCTCAAGAAACTTTTAAGCGAAATCACCGAGCGCGAAGAGTATCCGGAAGGCGGAGTCAGATTGCTCGTTTCAGGTCACATCGTAGACGATCCAGACGTCCTAAAGGTGATAGAAGATTCTGGTGGAATTATAGTTTCAGACGACCTTGACAGCGGATCCAGATACTTCTGGAATCTTGTGGACAGCGAAGCAAAGCCCATAGACGGCATAAGTAGGCGCTACATAAGAATTCCGTCACCGTATGGTTCTCCCATAAAAGATAGGATAAGCTATCTTAAGATTATGGTTAAGGCGTTCCAAGTAGAGGGCATAGTGTTTCTGACGAGGAAGTTCTGTGAACCATACCTCTTTGACTATGTAACCTTGGGAAAGGCTGTTAAAGAGGAGGGAATCCCTTCATTATACCTTGAATACGAGTATCCCTTGGCCAAGGGAGCCCTCAAAACTCGAGTTGAAGCTTTCGTGGAAATGTTGGGGTAGATGCCTATGTCAAAACGAGCTAGAAGAAGCATTTCGGCGGCTAGAGAAATAACAAGCCTAGTTGCGACTCATTATATGAGTGCCATTCAAGCCCATAGTGAAGGCAGGTGGGTGGCTTGGCTTACCGCAGTAGGACCGCCCTTAGAAATGTTATACGCCATGGGAATTCAACCACTCTTCCCCGAAAACTACGCTTGTGTCGCAACGGTTATGAAAGCATCTCGTGGCATGTTTGACATTTCGGAGGCGTACGGTGTCTCCAGAGACTTGTGCTCCTACGCTAGGTGTGTAATGGGTTCTGTGCTTGGAGGTGAAGCGCCCTTTGGGGGAATGGAGAAACCAGACATTCTGTTATCGACAAAAAACGTTTGTGTAGTCTATATGAAGTGGTGGGAATTGATGGCTCACACCCTTAAGTGTCCACTATACGTCATAGACTCCCCCGCCATCACCAACAAAATAGAAAACTATCATGTGAAATACGTTGACAAACAGTTAAGAGACCTCGTGTCGCAGCTTGAAAAGATCACTGGAACAACTCTAGACGAGGAGAAGCTGAAAGAAGCTGTAAAACTCTCGGACCGCGCTGCAGAATTGTGGCGCAAAGTCATTGAACAAAGAAGAGCTAAGCCTTGCCCCATGGGGGTTACAGACTCCTCTGCTGCAATGTTTCCCATTGTAGCCTCAGCAGGAACACAAGAGGCTGTGGAATATTATGAAAGACTGCTAGACGAAGTGTCTACGCGGGTTAAAGAAGGCGTGGGGGTCCTTGAAAACGAGAAGTTCAGGCTTTTGCTGAGCGGAATACCTTACTGGCATCATCTGCGGATGTTCAACTATTTGGAAAAAAAGTATGGAGCGGTTTTTGTCCACGAACTTTACACCGCGACATGGGGTATGGCGAGCCTAAACTCTGCAAAGCCCTTTGAAAGCATGGCGTACAAAACGCTTCTTAATCCAACTAACATGCCCATACGTTGGGCAAAAGAATGGGTTAGCGGACTTGTTAAGGATTTTGACGTAGATGGAATGGTTTTGCTTTCAAGTAGGTCATGTAAGGCAACTTCGATAGGCAACTTGACAATTCAGAAGGTTTTGAGGGAGGAGTACGGGATTCCAAGCGTCATATTAGAAGCTGATCACACAGATGACCGAGTCTATTCAGAAGCTGAAGTCACAGCGAGGCTTGACGCCTTCATGGAAGTGTTAGGAGCAAAATAAAAGGGAAATAGACACAAGTTTTGCTGAGCCAGCAAAAAGAGCATTTTGCAAGGATTGTCGAGCAGCAGAATCTCATTAATAAATATCAGTCATGCATCAGTCGTGGGCGCGCAGGATATACAATCTTCTTTTTAGCGTAGCTTGCTTTTTTGAAAAAACATTGTTTTCAACATTCTGCTGTTATTAGGATCCAAATAGAACTCATTAGCCTTGAAACACATGTCACCTCGATGTAGGTAGTTCAAGTGCTTTACATTTATAAGCAATAACACTGTTATAATATTATGTGGACATAAGTTGCGGCCACCATGTGAACTTGTTGTGCGATCCGTGCTGCCAGCGGTTCGATCTTTAATAGCTAGGAGACTCATCGAGAAATATCATTTTTCTCAGGTAGCCGCGGCTAAAAAGCTTGGGACAACCCAGGCTTCCATAAGTCATTACCTCTACTCGAAACGAGGAGACAAAAGAATGAAACAGCTTGAAGCCTCCCCTTCTGTCCGAGCCATAGTAGATGAAATCGCTGAAGGCATCGCAACCGAGAAGTTTTCACCCTTCGACGCCATGCTACACTTTTGCAAGTTATGTAAGGTCCTCAGAACCGGAGACTTGATATGTGATTGGCATAAAGAGTTCCTCGCGGTTCCAGAAACTTGCGATGTATGTCCACCAACCATTAAGGAATAGCACAAACTACACAAACACAATAACAGAACTGTATTCTTCAGTAACAGCATTCTTTCCTAACAAGGCATAAAAGCGTGGACATTATGAAAGTATCACGTCAGAACACGGTGCCAAAGATGCCGAAAAAGCCTCGACGACATTTCCTAAAAGAAAAAGAGGCAAGAAAACTTCTCCTCGATTTTTCTCAAAGGCTCAAAACAGACTTTGAACAATTGCTAGGAGCTAAACCACGCATCGAGGTAAACGAAACCGAAGCTGCTGAAATCTTTATTGTCCAAGGAAAACCTTTGTTAGCAAGCTCTGGTGGTGTGCTTTTTCCCACCCTAACCTTTGACGAAGTTTTCTCCCTTCTTCCTAGAATCGTGGTGGACATGGGTGCTGTTCCCTACGTTTGCAAGGGAGCTGATGTGATGGCTCCCGGCGTTGTTAGCATTAAAGGAGAATTCAAAGAAAACGATTTTCTTCTCGTTGTAGATGAGCGCCACAGTAAACCTTTGGCTATAGGCGTTGCCCTCTTCAATTCGCAAGCTATGAAAAATATGAAACATGGAAAAATTGTGAAAAACGTTCACCACGTGGGCGATAAGCTCTGGAACCACCTAAGAAGTTTTTAATGAAAAGACATTTGGAGTATTATCGTCACTTCATAACGCCTCAAGAAAACTATAACAAAACAGTATAGCTACTTCATAAAAATTATAAAACGTTA
>Ga0209636_10003411_pt1 | contig 16220 bp, 21 predicted proteins | sample DeeMarSWOR152_54_FD_187464 | JGI IMG/M metagenome (GOLD analysis project Ga0209636, IMG submission 187464) | Marine sediment microbial communities from White Oak River estuary, North Carolina - WOR-1-52-54 (SPAdes) (version 2) | ecosystem: Environmental > Aquatic > Marine > Intertidal zone >...
AAAGACAAATCCAAAATTGTAATCCTTTCTTAATTTTTCAAAATGTTCTGGATGTGTTCCAAAACTTTTTCTTCTATCCATGTTTTCCATTAGAAATGGTAAATCTGACCTTTCCAATCTTGAAAAATCATCAATAGTATCTGGATGTAATACAATACCATTAACAGGTAATCTGGCATTTAAATGTTTCAATTTTTCAATAATAGCATCTGTATCAGTATTGGAATTATATCTTACTTCTTTCCATGGAGCGTGAATTGAGATTGAACTATATTTGTTAGTGTCATCAATCAATCTAGGTGATAATTCAAACGCTGCTAAACTAGTTGGTGTAGCAAAACTTAATTCTATTGCAGTAGCTCCAAGAGAATGATATAATCTAATTACATCATCAAATGCAACATCCGACCTGTAAAGACTACCTGTGGTAAATCCAATCCTTTCCATAAGAATAGTTATTAAAGAGTAGTATATAAATCTTATTTAATTAATGGGCTCCTTATTCTTATGCTTTAAAGGACTTCGTCCTCCATACGAAAGTCTTTTCTCAACTTCTCGCTTCGTTCGACCCTGCCACTCTGAATTTTGAAAAACTAAAAAAACCGATTGATTTATAAAAAACCTAAAAATAAAGCACAATATGAGAGAACTTGATAAAGTTTTAGATCATAATGAAAGAGTACATTGGGAAGGCAGACCAAGATTTTGGCCTTTTTTCCTAGGGGGTTTTTCAGCAGCAATATTTGGAATCATATTCTTAGTTGTAGGTGGAATGTTTGTAATTCAAGGAATAGCTAGCGGTAATTATGTTTTCATTTTTCTTCCACATTTTTGGATTGGTGTTGGATTTGTTTTTGGGGTTCCATTATACAAAGCACTAGTTTACAAACACACATATTATGCAGTAACTAATAAAAGAGTTATTCTTCAGAAAGGATTAATAGGAAGGGATTTTGAGATAATTGATTTTGATAAAATAACAAATGCAGAGGTAAATGTTGGTGTTTTAGATATACTTTTTGGCAGAAGGTCTGGAAGCATATTAATCTCAACTGCAGGCAGCTTTACCTACACAAGAAGAGGAGCTGTTCAAAAACCTTATACAATAAGTCATATAGGCAACCCATATAAACTATTTAAGTTCTTCAAAAAAGTCTCACATGCAGTCAAAACAGATATCCAGTATCCAAATAAATACAGACCAAGAACAAACCCAGGATATTCTACACGTTATAAAGCTTAACACCCAATGTCCAGTAGGTTTTATTCGTATAGAAAGGATTATATACAATCCGAGTTGCAGCTAATTAGAAAAAGAGGGCTTTGGCTTGTGTCTATTGTAATCCAATATTAAAAAAAGATAAATTAACAGAAAAAATATTTTTGATAGATTATCCTTGATATTCCTGTCTTGGTACAACACAATAAGCTAATACTTTATCGTATTCTACCCTAGCTTCGAACATAGTATTTCTACGAAAAGCAGGCAGTTTAGGATCGCTGCTAAATATCAATAAACTATCATCTTGCTTTTCTACTACCCATCCTGTCACACGATGAGTTGCATCATTTTCACCCATTGGATTCATTTCCACAATAACTAAATCATCAATATTTACATTATCCTTAAGGGGTTTTTCTGTTTGAAGATTCCTTATCATTTTTTACCTCATTTACCCATTAATATGAATGTGACATGAACTAGTATTTAAATCTTTTGGTTTATCACTACTAATAAGTAACAATATACTAAGCCCCAAACCCCTTAATTCTTTAACTAGAATGCTCTTCAAGCTTTAAGAAAGTTTTTTCTAGTATCACAGCAAAAAAGAATCAAACAACCTCCGGCTTATTATCCTCATCCTTAAAATCTTTAATCTTTTTCTGCTCTTTTTCTTTATAATCATCTAAATCTCTATCAAAAACTTTTAATTTCTCATGCATCTCTTTCAGCAAATTATCTAATTCAGAAGTCCTATCAATAAAATCTTTAGAACTAAAAATATCCTTATACTTTTTCTCAAGCTTTTTCATTTTAAATCTTTCAATAGATTGTTTATCCAGAGCTCCCATATTCAGTATTATAAGTAAAAATACTATTTAAACTTTGCTTTATAGAAATATATAGTAAAAGAACTTTAACTAATGCAGACTATAATAAACACGAGCCAACTTTAGCTTTGAATAAAAACATCGACAGCGAGCCACATCAAGTTTTCTGCTTATAAGGCGAGCATATAAACCTTCGCGCAAAAATTTTTATTTAAAAAAATAAATTAAGCGCGAGCGTTATATATAGCAAACCTGTATCAAAGAACAATCAATACAGTTTGCCCTTGTTGCATAAAATTAGAAAAAATTATAAATAAACAAATCAAAACATCAACCATGGACAAAGAAACATCTTTATTAATAATAGCAGCAATTATTGGTGCATTTCTTATAGGAAAAGGAATTACAGGATTTGCAATCATATCACAAACATGTTGTTTTTCAGGAGAAAACTGCAATCCTGAAAATATGTGCGAAGCTGCTAAGCCAGAATATAAAAACCCTTTCACAGTAAATTCCCTTTCAGTTCTTTCAGGAATAATATTTGTTATTCTATCTTTAGCAGCCCTCCATAAACATCTCCATGATCTACATAAGAGAAAATGATCAAAAACAAAAAAGAGCTGATTACGTCTACTCCTAAAGAGCATGCTCTAGAACTATTAACAGCAGGAATTAATGCTGTAATGCCACAAACCATAATAAAAAACCAAGTCTTTCTCAAACGTAATCAACTAATTATAAAAAATAAACAATTCAATCTTAAAAACTATAAAAGAATATTTGTAATCGGATTTGGAAAAGCTTCTTCTGATATGGCTAAAGCATTAGAAATAATCCTAAAAAGCAGAATAACTAATGGAATAATAATTACAACAAAAATACTAAAACTAAAAAGAATAAAACTAGTTAAAGGAAATCACCCTGTTCCTTCTCAAGCAGATATCAAAGGAGCTAAAAGAATCTTAAAACTGGTTTCTAACATAAACAAAGATGATTTAGTAATATGCTTAATTTCAGGAGGGGGTTCTGCAATATTCACATTACCAGCAGAAAACATAACACTAAATCAAATACAGAAAATGACTAATTTATTGCTAAAATCAGGAGCTAATATAAATGAAATGAATGTTGTAAGAAAGCACATGTCTGCTGTTAAGGGAGGACAATTAGCAAAAAAAGTTAAAAAAGCAACTTTAATAAGCTTAATTCTCTCAGATGTAATAGGAGATGATTTAAGCATAATAGCTTCTGGACCAACTGTTGCTAATGAATCTACTTTTAGAACAGCATATAGCATATTAAAGAAATATTATCTCATAAAGAAAACTCCAAAAAGAATCTTAGAGCATATAAAAAGAGGATTAGCTAAAGAAATACCAGATACTCCAAGAAAACTTCCGAGAACTGTCTATAATATTCTTATTGGAAATAATGAATTAGCATTAGAAGGAATGTTTGAAAAAGCAAAAGAATTAGGATTAAAACCTAAGATAATAACTTCTCATCTGAAAGGAGAAGCAAGAATAATCGGAGCAAATCTTGCAAAAAGACTTAAGAGATTAAAACCAAAAGAGGTAATAATCCTAGGAGGAGAAACAACAGTAACTGTAAAAGGAAAAGGCATTGGTGGAAGAAATCAAGAACTAATTCTAGCAGCAGTTGCTAAAATAAAATCTTTAGAAAATGTTGCTCTGGCTTCTGTCTGCACAGATGGTATTGATTATTATAAAGCAGCTGGTGCAATTATTGATGAAAAAAGCTATGCAAGATGTAAAGAACTAAAACTAAGCCCAAAAAAACACCTAGCAAATAATGATTCATTCCCTATACTTAAAAAAATAAAAGCATTAATCTTTACAGGCTATACAGGAACAAATGTCTGTGATATTATAGTTGGGTTAAAATTATAGAATTTACCTTTCTCTAAATATTCCACTATTTTCATCGTAAATAAAATCATTCTTTGCTAAATAAGGAACAAATACACCAAATTCTTCTCTAGGGTCATAATAAGGCCTTTCTGTTCTTATTTCTCTTGTTAACTGATTTATAATCATCATCAAATCACAAGGAGGTAAATCATTTTCCTCACACCACTCTGTAACTTCTTCAGGAGTTTTAGACATAACATCAGCTATTGTCTTAACCACTGCATTAAAAAGTTCAGCAAAACCATACAACATGTCCATTTTACAATCAGAAAAATCTAGTTTTATTTAAATGATTTGATATTCTAAGACTTTGCTGTTTTCCACATCTCTTCAAAAAATGTTTTGTAATATTCATAATTCTTTTTGGAATAAATAATAAAAGCAGTTGGAATATCTCCCCATATCACTGTCATTACATTATTTTTAAAGATAAAAACACCTGTTGGTAATTTGTAATTTGTATATCTAATATTCAAAGGAATTTTTTTATAATATCTTTTGACAAGAGTTTTTATATCTTTATTGCCAATTAATCTTATTTTAATTTTTCTTTGTATTCTTCTTTGATGATGTTTCTGCAAAAATCTTATTAGATCTTTTCTTCCTAATTCTTCACCCAAGGTAAAAACTCTATATTCTTCTCCTGCTTTCAGCATACTTAACATATTGTTGAATGCAGCTTTAACTCCTTCTAATCCTTCATAAATAGTTGCTTCTTGTTTTTCCTTAGCTAATTTTCTCTTTTTTTCTATTTTAGAAACAAGTTCCTGAATTTTCTTTTTTTGTAATGCAATCTGCTTTTCTTTTTCATTAAGCAAATCCACTAAATTTTTTGGATCAGATGCTTGGAAATACTTTACATTATTTTTGATTACATAAGATGCTAAGCCTTTTTTTATTAATTTTTCAAGAATTGGATAAACTTTAGAGTTTGGGATGTCTGCTTTTTTAACTATTGGTGTTGCTGATGCTTGGTCTAGCTCTAACAAAGCAAAATATACCTTTATTTCATTCTTGCTTAATCCTAATTGCTCTAGTATTTCTTTGCTCATAGGATTGTTTAATTATTAGATATTTAAAAATCTTTCTATTATCACCACATAGGGTGGGGTGAATATTAAAAAATAGCTGGCTTTTTTCTTTTTAAAGTGATTAAAATGACAAAAGGAATAAAAAATACTATATTAGGAGCAGCATTGTATGTTGCAGCAACTCTCAGCAATGGATGCGGTATAATACCAATGTATGATTTAACTAATGATGCAGCTATGGTCAGGGCTGAAAATAAAGCAACTTTAGCTAATAGAGTAACTGCTTGTGGTCTTATAGATTTAAACGCAACTGATAATTCTACAGATATTGAAAATCTTTTTGCAAGAGGTATTGCTGAATACAAGCTTGGTAATGGTTTTGACATAGCTGCTACTTACATGGCTAAAGAAGGAGATGATATTGCCAGACTTGGTATTGCTTATGGAAGAAAGATTGGTGCAAATTGTTTTGCTAAGTTAAGACTGCTTGCTCCTGTAACAGACAGCACATATCTAGCAGATGGATTATTTGTATATAATAGCAGCAAAAGGGGAGCATCTATATTGATATTATATGACCTTGAAAATAATTCAGTGCATAGTGAATTAACTGGTTTAATAGGCAGCAGTAATATCAAAGGATTCATACAACTAGTAGAAGATGGTCCTTTAGATGATCTAGAATCTAAACTAAGAATAGGATTGCATTTCTCAGAGAAAAAGTGAAATAAAAATATATTGAGATGATTAAAATCAAAATCCAATTAATTCATCCTCCTGTAGATAAATTCTATACTGGTTATATTTATGAATGGCTTAAGTCTGCACCAATTGGTTTAGAACTAATTGCAAGTAAAGTAGAACCAAAAATGCAAGGCTGCTCTGTACAAATATTTGACGGCAATAATTTAAGTCTTAATGAAATAGTTGAAAAGGTATATGGAGATTATGTTGGTGTTAGTGATTGGTATTCATGCCATCATAATGCTTTGGAGATTCTAAAACAAGCAAAGAGAAAAGGTGCAGTAACAGTAATAGGTGGTCCAAATGCTACTCATATTGCTGAAAGAATATTAAATAATCATGATTTTGTGGATTACGTTGTTGTTAGAGGCGGTGAAGATGCTTTTAGCATGCTAGTTAGAGGAGAGGACTCAAGCAAAATTCCTAATTTAGTATATAGAAGAGGAAATGCTATTGCAGAAAATAAAAGACAAAGTGTCGAATTAGACACAGTATTTGATTTAGAACATTTGGATCATTCTTTTTATGACAGAAAAAATCCTTTTCCTCTGTCTTCAATTAGAGGATGTATTAAGGCTGAGCTGGATAAAAGATGCAGTTTTTGTTCTATGGATTATAAATTAAAGCTAATGAGTCCAATAAATGTTTGGAGACAAATAGATTTGCTTCATAGCAGATATGGTTTTGAGTATTTTTTTGAAACAGGAGACAGCTTTATTGTAGGAAAATATCCTGAAAAGCTTTTGGAAACAAGACCAGATTATTTGAAAAATATAAGGTTCAGAATATATGCCAGTCCAGAACAAATAAATCCTGATTCTGTTAAAACACTAAAAGCACTTAATGTTGCAAGCATGTTCTTAGGATTAGAAACAGCAAATGAACATATTTTACAAAGAGCAGGCAAAAAATACTCTAAAACAAGTGTAGAAAATGCTTTGAAATTTCTTAATAATGCAAATATACAAGTCCAAATTCCACTTATTTATGGGTTGCCTGGAGAAACTCCTGAAACTTTAGAAGAAACTTATCAGTTTGTAAAAGAAACTCTTCAGAAATATCCTAGGATGGCTATTTTAGTCAGTCCAGCTATGCCACTTGCAGGAACAGAATTATTTTCCAGCCTTCTTGCAAACAAAGATGTAAGAGGTAGATACAAAGGAGATTTAACAGGAGATAATTTTGATTATGAGCAATTAATAAGATTACAAACTGAATATTTTACTTCTGTTACCTTTGAAGATATTATGGATTATATGGCTAAAACAAAATCATTAGTTCATGAAAAAACTCCTGGCTTTGGATTTGCAAGAGGATAAAAATGAAGTTCAGTAGATATATTGGCTTTGGAGCAGATGATGTATTAAGTGAGCGTTTTGTTTCAGAAGCTCTTGAGCAAATACTTCCTTATCATATATTATTTTAATTTAAGAAATATACATGGTTATACTTTCCATCCCAGTGCTAGGGCCATATACAGCACTTACTGCGATATATACAAAAAATAAAATACAAGTAATAAAGAACATAATCCAAAAAACATACTCAAGTTTCTTCATAAGAATATAAAGAATCAGTTTTATTTAAAATTTATGAGTTTTATAGAGATATTTTTGATTTTAATTAAATTAATTTACCCCAAAACCTCTTAAGCAGAACCACCAGATTGTCGGTTTGGGGGCCCCTGTGCTAACTATCACGCCTTCCCGCTTTCTTCCAGTTATTTAGGCGGGAAGGCGTGGAGTCGCCGAAGCTCCAACATTTTTCTTTCTAATTAATTGTGCTAGAAAAATGTTGGAGTAAATTAAAATAAATTCAAACTTTATTAAAAAGTATAAACATCAGAATTAAATCAAACCAATCTTCCTTAAATAAGCTCTTGCATTTTTTTTGAAATTCTTGCCTGTCCCAAATCTTTTTCTAAATAATTCACGACTACTATGCAATTGACTTTCTATCAATTTCTTTTGCTGTTTAAAGAGAGAGTTATCTTCTCTAAGTTTTGATGCAAATAACTTAACATAATCCATGTCTGTTTTAGCTTTTTTTCTCATATTAACCAATCTTCTTTAATGTCTTCTCTGAATTTTCCATAACCTCTCCATCAACACAAACAACAGCATAAGTATATGCTTCACTAACCTTATCTACTTTTACAACTCCAACTTCTATTTCTCCTTCAATCTCTCCTTTTAAATCTGCTAACGCTGCATCTTTATATTTCCAATGCCCAATATATTCTTTTGCATCCTCTACATCATGAAATTTTTTCAAAGCTGCCAGAGTTATAGTAGTTTTAGAAGGAACTTTGATTTGTAATATCTCAACTTCTTCAGATACTACTTTTTCACAATCACCTGTTGCCTCAATTTTAATTGGACCAAACAATTCTTTAACAGTTTTAAGCTCACTAACAGATGCGCAGCCAGAAATAAGAATAATACTTGATAATAAAATAAAAATCAGTAGTTTCTTCATTCTTCCACCTTTATTTTTTCTTAAGTTTAAAACCTATTGCTATTAATTGATCTTGTAAATCTGTAGGAAGATTGTCCCAGTTTTCTCTTATCGCATGGATCTTTAAATTCTCTAAATTTCTCTTCCACAATCTCCTCATAAAGTTCAAGCAGAGCATTTATTCTTTTTTTCATATTTCACTTCTTCTGCTCTAAAATATAATAGAATTCAATAAATAAAAATTTTTTGTTAAAAAGCCTCTGGGGAGAGTCGAACTCCCGACCTTTACCTTATTGTTATAGGATATACCAAGGTAACGCTCTAACCACTGAGCTACAGAGGCATTATAAGTTTAGATTCAATATTTGTTTATAAAGGTTTTTGTAAAAATATTTAAAGGTCGCGAGTTAAATTATTTAATATGGTCTTTGACATTAACAAAAAAATTCCCTTAAATAAGGGCAAATGTGATTTAAGAAGACAAAATCATGTTATGAAAGGAGAGATAGGAGAAATAATAATTAAAAATAAAATTCCTTATCTACATAGGACAAAGGAGTTAAAACCAAGGGATATTCTTGATTACAATTTTCCATTTGGAAAACTACCCTTGACTATTAAAAGATTTTTAACAAAACATTGGCACACCTTGGATCTATTTAGATTTGTAAGTGAGAATTATAAATTCAAGAATTTAGAGTTATATGAAGTTAAAGTAAGAAATTATTATCCAAATTTAAGAAAAGAGGCCTATATTCCAGATATTACGCGCAATGAATTAAAAGTTTATAAAACAGCTTTGAAATTAGGATTTGTAGTTAAATCAGCTACTATTTGGTTTTATGATGATTGGAGATACGACATCACTATCAAAGATTTCAACCCTAAGGATTTTAAAATTCATGATGGAAGTAAAAGCTTTCTAAATTTTTTAAAAAATTCTTCAAGATAATATTTGTTCGAATCCCCTTTCTCAATTTATTATAAATAAGAAGAAATAAAGTCCCTTGTCCTTTTTCATCCCAGGGACTTTATTTAAATATGCGAGGGATGGGATTTGAACCCACGAACCTACTAAAGGACAGGATGCCTTACGCAGATAAGTTCTTTCATCGGCATAAGCCTCAACACTTAAGCTGGTCTTAAGTTTCGCAAGGAAGTTAAATTCCTGCCTGCGCATTAAGTCTGCAAAACCAAAAGATTTTGCAATTGACCAGGCTTTGCTCTGAGGAACATTAAACAATAAGCTTAATGTTTACCCTCGCATAAAATATCTGGTCTTTTAGAAACTGGACGAATTTTATTTAAAAATGTTTCTCTTTCTTGCTAAATAATATAATTTGACAACTCATTGAATATAACTGAAAAAACTTTTCAACTAAAAGGGGTTTTGGGGCTTAACGAGAATTCATTCCAACAAGTCGTCTATATAATTCTTCAGGAACTTCACGAAATCCAGGTAAGGAAAAAGCACCATTGGGCCCATCTTGAATTTGCTGAACTATTTTCCAGTAATTTCCCTTTTGAAATAAAAATTCAAGTGTATTTCCATCAGGAGAAATTCCTACACCAGGAGTAAATAATCTTGCTGTTCTTGGATCTTGTTTAGAAATAAGAGTTACTCCAACATCTTTATCCTGAATGATATGTGTTTCAATCCCTTCTCTTGGTTCATATGAAGGTGCTTTCCATTCAAAAGTCAAGACCCCATTTTGGTATTGCACATTTTCCTCTAATGGATGTTCTTTTGTTTCCATTGCCTTGGATTTATCGAAAAGATATGTATGTATTCTACTCTCATCGAAATGCCTAACATTAAGGTTGAGATCTAACCAATATGAATGAGTTCCATTACCTCTAGAAGGAAGAATCCCTCCAAAACCTTTTAGACCATCTGGCAATCTGCCCTCAATAACTTCATCAACTTTTGCCATTTCAACTCTTATCTCTCCACGAGGCACACCATAAGCATAGAAAATATTCATACCTTGTCCTATCTCTCTTTCCTCTATTGGAGGAGTTACTAAAAGATTCCTTAGTAATTCAGCAGCATTCATTTGTTGATGTCTCATAATTCTAAGAAAAAGATAATCTTTTATAAATCTTTCTAGTTTTTACCACTATATAGATACAATAAATGATATATAAACTCTAAAGTAGTAAAATTCAAAAAGTTTATAAACTACTTCATCTTCAATTCTTTTTAATATGGGAGAAGAAGCTGATTATAAAAGACAAGAGAAAAAGCCTGATAATTCTAACAAACAGCCTGAAACCTCACCACTTGATGCAGCTGATAGTGAAATGCCAGATGTTCTTGCTGATTATCTAAGAGAAGGGGATGAAATATATAAGATTGGCATGAGAGAAGTTGATAAAAGTTCTAGGAATCTTCTTGATAGAATGCATCATCATACTTTTAAACTTCCTGAAGTAATTCAAAAAGCATTTGCTCAAGAAAGAGAATCTATTAGAAAACTGGTTGCAGGGGCTGAACTTAAAGCACAATATATTGCTCAAGAAGTTGAAAGATTTAATCAATTGCAATCAACATATTTTGAACAAGTAGTTAAACCAGCATTAGATGAAGTAAAAGCCAAAGTAGAAGAATTAGAAGGAATGTTAAAACAAGGCAAATATGCTTCAGCAGAAGAATTAGAAAAATTAAGAACAACTACTGAATCTCTGCAAAGTTCTTATGATGAAGTTCAAGCAAAACTTGGAGCTCTCCAAGAAGCACTAAAAGCAAAGTCAGATTATGATCCTGAAGAAATACTTACAAAACTAAAAGGTCATATAGCAGAAGAAGTAAAAAAACAAGTAAAAGAAATGCCTAAGCATGATATTGAAACTGTATGTAGAAAAGTAGAAGCAGAGATGACTGGTGTGATAAGAAGAAGGATTAAAGAAGAAGTAGAAAAACAAAAAGAAAATTCTCAAGATTCTTAAATTCTTATAAATTCTAAGCAGCTTTTTTCTCAGAATTTTTCTGTGCTTCAGCTCTTTGATATGCAACTTCTGCTAATTTCTTATATTTTACTTTTTCTTTAGGAGATTTGGCACTTTTTGCCATAAGACAAAAGAAAAAAAGGAATTTATAAATATTTCTTATTTAAATCTTTGATTTTAAAAGCCCCTCACCATACGCTTTACTTTTTTTCATTAATAAAAACTGTACCATGGCCAGGAATAATAAAATCTGCTAACATCTGTATCTTTTGCATACTTCTCTTAGCTTGTTCAATTTGCTCATCATCATACTGGTTACTATAAAAAACATGATCCATCACATAATAAGCATTATTAATTACAGCATCTCCTGCTATTACAAAATCTTTTAAGGATAATCTGAAAACTAATGATTTATGATCAGTAGTATGGCCAGGTGTATCAATCACCGTCAACCCACTAATTATTTCATCTCCTTCCTTGACATGCTCTGGAAGAACAATATCAGCTCCTGCTGACATAAAAGGATAAATATTGTAAGCATGATCAATGTGAGCATGTGTAATAAACACCAAATCAATATCATCAAAGTCTAACCGATGCATCCTAAGATAACCTCTTAGTATCCTCTCATTGCATTCCCTATTATAGTCAGTTTGATCCTTACTATTCTCAAAACCAGTATCAACAATAACCTTTTTCTTGCCATCTGTGACAAAAGTGACAGTTGAGCCACCAAAAAACCTCTTATTTATTTGAGGCATTGGGATTTTATACAACTTTGAACCACTTATCAATGTATCTATCGACTGTTGAGAATTAGAGCTATACTTTACTGGACGAGGCTCATCAAGTTCCTCTACCTTAATACCAAAAGGAGCTACAATTACATTTCCAGGTTTTATTATTTGATAATCTGTGACCATCTTGATTCTTAACTTTTATAAAATTCTAAGCAGCTTTTTTCTCAGAATTTTTCTGTGCTTCAGCTCTTTGATAAGCAACTTCTGCTAATTTCTCATATTTTGCTTTTTGCTCAGGAGCTTTAGCATTGTTTGTCATATAAGAGAAATACTCGCAAAGAACAGCTTCTGTTTGTCCTTCATCATGATAATCATGAGCATGAACAATTTCATGAGCAATAATATATTCTTTTGCCATATCTTCAGATATTCCATATGTTGCAGCAAAATCATTTACTCTTTGTTCAAAACCAGCTCCTTTTCCATTGCTTAATAAAATCCCTTCGTCATTATTTTTAATTATAGCAGCATAAACCTTGTCTTCTAATTCAGCGCTTCCAACACCTTTTATTTTAACCATTCTTTTTCCTTTTACATTGCCTAAATAATCAAGCAAAGTTTTGCCTTCTCCATTAAGATAATCCTTAACATAATTTTCAAAAGAAACAGCTTCAGGAACATAATGAGAATCTTTATCTCCTGTTGTAACTAATTCTCCTTCATCATCGACTACAGCTCCGCCCACTGGATAAACTACATGCCCTGCTATTTTAGAGTCTAGTGTATCTAATGCCATAGTAATATAATAAAACAGAATTTATTTTTAAATATTTAACAATTAAAGAATAATAAACTGAGACAAAAAAATCATGCTGCTGGTTCTAATTCTTCTTTTTTCTTTTTTGGTTCGTATTTCTTAATATAAGTCTTAGCTCCTTCAACAATACCAATATGGTGTTTGATTAAGCTATTGTAATCTTTTGCAAGCTCTTCATCACTCTTTTGCTTAAGCTCTTTTGGCATTAAGCTACCATATTTTGACTTATACTGTCTTACTAAATCAACATGAGCATCCCAGTCCAATGGGTCGATTTGGTGGAATATATTGTGAATATAACTGGCACTGTGTTCCTTTTCTTCAGCGACTGCTAATGCTTTTATAACATCTCCTAATCTTCCTTTTCTAGCACTTTGATAAGCAGCTATAAATCCTTTGTTTCCAGCTTCATCTTTAAATTCTTTAAGTATCTCTAAAGCCTTAGTAAATGCAATCTCATCAGGCATGTCAGTTTTAAATATTTCTTTATGATGATGCTGCATATACTTTATAATTTGTTGTCTAAAATCTGCATAATCAGTAATAGAAATCTTTTCTAACTTATATTTATGATGAGCTCTAATGTGAGGCAGCTCAACCTTTTCATTGATTTTATCAGGGTCTAATTCTTCTGTAAGTTTGTCTAAGTCTGGTTTCTCTTTCTCTTCCTTCTTCTCTTCTTTTTCTTTCTCCTCATTATTAGCCATAAACTAAGAATTAGCGATTAGTTATAAAAATTTTTCGTTTTACGCTGCTCTGCTTACAGGTTCGTATCTTTCAAGTAACTCCTTAACTTCTTGTTTTTTCTCAGCATGGTATGTGATTAAACCTTCATAACCTGTTGCTAATTGTTCAACACTTTGTTGCTGCATATCACTTGGTACAAAATTTCCGTAAATTATTTTGAATTCTCTTGCTAATTTGACATGAGTATCCCAATCTAATGGATCAACTTTTTTAAGCACATAAGTTTGATGGGTTGCTACGCATTGTCCTGCTTCAGCATTAGCTAAAGCATTAATAATATCGCCTAATCTTCCTTGTCTAGCTTTTTTGTATGCTCCTAAAAATCCACCTTGTTTTTCAAAAGTAGCTTGTAGGATTTGTTGAGCTCTTGCAAATGCTGTTTCATCAGACATTACAGTATTAAATAATTCTCTCTGATGATGTTTTTCATATTTTATAAGCTCTTGTCTAAATTCTTCATACGTTGCAACAGAAATCTTATCCAAAGGATATCTATGATGAGTTCTAATATGAGGTAATGGAAGATCATCAGTTTGATTATATTCGTCTGCAAGTTTATCTAAAGTTAGTTCTTCTCTTCGCGGTATTCGGGGTTCTTGTGCTCTTCTTTGCCCTGGTCTTCTTTGTTGTTCTTGTCTAGCTTGTTGTCTATCTTGAGCAGGTTGTTGTTCTTGAGGTTGTTGCGGTTGTTCACCTTGAGTATCTCTTGGGGGTTGTTGAGGTGGTTGCTGTCCAGGTGGTACTTGTGCAGGGGGTTGTTGTGGAGGTTGAGGAGGTTGTCCACCAGCTCCTACAGGTGGTTGTTGCCCTGCTTGTTGTTCACTTTGTCTAATAGGATATTGTTGTGGAGGTTGAGGAGGTTGTCCACCAGCTCCTACAGGTGGTTGTTGCCCTGCTTGTTGTTGTCTTGCAGCCTCGCTTGCAACATAATTGTTAAGAATATCACTTAATGTTTCAACTCTTCCTCTGTTTTCACCTATTTGATCAGCATTATTTTGTATTCTATCATGAGCCCATCCTGTAAGTCTATCATCAACAGGTTGTTGAGGTTGTTGTACATTCTGTCTTGCTTGATCATTAATTTGATTTCTTAAGCCTTCAATCATTCTTCTTAATTCATCATAATTTTGTGGTTGTGTATTTCTTTGAGCATCTATTACTCTTCCTAAATTCTCTACAGTACTTCTAAGACCAGATATTTGCTCTCGTAATTCATTATAATCACTAGGCTGTTGAGGTTGTCTATCTCTTTCATCAATTCTGCCTCTTAAATATTCTAATCCTTGATTAATTCTTGAAATATTTTCACCAATCGCATCTATTCCAGTTTTTATTTCATTGTAATCAGAATGTCCTTGTGGTTGTGCAGGTTGGTTTTGAACTAATTGATCTAATCTTTGTTCAAGTTGAGTTTTATATGTATTAAATTCATTTCTTAAATTATTAATAAGCTCTAATGGTACATTCTGTTGAGAATTTAGCTTAACAATAGCTTCGGTTGTTTTATCAAAAGCACCAGTAAGAGATTCAGCTATCTGTGATAAAACTTGTTGGTGTAGGCTCATTCCAGAATTCTCTGTTCCTCTTTTTCTCCTTGCCATTTTGCTTCACTCAATTTCTAATCTCTTTTTTCACCTTATTGTGAGCTACTGTCTGAATCATCAGGAGATTTTCCTTCTAATATCGCATCTAAATCTTTAAGAGAGCTTTTAATACCTTCCTGTAGTTCATCCCTCACTATTATTAAATCAAAGACATCTTGAACAAAATGAGTAGCTTCTGTAGGATGATCATTATAATATGTAGATTTCACAAGCTTTTCAAAGGCATTTGATTCTGCTTCACTTTCACTTTGTGCTTGCTCATTCATTGCTTTTAATGCTGATTCATATTGTGGTAAAGGCATTTCTCTTAATTCCCTTAATCTTTTCAAGACAAAGTCTGCTTCTCCGTATTGTTGTTCTAATTCTGAGCATTTTGTCTCATATGCTGTTTTTTGACCTTGTAATAATTCTTTAAGAGTGTTTCTCTCTTGCTCTAATTTTTTATACTCTGTAGTGTCAGTTGTTTTTTCCACAACTGTTTTTGTTTTAGCTGGTGCAGATTTTGCTTTACTGAACCTTTTATTAAAATCCACAACTTGCACAAGCAGTCCTATATTTTCTTCTCCAAGTTCTTTCTTATCTTTAGGAGAAATTTTAACAGCTCCATTTTTTAAGTATCTAAGAGCAACATCAACTACCTTTGCTTTTTTAGAATACTCTTCAATTTGCCTTAAATATCCTGAAAATGTTGAAGAAACTTTTCTTTTTACTTCTTCAGTATACTCATCAAATAACCTTGCAAACTCTGCAGCAAGTTTTTCTTTTAATGTACCTTTATATTCAGCCATATAAACCACCTTTAATATTAAAATCTATATTAAAATAGTAAATCTAATCCTTTATAAATCTTTCGGTTTTTTATCACTTTAGGGTAGTCATAATTAATTAAGATTTAACTTGACTAGCTAATCCTCCTATTGCTGAACTTAATTCATCTGTTCTTCCTTGTACATATCTAAGCCTTGCACCAGGATTTCGAGATATAAATAATGATCTTCTTAGTTCTTTAACCATACCTCTTATTTCTCCTACCCTGCCATTAAGATCATAAAATTGGTCAGAAATCCATAACCGCAATCCAGTCACATCATTGCCATATACAAAAGCTGTTCTTCTTTGTTGTCCAGTGTCTGTAGGTTGAG
>Ga0209636_10003412_pt1 | contig 16220 bp, 13 predicted proteins | sample DeeMarSWOR152_54_FD_187464 | JGI IMG/M metagenome (GOLD analysis project Ga0209636, IMG submission 187464) | Marine sediment microbial communities from White Oak River estuary, North Carolina - WOR-1-52-54 (SPAdes) (version 2) | ecosystem: Environmental > Aquatic > Marine > Intertidal zone >...
GATAAAGTATAAACGAGACTACAAAAGTGAAATGACAGACACTGTGGACTTGGTGGTCGTGGGTGCCTTTTACGGTAGAGGAAAACGAGCTGGAACATATGGAGCGTTGCTTTTGGCCGCATACAACCCAGGTGAAGACACCTTCGGGACAGTAACGAAATGTGGGACGGGTTTCACTGATGAAGATTTAACGAAGCTGCCAAAAATGTTGCAGAAGCACAAGATTACTCAGAGACATCCAAGAGTGCAATCAATAATCGAGGCAGAGATGTGGTTTGAGCCGGCTGTTGTAATTGAGATTCTTGGCGCAGAAATAACACTGAGCCCGATTCACACGAGTGGGATGGATACTATCCGAAAAGGAAGCGGATTGGCAATCAGGTTTCCACGTTTCACCGGAAACTACCGGCTTGACAAAGCGGCTGAAGACACAACAACAGTGGGGGAAATCATTGAAATGTATAAGATTCAATTGAAGAGAATTGCCACATAGCTGGTCCTCAAAAATGATTTTTTCAGAGAATGTTCATTCAACGATTGCGCGGTATTGTCAGTATAGCGGCTACTAGTCATTGCTGGCCAAAGCTTTGCGAAGTCGAGGGTTCAAAGAAACTTGGACATTACGATATCTTTATCCATACTCTGACTAGGACTCCCACTACTAGGCCTATTACACTCGAGCCTATCACCCATGGAAACATGATATAGAAGGTATTCAAGAAACCAACATACATTGCAACTTCCCAGCCAAAGGGATCTTGAGAGAGGTGGGCTTGCCAATCTAGCACATACCAAATGAATAAGGACGCATAGGTTAACGCGATGATAAATGATAGACAAAGTGACGCTGCAAAGCCATATACTATCGGCTTAACATCTGAGAAGAGAATAGTGACTGCAATGCTCATCATTGCCAGAATCAGTATGTCTAGTACTTCTAGAGAGGGAGGTCGGTACTGTACAAAAGCTGGTTTGTAGGCTCTGAACATGGGCGTTTGATACAGGAGTATGTGTGTTTTTATCATGATCAATGATATGGCTATGGTCCAAAGTATAACGATCAAAACATCTTTTCTTCTCAGCGTAACCTGTATGTTGAATTTCCCGATTTTCAAATGCATACGCCTTCTTCAATTTATGATTCAGTTCTTTTCATATATTTAACCTTTAATTCACATTGAGTCGTTGGCTATTTGAGTAGCTAAAGGTTTAATATGATGAAGTGTTTGTGTGTTCTAGATAGGTGTTTAGGGTGGTTTCATGAAGAAAGCCCTTGTCATTTTTGGAATTATCCTAGTTTTTGCAGGAGTAATTGTTGCTTCAACATCAGTAATACATACGGAAGAGTCAGAAAGATCCACAGTGGCCACTGCTCCGCCAAACGAGTGGGAGGTCTCAGGGCCCTTCAATAAGGGGGACATGCTGTCAGTCGAGTTTGTGCCTCCCAATCTGAATGAGCTTGTCATTGCGGACTCGAACTTGAAGTTGTCTGTTGAAGTTGCTGATTCTCACGGAGGTAAAACAGTATTTGAGATGGAATTCAGCCAGACAGGATTTGGCGGAAGTACCATTCTCAAGAATCTTACTATTGTCTCAAACGAAGACGGTTTAACAGCTAGTAACCCTCCAACAGAAGTTGGTGGAATTGTCCCCCACACTGACGACTACTCAGCGAATATTACTAGAGTCAGAGTGAGCTATATCGCGCCTGGAGAAGGATTTTGGGTTCCCAGCAACCTGAAGCTTGTAAAAGAGGTTGTCTGTAAGGAATATCCTTACCTCTTTGCCCTGCCAATAGGCATAATACTCATGGTCGTTGGTGGTTGCTTGTCGTTCTGGGGCGCAACAAGTTCAAAGCAGATGTTGCGGGCGAGAAGGAAAACGCCTTGACTAGCATGTTCTTCTATGTCTCATCAATGGTTTTTGAGTTTTGAGTTGGTGAACTGCTGCTATGCTTTATTGTAAAGATGGCACGCCACCAAATGGTTATTACCTGTGTCAATTAGTGGTGGTTCCCTTGTACGGCAGATGTCACCAATATACTGTGGGCAACGAGTGTGGAATCTGCAGCCTGGTGGCGGATTGATGGGACTAGGGATTTCGCCCTTGATTACAACTTCAATTCTTTTAGCTGTGGGGTCAGGAACTGGAACGGCGTCAATCAGAGCTTTGGTATAAGGGTGTAGAGGCTCGTAAACGATTTGCTCTGTTGTGCCCCTCTCCATCATTTTACCCAGATACATGATGCCGAGCCTATCACACATATGTCTTGCCAAGGCCAAGTCATGCGTAATATACAAGAATGCAGTTTTGTTTTTTTCAACTAGCTTATACATAAGTTGTAGAATTTCGGCTCTGATAGAAACATCCAGCATCGAAACTGGTTCATCTGCAACTATAAAGTCTGGAGTGAGTACAAAGGCCCTAGCTACTGCAACTCTCTGTCTTTGGCCACCACTCACTTCGTGAGGGTACCTAAACATGAACTCTTCTGGAGGGGCCAGTTCTACATCCTCAAGAGTTGATTTCACTCTTTCTTCCGTTTCTGTGTCGCTATGTGTCGCCTCAAGCACTCTTAGTGGCTCAGCTACGATGTCGCTGATGGTCATCCTCGGGTTTAAGGATTCATATGGATCTTGGAATATGATTTGCATTTTACGTCGAAGCGACTTCATCTGAGTTTCATCTAGATCGGTGATGTCCCTGTCTTCGAAGAAGATAGTTCCTTGAGTTGGCGGAATCAGTCGGAGCAACAGTCTACCCGTGGTTGTTTTTCCGCTTCCACTTTCGCCTGCAAGCCCGAAGATTTCCCCTTTTTTTATATCGAAACTGATTCCGTCTACAGCACGGACAGCGAGTTCGCTCCTAGAAAAGAGTGTCCTAAAAAAGCTTAACTTTATCGGGAAGTACTTCTTCAAGTTTTCAGCTTTCACTATTACCGTCATATTATCACTTCACCAAGTGGCAAGCAACATAATGGTTCTTAGCTACTTCTTCAAGTTTTGGCTTTTCTTTTCGGCAGACATCCATAGCATATTTGCATCGTGGATGGAATCTACATCCTGGTGGGGGTTGAAGCAAGTCAGGTGGCGAACCTGGAATTGAGGTCATCCGGTGTTTCTCAGCATGGATGTTTGGGAACGCAGATATTAGATCTTGCGTGTAAGGATGGAGGGGGTTTTTGTGCATAGCTACAATGTCTCCGGACTCCGCTATATTACCAGCGTACATGATGACAAGTTTTTCACATGTCTCAGTGATTAGCGATAGGTCATGCGTAATCATTATGATTGACAAGTTCAAGCTCTTCTTGAGTTCTTTGAGCAGTTTCAAGACTTGGGCTTGAACGATCACGTCTAACGCCGTTCCAGGCTCGTCAGCAATTAATATGTCAGGGTTGGACGCAAGGGCCATAGCAATCATTGCTCGTTGTCTCATTCCCCCACTGAATTCATGGGGATAGTTTGTCGCTCTTGAGGCTTCCATTCCCACCATTCCAAACAGTTTTCCCACCCTTTCTGTTGCTTCCTTTTTGCTTACATCCGCCTCGTGTAGTCTAATAGCTTCAACGATTTGGTTTTCTACTTTGTACACAGGGTTAAATGCGTTCATGGCTCCTTGAAAAATGAGAGATATTCCTTTCCATCTCACGTCTTTTCTTAGTTTATCTTCTGAGAGTTGAACAATGTCTTTTTGTCTTAGAAGAATCTTACCTCTCATAATCTTGCCGTTAGAAGGCAGAATTCTCAGGAGAGAAAGAGCAACCGTTGTCTTACCGCAACCTGACTCACCAGCTAAACCCATGGCCTCTCCTTTTTCTAACTGGAAGCTGACGTCTTCAACTGCTCTCACTGGCCCTCTAAGGGTCGAATAATAAGTTGTTAGGTTTTGTACATCTAGCAAGACCATGCTCTCACTCACTTGACCTGAATAGACGTGTATAACCTTGACGTTTATTTAAGTTTTAAGCATTTCCATATTTTATGAGATAAACTTTTTACCTTACCTTACCCACTTATTTATTGTATGGATGATGAAGAATGGAGGATCAATGGATTAACAAAGACGTGGACCTTTCAGTGTTGAGAAATCGCTTAGTACAGTTTTTTGAGAAAAGAAACTTTGTTATTTCTCAAGAAAAGTCAGAAGAGAAGTATCACATTGTGGTCTTGCCTAGCCGGTTCCATGATATTTTGGAGGAGATTCATGTGCATGTTAGCGGTCAACCAGACCACTTCAGAGTTAAGTTCGATGCTGGTTCCCGTTCAAGTGAACTAGTTAGACTCGGCATTCTCACAAATGTTTTCGGCGGAGGGAGACTAACATTAAAGGGATTGAAGTCGCATGAAGCACTAGAAAGATTGGAAAGGGAATTCTGGACTTACTTGGATGAAGTGATTTGGAATCTAGCTAATCCCGCCGTTGACTCTACTAGACGCCAATGAAATCTCATTCTATCTTCTCATTCTTAGCCGCGGGTTTAATATTTCGTCTAAGGCGTATCCCATTAATATGAAGGCCGTAGCGAGCAGTGCAATTGAAATGCAGGCTGGGAACATCCAGAACCAATATTCTGTGAGACCCTTAGTGACTGCTACTCCAGAAATCTGGAAGTCATATAGCAGCTTGCCCCAAGACGGAACTAGCGGATCGCCTAGTCCGAGCCAGCTCAATGAAGCCTCCGTTACTATCGCGCCCGGAACAGCGGTTGCGAGGGTGATGTAGACCAGTGCAAAGACGTTTGGAAGTACATGTCTGCTTATGATGTAGAATTTTCCAGCTCCCGCGGCTTTTGCTGCTTCAATGAAGGGTCTTTCTCGTAGGCTGAGAACCATGGACCTCACGGTTCTTGCAAAACCCATCCAACCGAACAATGTGAGGACTATTATGATGTTCCATATACTGACTGAGCCGTACACTACTTTCAGGGCGACAACTAATATTATGAACAATGGCAATGTTGGAAGAACTAGGAACAGGTCTGCAACCCTCATTATGACTTCATCTGTTATGCCGCCTACGTATCCGGAGACCAATCCTAGGAATAGCCCGATTGTAGTGCCGAATATGGCTGAAAGCACTCCTACAATTAGCGATACTCGAGTTCCGTAAACTAACGTGCTGAATATGTCTCGCGGGTAAGCGGTTCCTTGGGCGTTGTCTGTACCTAGGAGGCCGAAGGCATTACCATATGTTATAAGATTAACATCATCCAAATAAACTGAAGTTCTATCTTTACCGTTGAAGGCTACTTTGATGGCAAACGTGAAATTGCCTGGCGATGCCATTATGATCTTTTCAGGGGTTACCGAGCCAGTAGCCTCCAATACAGCCTCTTCAGTTGCGTATATGGTTCTATGAACGTAAAGTGTTGACGGATCTCCACGAAGTCTTATTATATCAATCGGTTGCCTTCCATCTTTTTGAACAGTCAGCGTTACGTCGGCTGGCATGCCTTGAACACGGATAGAAAGGTGTCCCCAAAAAGTCTCTGGTGGTTCCCAGTATGGATATTCAAACCGCTTGTGTATGAGTATTTCTGACTCACTTTCGTCCGCCTCTGGATCGTAGGTTATTTCAATACATCCATCGTTGTCGATTCCTGCGTAAGCGTTGTATTTTAGGTGGGCGCTCCCACTTAGAGTAGTCCAATCCCATTCTTCATTGAAGATTTGCTCAGACGAGAACTGAAAGTCGGGTACGAGTTCTAAGTTTTCTGTGATATCTCTGGAGTATTGATAGTTTACTCTGAAAGCAGCATACACTAGGTCGTCGCCAAGGGTTTCGGAGAGAGTATGAATGAAGGAACGTATTGACTCATATGGGGGGGTACCGAACTGGCCTCCTACTGCAGAAGGACTTCGGCTATCCCACCACTCTTGTGTATGGGCTATCTCTTCTGAGGTACCATTTGGATAGATAATTTCCACCTGCGGAGGCTCTATGGCGGAGTTGGCCAATCTCATGAAGTCATCTGTGGCGTTTCCTCTGGGTTCGTCTAATGAGCCTAAACGACGGAAAACTACGAGTTCCAGACCTCCTGCCTTCGTTGTGTTTGTCCAGAATAGTTCAGTAGCCTGAGCCGGTCCCCTTTCTATCCATGGAAGATACTTGTACCATACCGGATTGCACAATTTTGCAGCTATTTGGGGTGGCACTGTGTCGGGAGGATACTTGTCTGCGTCTTTTGTGGGTCTTATTGGATCATAAGGGGCTATTAACGGGGCAAAAATCGCTAAAAATGCAAAGAATGCTATTATGATCACTCCAGTCATTCCCCTTTTGCTCTTTCTGAATTGGTTCCAGAAACCTTTGAATCTCTTGACTGCGAAGCTTATTTTGGCTTTACGTGTCGCCACGATCTTCACCCATATTTGATACGCGGGTCTACCACGCCATACAGTAAATCCGCTATGAAGTTTGCAACAATTACGCATAGGGAAATGACATAGAAGATTGCTTGTAGAATCGGCAAATCTGGTGGATGAAGGGCGCCCCACATTAGTAGTCCCATGCCGTTATAGGAAAAGAGAGTTTCTGTTATTATGGCTCCTGAGATTAGGAAACCGAAGGTCATTGCAACGCTGGTGATAAGGGGTAGAGATGCATTTTTCAGAATATGCTTATATAACACTGTCCTTTCTTTGAGACCTTTCGCTCTTGCTGTGACAACATAGTCTTCAGTGATTGTTTCAAGAACGCACGCTCTTGAAAGCAGAATCCATCCGCCGACGCTGAAGAGGAATAGCGTGATCGTGGGTAACACTAAGCAGGATATCCGTCCTGCCAAAAATTCTAAGATGCTTGTTGGTGGGTTGCGTCCCCATGCTCTCGGTTGAACTCCGCCCAACGGGAACCACTTCAATTGGACGGAGAAAAAGAATATCATCAACCAACCTATGAAGAATATAGGAACAGAGTAGGTTACCAGTGAACCCGTAACAGTGGCTGTGTCAAACCAACTGCCTCTTTTGTGAGCAACCAAGACTCCTATCAGGATTCCCACAATGATTGACAAGACAGCCTCAAGCCCCAACAGTATGAGGGTGTTAGGTAGCCTTTCCATAATCATCTCGGTAACTGTCTGTCCTCCACCTATTTGTCCTCGACCGAAATTCCATGTTAACATATTAATAAGATACGTTACGTATCTTTCGTGTAACGGTAAGTCAAGACCAAACTCTTTTCTCAACGCCAGGTATCGTTCTTGGGTTACACCAGTTGTTTGTGCCATTTTCGCAATATATGCTTCTAGCGGGTCACCAGGCATCATGGTAAATATAATGAAATTTACGGTCAGTGCAGCGAAAATCAGGATGACTGAGTACACAAGCCGTTTTGCAATGTACTCTTTCAATCCCATGGGAATACACCTTGGTTTGAAATTCCAGTAGAAACACTGTTAAATGCATATTTAAGGTTTGGCTTGAAATAAAAAGGGGGGGTAGTTAAGGATTGTGGTTGGGTTTTATGGGTCTGGCGGTATGCCGAACTTTGCTCCGTAATTGGTGAGGAGCATGACTGCGTCGTACAAGCCTACGTGGCACAAGTCGAAACAGTCCATGTCTGCTCCTGGCTCCCAGTTCGTTGGCGGTACACCGTCTCCGCGGCTGCAGTACGCTTTCAACAGCATGACAGCGTCATAAATGTTCACTTGGTAGTAGCCGCTACGCGGATGCGTTGTTCCAGACCACGTCCAGTCCCAGTCGATCTCGCCCTCTGGCGGTGCTCCCAAGAAGTGGCATGGGTTGCAGTCAAAGATTGCCCAGCCGCCTACACCAGGCTGTATGTCGATTGGGATGTAGGGGCCGACGCTGTACCAGGTTAGTGACCAGTCAAGGTCGGCTAGGTAGTATCCGTGTGGGTCAGCCGATGTTGTGTAATAGTGGAATATTATCGTTTCACCTGGGTCTAGAGGTCTTAGCCAGTGGATTTCGTTGTGACACCACTCTGGGCTACCTGTCCCTAAGATTTCGAAGTCGACACCTTCAATCAGAGGAATGTCTTCTGGCATTTTGGTGACGTCTATGATCTGTATGATCGAGCCGCATGGTGGACACAATATGTCTTTGTCGCTGGGATTGCGTGGTTCAGTAACTACGAACTCGCAATATTCTTCTTCGCAGAGCAGAGGTATAAGCGCGTGCTTCTTTAGAAGTGGGTAGGTTGGGTAGTACACGAACCAAATGCTCTTGGAGTCAAAGTAGACTTCAATGCAGAAGTCGTCTATGATCTTCGTGTGGTGAATGTCCTTGAAGCCGTCGTGCTGCCAACTGTCGCTGAATTTGTAGTTGTACCATATGCTGAACTCAACGTCATGAGCAGTGAACTGTTGAACTACTTCGCCTGTGTCTGGCTCATGCCACCACACGTCCTTACGAATCCAGTAGGTGACCTTCGTCTTCTCTTCGTCGTCCTGCGGATCGTACCATGTTGAAACTTCCCAGTCTTGAGCTATCCACGGTTGATCTTTTGCTAGGTTGTAGGGGTTTACTGACATTAAGGCTGGAAAGACTCTGTCCAAAACGGAATAGTCATAGACCCATGAGGAGTACAAGATGTTGAGAGCCTTAGGCGCATGTATTAGTCCCATCCTGATCGGTTCTTGCGACTCGTCTTGTGGAGTATCTGGGTCATTACACTTCTTAGCGTTCAAGAACGTGTACGTGTTTTCTATACCGTAGCCTTTCATGTTTACAACGCCAACTAGGGGCTTCCTGTAAGCCCAATAGCTCACGTAGCTCCACAATGCAACGTTAACACAGTAGTCGCAGACAATTTTGCCGCTAGCTCTTTTAACGGCAGCCCTGAACTCTGCATCGGTTTCAGCGTACTTAACATGGTATAGATCATCATCCAAGTCTGGATAGTTAGGCAGGTTGCTAGCGTTCATGCCAGTAATATAGTTTTCGCCGTCAGGGAACCAGTTTTCCGAGTGGAATAAGCCATGCAGGTAAAGTGGCCATCTACCCAGGCCCCAGCCGCCGGTGTATATGTGGTAGTTCCTAGCGTTCATAACGATTGGCTTCAACACGTCGCTGCTTCCCAGTATCGGGTTCGTTGGAATATGGCACAGTGTTGTCATGGTTGTTACAAGAGCATTTCCAGCGGTCAGCCTGTGTCCATGGTCGCTTCTGATGCATATCTTTACCGGATCAAGGTTCGGCCTGCCTGGCCTGCCCGGCCAATCAGCAGGATAGTTACGTATGCCATCTTGGTCAACATCATCAAAGCCTGCGGCGTCCAAGCGCGCGTTTGCAGCAGCTATGCTATACGGGTACGGATAAGTCTCTTCGAAACAGCAGGTTTCGTTGCCGTATCCCTTTTGAGGAGCACAAATGGGGCAGTCAATCCTCTCAGCAAAGCCATCGATCACAAATGATATAATCCAGTTCTTATCCACCATCTGTGCAATTGCCCGCCTGAACTCAACGTCATTCATCATACTACGGACACCCGGAAAGTCAGCGATCGTATAGTTGTTGTTGAGGTCAAACTCGTATATTCCGTTTTCAGCGTAACCCGCCAACTGGATGTCGGGAGATGCTGCAGCAAGCAGGTACTGCGGAAACGTCAACGCCCAGGCCATGAAGTCAATTTCGCCAGCCATCAAGGCTGTGAAGCACGAGTCTGGGTCTTCGTAGAAGTAAATGTCTAAGCCTTCGCAGTGCCGCGGTGGATTAGACTTGACCATCGACGGTGAGAAAAGCAATAGAGCCATTAGAATTCCCATTATTGCAAATGCTATTTTCTTCATTCTTACTCTTCCTTCTCCTTTCTTTTTTCAGCAATATTGACCTATCCTACTCTGCTAATTAAGTTTTTTGGAACAATGTTCTATGCCCAATACTTAACCAAAGAGTAAAATTTAAAACTATATAGAATGCGTTAGACTTATCAGATATCCCAATACTATTCAAGATCGCGTGGTTCAAAGGTTGGAAACTGACTTTTGGAAGCTGCTAGATATCTTTGACAGTAAAATCAGAAGAGACATCATAAGAGTACTGTTGCAATTCGAATGGAGATCCTTGTCAGACATTTCAGAAAAATTAGAAAACGACTACAATCTGAAGATCACGCTTCCAGGACTACTCAAACACTTGAAGCAATTGGAAGACGCGGGAATGGTTCGACACGAATCAGGTATTTTCGCAAGGAAGCCTGATGCCAGAAAAACGATCTATTCGCTTGAAGGAAAAGAGAGAGTGGAGAAACTTCTTCAAAGCCTCGAAACCAACGTAGGGGACCTGCTAAAAACTGGAGTGATATTCAGTGAAACCACCAAATCAGCACGGCTAGTCCAAAGAATGGGCCCCAATGTTTTGGAAGAAGAAATAGAACGGCTTAAGTCCTTACTGGATCAATGTGAATCAGAAAAAATAAGCAATTGCCTAACAGAAGATGAAAAGAAAAAAGTGAAGCTTTGGAGAATGATGATAAACCTTCTAGAAGAAAAATGAGCTTTGACACGAAGTATGCCTAAAATTCGGTCACCTTCCGAATCAACTCTACTGGATTCTTCTTCCCAGCCCTCGGAAGATCGCCTAGAAGCCACATTGCTATGTCAGACATGCGCTCAGAAAATTCACTCTGCCTGAATTTCTTGTATGCAAGAAAAGCCGTGCGTGATCTTACCCCCCCGTAAGACTTCGACACTCGCTGGTCTTCTCTAATCGCGGCAATACAAGGAATCTCCAGAAGATTTTCAAGGTCTTTAATGAACTCTTTGTCAAATCTCTCAGGTGTCTTGATTCTGTTCAGCACAAAGCCGATGGGCGTACAATCAAGAAAATATTTGCCCATTCGAATGGTGTCTATCGCTGATTCTACGCATAGAACGAATTCGTCTTCAGTTAAAATAATGATAAAGTATTCGCATATCCCCAACGACAAGAAAGCTGCTTTGCCTAAGGGAAATGGCACGTCTATAAGCATAAAGTCCGCCTTTAAGCTAGAGAGTTTCTTTGCGAAAGCAATGGGGTTTATGTCAAAGTAACCTTGAAGAGAGATCCCTGATGGCACCAAAAATAGATTCTCGACCTTGGTGGAGTATGTTGCCCTTTCGATTTTCAAGTCGTTTTTTATGGCTTCGTCAAGCTTTGGATCATTAGTGGATAGATTGACTCCAAAGATCTTTTGTAGGGGGTGGTTCGGATCTCCTTCCACCAAAATCACTTTTTTGCTCTTTTCAGCTAAAGCAGCACCTACATTTGCGGTCATAAACGACTTGCCTACTCCACCTTTTGAGACTGCGAAAGTCACTGATCTCATGATATCTCAAAAAGCTCTTCTAATTACCACTTAAAAATTCAGTGTTTACTTAACCTACAGGTTAAAGAAAAACAGACTAATTCGCAAGCTTCTCCCTTTCCTTCCTTTTGAACTCCATATTTCTGATCATATCTTCGAGATCGTTGCGCGGTCGTATTCTTACTTTGTATTTTTTTTCGAATTCGTCGATTTTGGCTCGTCTTCTCTCTACATCGGATTCGAAGAATGCGCGTGCTGTATTCAGATATTCGCGCGCATGGATCTTCAGTTCGTAGGCTTCGATGATCCTCTTCTGCGCACCGTACATTCTGTGATATCTGATAACAAGTAGAAGAAGAAAGGCCACAATCACCGTTAATCCTACTATTGTCCAAAACCACAACTGATACCATGCGGGCAGTTCTTGGGACGATATGGCAATGATAAGTGTTCCATCTTCTGGACAATAATATGTGAAGTACAACCAACTATGCGTAGCATTGCTACGGACTATTCTACTTTGTAAAGATACGTTATTATTTAAAACAACTGCGTGTGGAGGTTCAACCAATATGTTAGGAACACTAATGCGGCAAAACTGTCTTTCTCCAGTGTTGTTAATGTGAAGGGTCAGTACAGCGGTTCTGTTCGCAGGATAGTGAAAGTATTCAAATCTGGAAATTGTGGAATCGGAAACAACATCGATTGCGTAGACTTTGTTGTTTACCATGGTATTGAACTGCGTGAAGACAGCCATCAAAGGGTAGCTGTCTTGGTTTTCATCGTTTATGATGTATGCTTCGTCCGTTATGCCATCTGCGTTTTCATCAGTTCCATTATGGGTGTTCCAATAGTTTCCTTCAATGTCGTTGTCCCAAAAGTTTGTCGACTCAAAGCACCTCGGTTGTTGAGTTGTGTCGGCTTGGGTATTAATGAAATTGTTATGATATATAGTGTTGCCCTCAGATGTCTCTGAATGAAAACTCTCCCGATTGTCCACTATATAGTTATTCACGAAAAGGTTCTGACTAGACGCACCAAGCCAAACTCCGTAGACAGTGTTGTAGGAGATGTAATTTCCTGAGATAATGTTGTAACTAGATCCACTAAGAGAAAAACCTTGTTCATTTGCTGAAATGTTGTTGTCAGAAAAAGTGCTATAACCACAAAAAGTGGAGTGAAATCCATAACCGTTGTTTAAGATTGTATTATTGAAAAACACATTGTTGGTGGAAGTCGATTGTGAGACTCCGTTAAAGGTGCTCAAGGAGATATTATTACCTGAGAAAGCGTTGTCTCTAGAAAATGAGAGCCAGATTCCATCTTCGTTGCGAGAGAAATCGTTGTTGGAAACCACGTTGTCAGTGGCAGATGTTAAGCTAAGACCATAACGATTGTCTAAGATAGTGTTGTTCACAACAGTGCTTTCGCCCGAATAATAGAGGTGAATTCCATAGAAGCTGCTTTTTATGATATTGTCACTTATTTTATGGCCATTTGCATAATATACGTACAGAGCACTCCTCTGTGTAATGGTCCCCCCCCCACTGTTTCGTATGGTGAAGCCTTTGATGTTAACGTCATCTGCAGTTACCAAAATCACATTTCCGCTACCTTTCCCGTCAATGATAGTGTTGGATTTGTTTTCTCCTACGAGCGAAATAGTCTTGTTCGCAACCACGTTTTCGTAGTATGTTCCATTTCTCACGTAGAGAGTATCCCCAACGCTTGCGGCGTTAATAGCTTCCTGTATCGTCTCATACTTCTCACCTGTATCTAGATTTCGAACTCGCAGATCTTGTTGTCCATATGTTTCCAAAGGTATAGCATTGATTATGAAGAATACGACTAATGTAATTGAAATGAACAAAAGTCGAGTTTTCCTCGTTTCCATTACAGCTGCTCCGTCATTTCTTGACTATATTAACTCTGCGGAAACTGGCTTTTAAGTTCTTACGAATCTCTGTGGTCATTAGCATCTGTCTGTTTGGATGATTATTGAGGTAGCATGTTCGTTGTGAGGAAAAATGCATAGTCTCGTCTTGATGTATAAAAGGTTAAGTATCGGAAATCATCTCTCATAACTGAGGATTTTTGTTGAACAGATTGGAGGGATTTAAGGAAAGCCTTTTTGAAATTTTGCTTATCACCAAGGTCTGTTTGACTGACTTCTGGTTTTGGCTACCCCCTCTTTTTGCAGCGTACATGTATTTTCAATTATGGATAGTGTTCTTTGTTCATCCTCTAACTATTTTGATTGTGCCTGTCGTCCTTGCCATCTTTGCTATGGTCTTCGAGGAACATAGGACCAAAGCTCAGTATGGACTAGATAAGATCAAGCTTTTGAGGGCCTCAGATCCGCTTGGTGAAAGTCCCACGTGGAAAGACGTAAGATGGGATGTCGAAAAAGTGATAAGGGAATACAGAGAATCCTTAAAGAAGACAGATGAGAAGAAGACAAAGTCGAAAAGCCGGAATGGTTAGGGTTTAGGACTGTTGTTAAGAGGGATGATCGCTTCGAGGGAAAAAGGGGTCTGCTAGGTCTCCAAATATAACGAAGAAGAATCGTTTATTACGCTAGTAGTATGTTGTCTTATTCGGTTGTGTTAAGGTGAAGGTTATGAAGCTTTTCCTTGGTGGGGCTGAAGTTACAGTGTTCATGACTTCTTATCTCCTTGCTTCCCTTGTGATGCCTGTTTATGTAATGGAGATTTTGGGTGTAGAGCAAGGTGATTGGGCATTGTATAAAGTGGTCTCGGCGTGGAACTCGACGATTGCTAATGACACTGTTCCTCAATATATGGTAGATTTTAACCAAACTACTTGGAAAGTGCAGGTGGAGGAGATTCTTGGGACAGAGGAAATCAGGATATTGCTTACGAGAGAATTGAAGAATGGGACGAAACTTGAAACTCTTGAGGGCAATGTTAGGACTGGTTTAGGCAATCTAGGTCTGTGGGTTATTCGAAGGAACTTGAACGTTGGGGACGTGCTTATTGAAGGGGAAGGAGTGAAGGTGAATAAAACGGAATTGCGGCCCTTTGCTGGAGCTACTAGATCCACTGTTTATGCATGGTTTAATGAAGAGGAAGCTGACGGCAGCATTTCGGGGTATGCTTTTTTTTGGGATAGAGAAACTGGCTTTCTCTGCGGACAAGTCGTTAGTAGCGTGCACATAGTAGAAGAAGAAGGAGTTTCCCAGACGATCATTCGTTTGAATATGGTTGAAACGAGTCTTTGGGCGCCTTCCGTTGACAATGTTTGGTTCTTAGTAGTTGCGGTAATCATTGTAGTTCTGGTGTTGGCTATTGTTTTTTTTGTCCAGAAACGTAGGAAATTACGAAGGCGCAAGACGCGTAAGCGTTCCAGTTGATATAACAAATAGAACATAATTCCAAAAAACTTTAATTGTAGAAGTAGCTACTTCTTATTGCTGAAGAGAGAAAGGAGAAAAAAGAAAAATGTACTTGAAAAAAGTAGTTGTTCTATTGCTGATATCGTTCTTAGGCTTTTCAATGCTAGGAATGCTACCTGTACACGCAAATGGGACAGTCATTAAATGTTACGCAGATGTCACTCAGTTAGGAGATCCTGTGACAAAGGTTGATGTTATAGGCGACACATTTAGCGTTGCTGTTGTCGTCGAAGATCCTGTTGACATGTATGCTTTTGACATCCAATTCAACTGGACCACTGACTGGATAGCCTATGTAGACCACGAAGTCACTGTACCTGTGGACGATTATCCGGCTGTGCAACCGCCAAGTCCGTATGCTGGAATCCTAAATGAACCAATTATGAAACTGAAGGAAGCTATAGATGAGTCTGCCTCAATTCCATTCGCTGAGGAGGGAACCATGGCTTGGCTTGGATGGAGCGAATCGGGCACTACCCCCACATTCAATGAGAGCGGAACCATTGCTGTTATGGATTTCGTAGTCACGGACCAGCCGTTCTGCTATGACAAGAATGCGACTGTTAAGATTCATTTCGTTCTTACTGGTCTTTCAACCGACGCGCCTGCACCTATACCTCACACTGCGATTGACCTTGAAATACCACTGTATTGTCAAGAGTACGAGTATAAACCTAGCCCAATGTTGAAGCTGACCCCAGAGGACATAACAGCGCCAAGTGATTGTGTCTGCAAGAACTTCACAGTTGATGTGACGTTGCTAGGTGCCGATGGTAACGACCTAGAGCCTGTCTGGGACGTTGCAGGATGCGACTTCTACGTGAACTTCAATGCCACATTGATTGAAGCCGTAGACATCGACATCGACCCTGATGGTGACTTCGGAGTCTTCTGGAGCGACGGCACGTATGAGCTCTTAAAGGAAATCGACAACGTAGAAGGCTGGGCTCACATTGCTTTCATGGGATTAGGAACACACACTGCAGTATTCGGCACGATACGGGTAGCCGAAATCACTTTCCACATGATCTACGAGCATATAGGCTATCCTCCACCGTCAGCTCCTATATTCATTGACAGTACGATCCATGACATTGAGACAAATCCATGGTACATAATGGACGCAGATGGCGGACTGATAGATCTGTCAATGCCAGTAGGCGAGAACTTTACTGCACTGTTTCCGTACGCAATGTTTCCAAGAGGTTTCAGCCTTGAAGGTTGGGAAGATGTTAACGGCGATGGCCTGCTTACTGCCGACGATCAAATAAAGCTGCATAACATGGATACTTGCAAGACACACAAATACAAGGTAACCTGTGTGCAGATAACTTTGCAGTTAACGCAGCAACCGTTCCCGGAGGAAGAGGACTATGTGTGGGCGACAGATTCTTGGACTGACTATGGAGCCTTCGACTATTGTGGGCTTTCAGGCAGAACCACTGCAGACATCTACGGGTTTGATGGACAAGGTCATGGTGACTGGACAGGCAACTTCTCACTGAGCTATCCATTCGCTAGTGTAAATAGTATTACTGCTAACTTCGTGGCA
>Ga0209636_10003415_pt1 | contig 16215 bp, 17 predicted proteins | sample DeeMarSWOR152_54_FD_187464 | JGI IMG/M metagenome (GOLD analysis project Ga0209636, IMG submission 187464) | Marine sediment microbial communities from White Oak River estuary, North Carolina - WOR-1-52-54 (SPAdes) (version 2) | ecosystem: Environmental > Aquatic > Marine > Intertidal zone >...
CACCATCATCTGTTGCAGCATTACAATCATTATCTTGGCCATCACATATCTCCAGATTATCACCAGTATTATCTGAACATACTTGAGAACCTTGAACACAGCTGAATGTTCCTTCTTCACACAAATCAGTATCAGTACCATCACAAGTATTTCCTAACCATAATTCATCAGCACCATCATCAGTGCTTGCATCGCAATCATTATCTAATCCATCACATATTTCTGTACTTGGTTCTCCAGGAACAGCATTACATTCAGTGCTTAACCCATCCTGAGAACAAACATAAACACCAAACGTTTCACACTTACCTATACCAACAGAACAGGATTCTCCAAGATTAGTAAAATCTTCATCAATCTGACCATCACAATCATTATCCACACCATCGCAAATCTCATCTTCTGGAACACATTCAAGTAAGCATTCAGATGAACATCCATCTCCATCTTCATTATTACCATCATCACATTCTTCACCTTCTTCTAAAATATTATTCCCGCAGTATTGTTCAATCACATTAAAAGCAATACAGTAATATGTATTACCGAGTTCTGGATTTCTAATAAAATCATAGTTATCATAGTTTAAAACATCCTCATAACAATATAGCTCTGCACTGAAATCATTTGCATTATTACCATATAAATTATAGGTAAATGGAATGTATCCTTCTTCAAAAACTTCTCTTACCCAAATTCTATTAAATCCAAGTGTATCATAGATATCAACAGAAGTTCTTCCATTACTATCTGTAGGACCAAATGTATTCCATCCAGTCTCTGGTGGAGCTTCTCCTTCATGATCACCTGGATTTGAAACATTACCATAAGCCCATTGGAAATGCCATCCCTCAGAAAAATCACATCCTTCATTGCTATCAACAAAATTTTGTGCAGTATTCTCATCAATACTCGGTCCTCCCTCACCCCAATTAGGTAAAGAAGCTTCATCATCACAGATAATTTTATCAGCCACAATAGTCATTGGCTCATCATATACTGCTTCAGCAGCATTTATAACAACAGAACTAACAACAATCAGAGCAACTAATAAGCTCATAAAGATATTTTTAACATTCTTAAACATTTTCATAACCCCTCCAAAAAATTATAATTACTTTATAGTAAATACAATCACTACCCAGTAATTACAATTTGTTTATAAATATTTATATTCTCTAGAATATAATTAATTTAAATATCCGAGAATAACCCTCTGTCTTATGAAAGAATATCTTATCCCATTTATTTTGTATATTTTAGTAGGCCCTATTATTCTTCAAATAACTCAGAATGAAATATTAGCTTATTCACTGAAAATCTTTTTAGTTCTAGTTTTTCTGTTAATCTTCAGAAATAAATACCAGAAAAGAGTCAGATTTGATTTTCTTGCTTTAATTATTGGCATTATTATTTTTTTAATTTGGATATACACTGAATTTGTCTATCCAGTTAATATTGTATTTGAATATTTTACTTTTTTTATAATAATCATACGATTAATTGGAAGCGTATTAGTAGCACCAATAATTGAAGAACTCTTTACAAGAAGCTTTCTCATAAGATTTTTGATCAATCCAAACTGGAAAAAGGTTCCTATTGGTAAATATACATTACCTTCTTTTATTATTACTGTTTTATTTTTTGGTTTTAGTCATAATAGATGGATACCAGCACTTATAGCAGGTATTCTCTTGAATCTTTTACTTTATAAGAGGAAAGATATTGGTGCTTGTATATTTGCTCATATAATTGCTAATTTGCTCTTATCCATTTTTGTTATTGCAACTAGTTCTTGGCATTTTTGGTAATTTTCATTTTAATGTAGTAGTGAATATTATCTATTTTTAAGTAATAAAAAAAGAAAATTTTATATATTTGCCTTATATTTTATTTCTTTAGGGAAGAGACTATGAATTTAAGATTTGGATTAAATAGTTTGTTTCTATTGGCACTACCAGTAGTAGCTGCAGCTGAATCTGAAGTAGTTCCTGAATTTTCAACAGTAACAGCAGGTGTTGCTCTAGTAGGTGGTGTAGTAGGTTATATGGTATTAAAAAAGAAAAAAGGTGGTAAAAAATGAGGTATTTTTTAAGTCTATTAGTAATTATTTTTTTGCTAGCAGCACCAGTGTTAGCATATGAACGAGATTTCTGTACAGATGTAAATGATGATAATACTTGTTTTGATCTACGTATTTTTTGTGACCTTGAGGCAAATGAACTGAGTCCTGATTTAGCTTTGTTTCATGAATATTATTGTACACCTTTTGAAATTCCATTTTGCTGCAGTAATGGTTTTACAGATATTTTTCCTGAATTTAAGATCCTTTCAGAACATTTCTGTGAACCTCCTGATGAAACAGCATTTTGTGACAATGATCCAGGTGATTTACCTGTTGAACTGTTAGCCTTATATGAATACTTCTGCATACCTCCTAATGAAGATCCAACATTTCCACTATTTTGTAACTATGATCCTAGTGAATTACCACCAGACTTTTTAGTGTTTTATGAATATTTTTGTAAGCCACAAGATGAAATTCCTGAATTTTCTACAATAACTGCTGGAGTTGCTCTGGTCGGAGCTGTCTGCATTATGTTCCTAAGAAGAAAGAAATTACACAGATAAATTTGATATTTTTTTCTTTATTATATATATTATAAAAAGCCAGATACTTATTAGTGAAAGATACATCCATAAATTTAATGCTGTTATACCACCAGTCAGTTCTTTCATTGTCTTATTATATCCTAAAAATAGAGCAATTAATATATCAATAATAATGCTAAATAAAATCGCAAATCCAATTCTTTCAATCTTATTAATTCTTTTGAAAGCTATCAATGTAATCAGATATCCAGGCACAAAAAGTGCTAATGGAAGTCCTATTACAATTTGAAATATATTAATAATTGTATGTATCATTGTGTAAATTTAAAGCGAAGTGCTCCGTTCCAACCTATTGATGATTCACTATCCCTGACATCTTGACAATCAAAAGCAGCAGCTCCTTCTCCTAAATCCAAAATCCCATCTTTTGGGTACAATGTAGTATTTCCAATAGTAACAGATTCTATGTACAGATTTCTGTCTTGTTTTGCATCAGGATTATAAAGGTCATTATCAAATATAATATCAAGTATTCCCTCACTTATTGGATAATTGAATCTGTAATTCTTATAAGCTCTATTACTAATCACACCAGAATATATCTCTTTACCATTTACTTTTACTTTCATATTTGGATTAAGATCACCTTTAGCCCTAATAACAAAGCTATCAGATTGCTTAATTTTGTTATCTTTCATGCACACCACAGAAGCTATTGTATCTTGATATTGTATCATATTATCCTTATTATAAACAAAGAAATGAATATTTTGATTTCCTATAGATGTTTCAATCTTAGCCTTAACAAAATCAGACAACTTGTAATTAATACTTATATTCTTTGAATCTCCTTTTGGAATAGTAGTATAACTTGTTGAACTTTTTATATCCTGTTTATTGTTCTCAGAAAATTTTTCTATTGTAACAGTAAACCTATAGCTCATATCCTTTTGTTCTTGATTATGTATTGTGAAAGTATACTGATAGTCCTGATTTTCTTCAATGAATTTAGGAATTGCTTCATGATCAGCAAAATACAACTCAGTAAAATATTCAGGTCTTTGTTGTGTTGCAATAAGTATGATTGGAACTATTACAATACCTACTATAAGTGATATCATTATTGCAGTATTAAAAGTCCTCTCCATACACTTGGTTTACCATAACCTCCTTATAAATCTTTTGATTAATTAATCACTTTATAGTCGTAACTTAACCAGAACATTTAAATACTAGTTATTATCACTTTATAGTTAAAATTAGGATGATTGAGGGGGCCATATGATTTACAAACTAATTATAATATTCCTCTACAGTATTTTTGCTACTTATGTTGCAATAGACTACTTTAGAAAAAGACTTATCAAGTATGGTTATGTAGTTCAGGACCAATATAAACTAGGAAAGAAACTGATACCCACAATGGGTGGAATGCCTATGTTTGTAGGAGTAATAGTATCATTATCTTTAAGTCAACTCCTTATTAAGAATAGCGTTGTAGGAAAGCTTTTTATCTTTTATTTTATTGTTACAGTATACACTTTGTATGGAGTAGTAGATGATCTTTTCAGCTTTAAGACAAGATATGACAAGATCTTAGCCTTACTTGTACTCTCATTCCCAATTGCCTCTTTAATTCAACATACTGGCATTACTATATTTAGCCATTTCCTTGAGCTTAATGGATTCTTTCCACTACTATTTGCTCCTTTATACATTATGGTTGTTGCTAATCTGCTGAATGTTCATTCTGGATTTAATGGTTTAGACATTGGACTTTCACTCATTTTACTTATTACAATTGGAATCAAATCATTCTTGCTCTATGGTATTGAAAATTTGATGTTCATTATTCCGATTCTAGGAACACTTATTGTGTTTTTACCTTTTAATTTTGTTCCAGCAAAAATATTACCTGGAAATTCTGGACAATTCCTTGCTGGCTCAGCCATAGGTGCAGCATTAATCATAAATCAGCTTGAATTTTTTGGTATAATCATCCTAATACCCCATATTATAAATTTTCTAATGGATACTTACACCTTAAAGATAAAGAAGGTTCCTTTAGTAAAGTATGGAAAAGTTAGCAAAAAATGTAAAATTATTGCTCCAACTTCTATGAGATTTGTATCTTTAAAGTTCTTTGTTACACACTACTTCAGGTTAACAGAAAAACAAGCAGTCCTAGTCTGTTATGCTATTACAATTGCATTTTGTGTTTTAGGATTCATAATTGCGTAAGATTAAAATGGATTTCACAATAAAAAAATATGAACAACTGATTTCAGTTTTAAAGCCTGGAGATTATACTGTTTTGAAATATCTCAAGCAAGGAAATTCATTTATTTTGCGGCATGATGTAGAACGCATGATTGGTAATGCCTTAGAAATGGCAAAGCTTGAGAATAAACATGGCATTAAATCAACATACTATTTTAGGATTCCTTACAGTTTTAACAGAAAAATTATCGATAAAATTCATAAGAAGGGTCATGAGATTGGTTATCATTATGAAACCTTGGCAAAAGCTAAAGGTGATTACCAAAAAGCAATTGATCTGTTTAAGAAAGAGCATGCAATGTTCAATCAATGGAATGTAAAGACAATATCAATGCATGGAAGTCCAGCATCAGGATTTGATAATAAAGAGCTTTGGAAAGAATTTGATTTTAAAAAATTAGGATTAATCGGTGAGGCATATCTTTCTATTGATTTCAAAAAAATTCCGTATGCAACAGATACAGGAAGAGCATGGAACAAAACACAACTATCAAGAAGAGATAAAGTGAAAACAGAGATGCCTAATATTAGAAATACTGATGATCTAATCTTGAAAATAAAACACAAGGAGCTCACAAAATTATATATAACCACACATCCACATAGGTGGAATGATAATAAGCTGAAATGGTTAAGAGAATTAGTTTGGCAGAGTACAAAGAATATCGTTAAAAGGTGGGTTGTATGAATATTTTGATAGATATCGAACATCCAGCTTGTTTGAATTTTTACATCAACTCAATAAAGATTTTGCTGAATCAAGGACACAAAGTTTCTGTAGTTTATCTAAATAGAGGAAATCTTGGAAGTATTGTTAAAAAAGAATTATCCAATTTCAACATTCCAATTAAATGCATCGGTAAACACTATAAAGTCAAAATTGGAAAATACTTGGGAATTATTCAAAGATCATTCTTACTTTATGCTTATATGAGAAAAAAGAATTTTGATGTTGTCACTAGTTTTGGATTTTATATTGGAATTCCAGCCAGGTTTATGCACATCCCATCAATATTATTTCATGATGATTATGAGTACACCAAACTTTTTAAAATAATAAGAAAATTTGCTACAAAGTTCATTATTCCAAAATCAATTCCAGCAAAAGGGAAAAATATCTTTAAAGAATATGACTTTAAAGAACTAGCTTATTTGCATCCAAAATACTTCAAACCTAATAAAGATGTTTTAAAAAAATATGGTTTAAAACCAAAAAAATATGTTTTTGTTAGAGAGGTTGCAGATTATAGTATTAATTATGATGGAATTAATACCAGTGTTAAAGATATTATCAAAGAGATAAAAAATCTCAAAATCGTTCTATCTTTAGAAGATAAATCTCAAAAGAAATTATATGAAAATGATTGTATCATTCTTGAAGAACCTGTTGATAATTTTTATTCACTAATTTATTATGCAAAATTTGTTGTTTCTTCTGGAGATAGTATAACAAGAGAAGCAGCTCTTTTGGGAGTAAAAGCACTATATACTGGTCAAAGAAAAATGGCTGTGAATAAGTCACTTGAAGATGCAGGATTGATAGTTGTTTCTAAGAATCTGTCAGAATTCGAAAAAGTAAAATCAAAACCTCTAGCTAAAAATTATATTGATACAACTAAAGTAATTGTTGATAACTTAAATAGGTATGAAGCATGAAAAAAAATTATATTATGATAACACCGTGTAAGAATGAAGAAAAATATCTTCCAAAATTAATTGATTCTGTCTTAAAACAAAAAATTAAACCAAAATTATGGTTGATTATCAATGATGGCAGCACTGATAAATCAACAGAGATAATTGAAAAAGCAGCTAAGAAGCATAAATGGATCATCTGTGATAATTTAGACCAAAAAAAACGTGACTTAAGACTAAGATATTCACGAATTTGTAGAGATGGTTTCAAAAAAATCATCAAGATTTGTAAAAATAAGAATATAAATTGGGATTATATGGTGTTATTAGATGCTGATCTAGTTCTACCAAAAGACCATTTTCAAAAGCTGCTAAAAAAATTTGATGAAAACCGTAACCTAGGCATTGCAAGTGGTCAGCTTTATTATAAGGAAAAAGGTAAGTTAGTCCAAGAACCTGGTCCAGACTATTTTCCAAGTGGACCTGTAAGAACGTGGAGAAAGAATTGCTTCTTTGAGACAGACATGTATAAAATAACATACTGCCCTGATAGTGTATCTTGTATGAAAGCAAGACTAAATGGATGGGAAACTAAATGTTATAAAGATATTACTGGTCTTCATAGAAGAACAAGTTCTGCAAATGGATTGTGGAAGGGATATAGGATTAGTGGTGAAGGTAGCTATTATCTCAACTTTCATCCAATACATATTATCGGTAAAAGCATATATCTTACATTCAAAAAACCTTATTTCATCGGTTTAGCATTTTTGTCTGGATATTTCTCAAAATATATGGTGAGAGCTCCTCAGTTAGATGATAAACAAATATGTAATTATTATCATAACCAAAGACTAAAGGAAAAATTGAAATCAATATTAGGAATAAAATGAATGTAAAAAATCAAACATTAGTTATTATTGGATTATTGGTTTTATTAACTGTAGCCCTAAGAATCCCAAATACTTATGGAGAGATTAATCCTGATTCAAACAGAGCTAAAGAAATGGCAAATTTCTATATTAATGAGGGATATTATAGTGGCAATGCTCATCCTCTTAGTATATTTGGATTATATCCATATTCTTATGCACAGGGAGTCCCAATTATTCTTGCAACATTATCCCTAGTTCTAGGATTAGATATCTCAACAATTTCAATCATCTTCCCAATGTTAGTTGGATTAATCGGCTTAGTTGGTATTATGATGCTTGCATCAGAAATTACTAAAGACAAACTAATGCAAATTATTATTGCTTTTTTATTTATTACTCATCTTGGATTTCTATATTACTCAAGATATAATCTTTCATCTAGAGGATTATTCATTGCATTAATTCCATTCTATACCTTCTTCTTACTAAAAATTAAAAAAAATAAGGCATACATTCCATTAGCTGTTATATTATTTCTTTTTTTTATATTAGTACACAGAATATTTGTAATGATAATCGCATTGACAATTTTATTCTATGTTACTAAAATTGTAATTCATTATATTCCTAAGATTAAACCATTAAGAATTAAGAACAATCAATACTTCTTAATCTATGCAATACTTTGTTTACTACTATTTTTTATTCCATTTCTATTAGATTTGGATATTGGACTTAATTTCTTCCAAAACAAAGATGTATTTACAACTATAACTTTAACCCTTGCAACATTTGCAAGAATGACTGGCTATCTTGTTGTCCTTATTCCATTGGGTGTATTTATTTTGCTAATTAAAAAGCAAAAGAAATTATTTGAATATTATTTACTTGCAGTTTTTTTATTTACACTTCCTTTATTAAAATCAACAGTATACATCCCGGAAATTTTGTCTGTTTTTTATTCAATTTTTATTGCAATTGGAGTATTATATATAATTCAAATTCTTAAAAATATAAATCTAAAAGCATTAACTTTATTCGCAATTATTTTTCTACAAATAATAATAGGGATAATATTTCAGGTATGGCAACCTGGATTTATTGATCCCAGACAATCCTCACTTGATCGAACAATAGACAATAAAGATTTGATATTATCTGAGTTCATTCAGAAAAATGTTGAAGAAAATATAATCTCTGATAATCCAGTTGAGTCAGCAAGAATGAGTGCGATTAACTATTGTAATTTTATTTATGAAGGGTATACATTAATTGGTTGTGGAATAATTGATTATAATGAATTTAAGCAACATATTATACCTAATAATAAAATTTTTCACTGGCTGACTTCTCCTTATATCCTTGAATCTGGTTCTCATATTAACTATTACATTGATTGGCTAAAGTTGCATAGAACCATTGATTCAAAAGAGGTAATTACTTTATTACAAAAATATGATATTGGATATCTGTTAACGAATGATAAAATTCATAACAGCAATTCACAATTAGTAAGGTCAACTGATAAACAAAAAAACAGGATATACGATAATGGAGAACAAATATTATTTGATATAAATTAAAATGATAAATAGAATAAGAGTTGTACTCTATCCTTCCGCATTCATTGATTATTCAATTCAATTAGCTAATGGTCTGTCAAAAAACGCTGATGTGCTGTTAATACTTCCGAAAAAAAAGGTTAGCAAAGAAAATCTTAAAAAAATCAATAAAAAGGTTAAAAGTGTTATCATTAATAAACCAAGATCAAGATATCTTACAAGCGTAGTATGGTCAATTAAAATTTTAAAATTAATTAGAGATTTTAATCCAAACATTATCCATCTACAGCATGGAACTCTTTGGTTTCTACCAATACTTCCATTTATGAAAAAATATCAGATTGTAGCAACTTTACATGATATTAAGCCACATCCTGGTGAAGAAACACTTCTAACAAGGTTTAATATGTGGATGATCAGAAAATTTTCTGATAAAGCAATTGTTCACAGCAATACCCTTAAACAATTATTACGCAAGACATACAATTATTACAGACCTATATATGTTATAAAACATGGTAATTTCAATATTCTGCGTGGATATACGAAGATTAAAGAAGAAAAAAATTGGATACTTTTTTTTGGCAGGATTTGGGAGTATAAAGGACTAAGATATCTGATAAAAGCAGAGCCTCTGATAAGAAAAAAAATTAGGGATTTTAAGATTGTTATTGCAGGGAGAGGTGAAAACTTTGATAAATATTTGAGATTAATTAAAAATAGAGATAATTTCTTGATATTTAATGAGTTCATTACAGAGAAAAGATTGACTGAACTTTTTCAAAAGTCAAGTATTGTTGTTCTACCATACATTGAAGCTAGCCAAAGCGGTATAATCCCAGTTGCTTATCAATTTAAAAAACCTGTTATTTCAACAGATGTAGGAGCTTTATCTGATGTTATAGCGCATAATAAAACTGGCTTACTGATAAAACCAAAAAATGTTAAACAACTGGCAGATGCAATTATCTATCTTCTTCAAAGACCAATGCTCAGAAAAAAAATGGGACTTGAAGGATATCGGTTTGCTCAAAAAGAATTATCTTGGGAAAAAATTGCCAAAAAAACTATTGAGGCTTATTTAGAATGAATCCAAAAATAAGTGTTCTTGTTTGTACATACAATGATGGCCCTTATCTAAGGAAATGTATTGATAGTATTCTTAATCAAAGCTATAAAAATTTTGAACTAATTATTGTTAATGATGGCTCAACTGATGATTCACATAAAATTATCTTATCATATAATGATCCAAGAATCAAGTACTATAGGAAGAAAAAAAATTATGGAAATATAAGTAAAGTTAGGAGATTTGCAGTATCTAAAGCAAAGGGTAAATTTTTTTTCTTTACAGATGGAGACTGTTGGGCAAGTAAAAATTGGATTGATGTAGGATTAAAAGCATTTGCTAAATATAACACAGATGCTATTGAAGGTAAGATTGTATATTATAAAGATGGATATAAACCTACACTCTCAGATAAAGAAGTATCTAATAAAACTGGAAATCAATGGATGACTGGAAATATGGCATATAAAAGAGAAGTTTTCCAAAAATTCAATTTTAATCCAAAGTATATAGGATTGGAAGATAGAGAATTGGCCTTAAAAATTCTAAAAAAAAGTGAAATTCCATTTGTTTTTGATTTTGTTGTATCCCATCAAAGAAAAATTCGTAATTTGAAAATTTTTTTTAATGAAACTAAAAGAATTCAAAAAAAGGTTATGTTAATAAAAGAATTCAATGATATTGAAGGCACAAAATTTAGAATATTAAATCCAAAATTTTTACTTGTTATGATATTTCCACCTTTAATTATTACAGAATTTTTCTATGGAAGAATTAGATGTTGGCAAGATCTGAAGTTTTTACCATTTGTCTGGTTTAAAGCTGTATATATGAGATACCTTATCTGGAAAACTGCAATCAAAGAAGGTGTATTTGTAATATGAAACATTTAATCAAACAAACTTTTGTATTAACTGCGAGTAATGTTATTACAAGAGTATTAGGTATGTTATTCTTTATTATTCTTGCAAGAGCTTTATCTGTTTCTGATTATGGTTTATTTAGATATCTAATTACAATATCATTTATGTATGGGATTTTATTTACAGGAATTCCTACTGCCTTAACAAAATTCATTGGTGAAGACAAGAGCAATAAGAAAAGGATTGCTCAATATCTTAGCAATACAGTAATATTGATGATAGCAGCATTTTTTATATTGTGTATTCCAATCTTAATATTCAATGCTAATAAATTTTACTTAATTCTATTTTTGTTTGCTGTGCTAGTTGATACACTATATTTGGGTTTTATTAGAGGAATTATTAATATTAAAAAGCTAGCTGGGTTCAAACTGTTTGAAAACATAATTCAGATTGTAATACTATCAATATCTTATATAATCTTCAGGCAAGTAAATTTTACATTTGCAGTTGTTTTCTTTTCCTTTTCTGCATTTTTATCAATGATAATATTTGAGTTAATTAGTCCTCAGCTTAAATTTGTTCTTAAATTTTCAAAAGAAAAGATAAAACAACTTACACGTTATGCAATTCCAGTCATGCTTGGTTCTATTGGTTGGACAGTTATGTTTGGAATTAATGAGATATTTATCAAATATTTTTATAATACTGAACAGGTAGGATATTATAGTGTTGGAGTAACCTTAGCTCAAGCATTTACTTTTTTACCTATGGCTATTGCCACAATAATTATGCCAAAAGCAGCTGGAATAAAGGACAAATTAAAAATCATTAGACCTTTGGGATTAGCTGTTATAGGAACTTTGCTTGTTTCAGCTATTGGTTTAGTTCTTTTAATAATATTAAAAAAGCCAATTTTATTGCTTATCTTCGGAGAAAAATATCTTCCAGCTTTAGTTGTCATTTTACCTCTCTCTCTAGGTCAAATTTCAATTGCGATTCATCAAATATATGCTGCATTGTGGCAAGGCTTGAATAGACCAAGCATACCAACCATTAATATTTCTATAGCAGCCTTACTTAATGTAATTGGAAGTTATTTCCTAACAAAAAGCTATGGAATTGTTGGAACATCAATCTCAAATGCAATCACCTCATTTATTGCTTTAATATCAATTGTAATCTTATTTTATTCAAAATGGAAAACCCTTTCAAAGTAGAAGGATTTAAGCAATTTTTTGTAAGAACTGTGATTTTTATAGGAATTGGCCTAGCTATTGCACTTTTTATAATGTTATTTTTTAGACATACCACTTTTTATGATAATTATCTATCAATTCCATCAATTTTTCAGCTGGATAAACATAGAACAACATTTCTAAATTCATGTCTTTTTGGATTGATCGCTTTTTTAATTTTAAGTAGAAAAAAATTATTACAATTAAAAAAATTCAAATTAAGATTTTATCAAATATTTTTGTTCTTGTTATCAATTATTTTTCTAATTATCCAATACTCTTATAGCTATCTTATTAATCAAAACTTGGAATTCTTCTTACAAAATGCTATTATTTGGGCAATTATTAAACTATTAATTAATGTATTTTTTATCATATCTTTGGCTCTCTCTGTTTATGGTTTGGACTTTACCAAATATTTTATTAAAAATTATAAGAAAGAAATTCTATTCTTTTCAATGATTATTTTGGGCTTTTTTCTTTTAACTTTATTATTTCAAAATTTGTGGATGATATTTTCATCCTTAATTAGTCAGCTACTTTTTAAAGTGTTTAAATTATTTTTCAATGATGTTCATTATTCAGCATTTGTTACTTCATCAACCATGTCTGAAGGAGGAGGACCTTTGTTAAGTCTAGGAAATTTCAGTGCGATCATAGGTAAACCTTGTTCGGGTATTGATTCTTTATTACTTTTCATTACATTATACCTTCTTGTGGTCTTTCTGGACTATAAAAGATTAAACAAATCATTAACTATAATATTTTTCATAGTAGGAGCATTTGGAATGTTTGCAGTAAACATCTTAAGAATTTTTTTACTGTTTATTGTTGGAGCATTTTATTCTGAGAAATTAGCAATTGGATTATTCCATACAAATATTGGATGGATATTATTTGTAGCTTATTTTAGCATTTATTGTATAATTGTATCAAGATATATCTATAATAAGAAGTCTAATTAAAGATCTTTTTGTGAATTTTTTTTAGAATCATTATTCTCTGATTTTTATTATTAATAAATTGTTTTAGCCTTAACATAATTTTCATTTTTCTTTCAATCATTTTAAGATAACTTCTACTTAACTGTTCAGTTCTCATTACTTCTGTATGACTTGTATAATGTGCATAATTGAAATCTTCAATCAATCCTTTCTTCTTAGCAATTTCATAAACCCTTGTTCCTGGATAAGGAGTGCAGATATTAAAATTAACATTAACAGGATTTATCTGTCTGATCAACTTTTTAGTTTCCTTAATTGTCTGCTTTGTCTCTCCTGGCAATCCTAAGATAAGTTGAGCCATTGGAAAAATACCAATTTTGTTACAATAATCAAAAACTTTTCTAATTCTATCAACATTCAGTCCTGGCTTTCCTATACTTTTCAGTAATTTCTGTGAACCAGTTTCAACACCAAAATCAATCTTGACACAGCCAGCTTTTTTCATTAATGATAAAATTTCTTCATCCATTTGATCAACTCTTGCTTCAAATACCCACTCAATGTTTAGTTTCTTGTCAATAATTTTTTTACATAACTGTTTAAACCATTTTTTATCATTTTCAAGCACAATATTCCTAACATAAAATCCTTTAATCCCTAATTTTACCAAGAATTCTATCTCTTTCATAACCTTATTTATACTTTTATAGATAACCTTGTTTCCATACGTTAAAGGATAAGGGCAATAGCTGCAGTTATAATGACAACCAACTGCTGTTAAGACAGCAGCATATGATATCTTTTTCTTATCTGTTAGCTTAGTTGTTTGTACATATCTCTTGATATTAATATAACCAAAGCTTTTGAAATTTAACTTATCAAGATCATTCTCAATATTCCATTTGTTACAGATTAATTTACCATTATCAATATATACCAAACCATGACATTTTTTACTTGGAGAATTGCAAAACTCAAAAATATGGTTATAATAAGGAAATCTTCCTTGTAAAGCATAATCAATCCATTTATTTTTTAGAATATACTCTGGTATAACATTGCAAGGCCCACCAAAAACACATATTTTGCATTGAGAGACTATTAATTTGATTTTCTCCAATAATTTAATATCATGATCAATTGAAGGTAAAGATACCAAAGCAAGAATATAATTTGGTTGCTCTTTCTCAACTGCTGATATAATTTCTTTATCAGAATAATCCATAGCTTGTCCATCTATTACTTTAAAACCCTTTTTTGTATCTAATAATGCAGATATAGCGTATGTCAATGTAATAGGAAAAAAGTAATGTTTATCATTATCTTTATAACAGACACCCATATTTCCAGCAGGTTCTCTCTCAATCTTATAACCTATTGGATCATTTGGATTAAGCAGAACAAACTTCATTTAAAACACCGTAGGAATTAAAGTAAATAAACCCATTATTATACAGAATAACCAAAATTTAAGCTTTAAAGCAAGTTTCATGAGTGCATGAATCGTAATTAAACCAAACAAAAAAGAAAAACCAATACCAAATGTTACAACATTAATATCAATTGCAGCATTTGTTACACCTAAACCAATACTAGCACCTAAAATTAGGGGAATGCTCATTAAAAAAGATAGTTTTAAAGCAACTTCACTCTTAAACTTTTGAAATAGTAAAAAGCTGATTGTTAATCCAGATCTTGATAATCCAGGAAATATTGAAAATGATTGCACAACTCCTAGTAAGACACTATCCTTTGAACTAAGATCTCTTATACCCCTTTCTTCCTTCTTTTTTGGAACAAATCTTTGAATTAAGCCAGTAATTATCAATAAAACACCAATTAATGCCATAATTAGGGTAATATTAGGTGAAATTATACTAAGGAGCTTATAAAAGAAAAATCCCAAAAATCCACTTATAATAGTTGCAATAATAAGAAATTGCATTAATTTTTTTGACTTAAATAAACTAAAAAAAATCAGTCTTCTAAAATAAACTATTGCAGCTAATAGTGTTCCACAATGCAGCCAAATACTATATTGTAATGCTTGACTAAAACTTATGTTGAAGAATTTAAGCATTAATAAAACAACCTGACTTTGACTGCTTACTGGTAACCATTCAGTTAAACCCTGAACAATTCCTAGAACAATTGCTTGAATAATTGTAATCATTTATTTACCCCCAATTATTTTATTAGTATTTTTTACTTATATTTAAAGGTTACAATTTTATAGTAGTTATATATCTATGAAGTTATGATAAAATCTTTATTTCTGTGGTTTGTCATCCTGCATAGAACCAGTGATTTTGGTGGACCTTATAATAATAATGGGGTTACATCTATAACCAAAAGATTTAAATAATATTGGTTCATTTATGGTACATATGGTTCAAAATAGGGACAATTTGGATTTAGAAATAATACTACTTTTGTTAAGAGATGAAAATCATTTAAGAAACATTGCAAGAACCCTAAAGGTGCCACATTCAACAATTCTACGGAAATTAAAAAAACTCACAGAAGAAAAAATTTTAGATTACAAAAGAGAAGGGAAAAACAAGGTTTTTTTCATAAAAAAGAATTTACAAGCAAAAAATTATGTTTTAAATGCAGAAAGGTATAAACTAATCAAATTATTGAAAAAATATCCTCAGTTAAATATAATTATAGAGGATATTTTGAGGAAAACAGATGAAAAAATGATTATTCTTTTTGGCTCTTATGCTAAATTTACAGCAAAAAGGGATAGTGATATAGATATTTATATAGAAACAAAAGAAAAGAAAGTTAAAGAAAAAATAGAATCTCTATATTCAAAAATTAAAGTTAAAATAGGATCTTTTGAATTGAATTCTTTATTAATAAAAGAGATAATCAAAAATCATGTAATTTTAAAAGGTGAAGAACAATTCTATGAAAAGACAAAGTTTTTTGAATAAACTAAAAGAAGAAGGTAAACTAGAATTAGTAGAACCTTCTGATGAAATCTGTAATTCATATCTCGAAAAAGCTGATAACTGTTTAAAGTCTTCCAAAATACTGTTACAAAATAACTTGTATGAAAATTCTATCTCAATGTCATACTATGCTATGTATAATTCCTTAACAGCTTTATTATTCAAAACTGGCATAA
>Ga0209636_10003416_pt1 | contig 16210 bp, 19 predicted proteins | sample DeeMarSWOR152_54_FD_187464 | JGI IMG/M metagenome (GOLD analysis project Ga0209636, IMG submission 187464) | Marine sediment microbial communities from White Oak River estuary, North Carolina - WOR-1-52-54 (SPAdes) (version 2) | ecosystem: Environmental > Aquatic > Marine > Intertidal zone >...
AAGAATCATGAGGGGGATTGCGATAAGAAACATTTTCCTAATTCCATGTTTGTCTGCTAACCATCCGGTCGGCAAGGCTATAGCCGTTCCTGAGATTCCAGCTATGCTGGTCACTGTACCCAACTGAAAAGGTGTCGCGCCTAATCTGAGAATGTATACAGAGCGAAATTGCCTAGTCAGATTGTCAAAGAAAGCACCAGCGGCCGCTCTGATCATGTTGACCCTGAATGGCATCGGCTGTCTCTTAATGAACTTGACCATATTCTCAAGTACCTCCTTTATCAAGGCTATCACGAACATTTGTGCTGTGGGATTCATCTGACAATAGACTATGCCTTTAGAATCGGATGTTTTTATATCATTTGGTATGTATTCTCGCGAAAGATCAAGATTCCTTATGCGGAAATTTCACACACAGTTGAGAAAGCGAGCTAATTGATGCCCCCAAAATAGCGCGCGCTAAGAAGCCAAGATAATTTCGGGATAATGTAGAGCGCGCGCAAGACCTCAGGATTATGGATCATCTAGAGTCGAAGTTTCTTCCAAAAGTCATAAAAACCACAAAAAGGAGAAAGGCACAGGGTGAATTTGAATGGATAGAGTGCAAGCCTTTGATATTCCTGCAGACGATATGGACAGGGCAAAGAAGTTCTATCAAGAGGTTTTTGGCTGGAAAATAGATCCAGTTCCAGGCAGTGGAGGTAATTTCCATGAAGCTATTACAGTCCCTGTTGATGAAAATGGAGAACCAAAAGTGATTGGAGGAATAAATGGAGGTTTCTTTCAAAGGGGGACTCATGGTCTAGAAGGAACTTTTTTTGAAATTAATGTTCCCTCAGTGGATGAATACGTAGAAAAGACAAAGTCAGCAGGTGGAAAAATAGTCAAGCCAAAGGGACCCATATTAGATATTGCATTCTTTGCACTAGTGAAGGATACGGAAGGAAACGTCATAGGTCTTTGGGAAGACATCAAAAGATAGCTAGAAAGCTCCAACTATCAATGATGGCAACACCACTAGCAATCATAGTGTACAGAAGAAAACATTATAGCTGCTTACAATATCCAGTTTTATACCTGGTATCGTAAGCTATAGTCTTCTAAAAAAGGAGATTAGCATGTAAGTATATAATAATGGGCTAGTATTGAGTAGACCTTGTGTTTTAGAGCTGGGAAATGATAGTTTTTCTTAAGGATTTACTCCATACATGGGTGAGTTTTGGATTTTGGATGGCATTCTGCTATTTGTTCAGGAGAACATTCCTTAGGATCTTTAACCTTCTTCTCAGGATGCTCACAACATGATCTTTCTTTACACATGAAACATACCTCTCCTACGAGAAAGCATGCAATCAGATTATTTAACATTACTGTAGTCAGTTACCTGTAAGATTGAAGTTTTTTCCACAAGTCATAAAAACTTAAGCGGAAGGAGTAATGAAGGATCAGCATGAAAATATTGAACCCTGAGAAAGATGCTTTTGGTCAGAAATTATGGGCTGCTTACAAAGGAGAAGAGGTTTTTGAAATTGTGGAAAGAGATGATGGGTTAATCAATGCTATGAAAATAGCAGGGTATTTTTCTGATTATGAAGATTGGCCTCCAATTGAGCAAGAGGCTATGCAATCTGTGAAGGGAAGAGTTTTGGATGTAGGCTGTGGGGCTGGCAGGCATTCTTTGTACTTGCAGAAGAAGGGTTTTGATGTGCTTGGGATTGACATTTCTCCTCTTGCCATAAAGGTCTGTAAGTCAAGAGGATTAGAAAAAGCCAAGGTCATGTCGCTTGAAGAAGCTAGGTTTGAACCAAGCTCCTTTGATACGATCATAATGATGGGAGGGAATTTTGGTCTATTTTGCAGTTTCACTAAGGCACGAAAGCTGCTTAAGAGATTCCATAAAATGACAAGCAAGTATGCTATTATCATTGCAACGAGTAGAGATCCATACAAGACTGATGACCTTGCACACTTGGAATACCATGAACGCAACAGGCAGAAAGGCAGAATGTGTGGACAGGTTAGGATCAGGTCTAGATTTCGAAAATACGTTGGCAAATGGTTTGACTATTTATTGGTATCAAGGGATGAAATGAAGCAGATTCTCTTGGACACTGGATGGAGAGTTAGGGAATTCCTAAATGGTAAAGATTCAAATTATGTTGCGATTATCGAAAAGACAGCTTAAGCGCGCGCTCTAAAGGATGACTGCAACATCTTCTTAGAAAAAATGGGGATTTTGCGGGAGATATCTCCACTAAACGTTAGTTCCTCCGAACCGATGTATTAGCCTAGGAAAGATAGGTAAAAACGAGCCGCTTATGATTTCTCAGCTAGTTTCTTTTCAAGTTTGTGGAATATCCTATTCAACGAAAAGTCTGTGATGATAAAATAATGCCGATCTAGGAAACTACTTCGAGTAGATGGTTAATAGCGCTGTCTAATCCGACAAAAAAGATTTGGGTATCAAATCCTTAGTACTATGTGACCCGACATGAAGTTCTGCAATAAGTGTGGTTCCCACATGAAGAAGACAAAGAATGGCTTTTTATGCCGAAAGTGTGGGAATATGATTCATATGAATGCTGGAGTGCAATCGAAGAAAGCGAAGAAAATAGAGCATTCCAGTTTGGTTTACGTAGTCAATAGTTCAAAAGACAAATATGCGAAAGTTTCTCAAGAATGCCCGAAATGTGGAAATAGAGAAGCGTTCCGTTGGTTTTCCGTAGTCTCCGGTGAACATGCAGGTATCAGGAGAGAAAGAACAGTAGAGCATTTCAAGTGTACGAAGTGTTCACACTCATGGACCAAGGCTTCCTAAAGACCGGCAAACAATACGTGTAGCGAGATTCAGATATGAATCATGACTTCACAATATTTTTCTATGCACTAGCTGTCTGGTCTATGTTAGGTGATAAGAACGCCAAGAGTACGGCCATATAAACGGAAGAAACCTGGTGGAAAACGAAAGTCAGTCCCTGTGAAGGATCATTACAGAAGGACGCCAAGATAGCAAATTTGCAGATTGTTGACTTATGATGTTTTCTGTGTTAGCATAGGAGTGACACGCATGAGTGAATTGAAAGTTTCTGACTTCCTACTTTATAATCAAATTGAAAAATCATAAACTACTGTTTTTTCTTTTTGCTAGAAAGTTATAAACCTAGAAAGTCTCTTTCATATGAGAAAGGAGTAAAATGAGATCTAATAGATTAGGATATGGATCGCATTCGATTCTTAATGAATACATCTTTGAAAACAAGTGTAAGAGAATCATGGAGATCGGTGTTGCGGATGGTGAGAATGCAAGAAGCATGGTGGAAGTTGCAATTCAAAACTTCTTATCTGATGAAGTTGAGTATTATGGATTCGACTTTTTCGATGACGATTCCAAGATGAAGCAAATAAGGCAGAAATTAGAAGAGACAGGATGCAGGTTCAGACTTTTCAAGGGTGATTCTGTTGAGACTCTTCATAGGATTGTGAAGACTTTGCCTAAGATGGATTTGATCTTCATTGATGGAGGTCATTCTCATGAAATAGTGAAGAATGACTGGGAAAACTCAAAAACTCTAATCCATGAAAGAACGGCAGTATTCTTCCACAACTATAATTTCTCAGGTGTCAAGAGGCTAGTTGACAGCATTTCCAGAGAAGAATATCAAGTGAAGATAATCCATCCTCCATCGGATTGTGATACAGCCTTCGTTAAGAAAAGGAATATACATCTCCACAGGTGGCTTTTCCAAGGAAGCCAAATATGAAGCAGAACACAGCAACGAACAATTAACCCTAATAGATGCGGACAGACTGGTACAGCTAATTGTACAAAACTACGACAACTTCGAGGTAGAGACAAGACTACTGATCCCTTTATCAAAGATCTATTGGCCTACGTAAACTGGGATTTGCGTTGGAGCTATGCGTTCCACTCGTACTGGTTCGAGTCCATAGATAAACGCCCACAGGAATATGTGCTAGAAGAGGTCTACGCTGGTTAGATAGAACTTGTTGTCGTAGGTTTCTAAGAAAGTAGCGGATTTGGTCAGCGGTTTGGCCATGAGCGTTCCATAGCTTTGGCTCAGTGTCATGTAGTATTCCGCTTTGTAAGCATTCAATGTTTTGTCTGATAATACCGCGCGATCAACTACTGTCTTGAGAGCTCTCTCTTCAGCTTTCCTCATGAGTCGGATAGTTTCTTCTTTTGTCGGCGCTATAATCTCCTTTATTGTGACTTTGCCTTCATCTTCTTTCATTAGTACGTATCCTTTTTCTGTCTGTATGGTTTTTTCAGGTTGGATAATCTTCCTCCGCTCTAGCATTTTTATGTATTCCTCACTTCTGATAACTAGGCCTGTTCGGTCTTCTGTGACTTGACGATAGACTCTTAGGATCCTATTCCAATTTGGTTTCATCTTCCTTCTGGGTGGGTGAACTGGTTTTCTTGTTGGTTTGATTATCTTGTAGGCGCTTGGAAAGGTCAGAACCTCTTCGTAACCGAGTTTCTTGTAGAAGTTGTGAGCTATGTCCGCTCGTCCAGAGGTTAAGAAGCTGAACTGGAAATCTTTCTCTCGGAAGTACCCATGTGCTTTTTCCATGAGGATGGTGACGACTCCCTTCCTAGCATGCGCCGGATGAGTGACCACGCCCCAGATGCCTCCAACCTTCACTTCTGTGCTGTCGACACTTCTGGTCACCATATCCATGACACCTACAAAACCGATTATGAAATCCTTTTGTACAGCAGCGTAGCCGATTGAGCTGTGTTTTAGTCTTGGATCGGCTTCGATGTCCTGCTCAAACTCTAATGGATTGAAATATTCCCATAATCCTTGATCAATCAAAGGAAAGAGCTCGTCTTTTGATTTCAATTCTCTGTAAGTTTTGATTTTCATTAATGGTAAGCTTCCTCAACTTCTATTTTCAGATTTCTGTTTATTAATCAATGGTTCTTTTAATATCTTGAACATCCATAGATTACTGCTTCTCTGAGCGTTGCTCCATCTGCACTGCCATTTCAAGGCTCTGTTAATGAAAACGGTTATGAAGTTCTCGCTTCTATAAGAATTCTTGCGGGAGACATCTCCGCTGGTCGCTGGTTCGAGTCCTACCGGCGGCGCCACAACAAACGTTCTCCTTCCTCTTTCGGTACGAGGATTGCCGTGTTGTCGCAATGCTATTCTTGGGTGAATCATTTAAAGCTTATTTTTACCTTTTTCTCAATAACTGTGTGTAATTGTGTTGATGGGACAGTGAAAAGGGTTGAAAAAAGCGATATTTGTGCGTAAAGCTCGCAGCTCGGATAAGGCGGCAGTGTTCAGATTCTGTGAGAAAACTTGGAGTTGGGGCGACTATATACCGAAGGTTTGGGACAGGTGGCTTAAAGAGAGAAATGGCGGAGCGTTCGTAGCCACAATTAACGGCGTGCCTGTTGGAATTTCCCATTTAAGCATAGACAAACCCTATGAAGTGTGGCTTAGCGGAGCGAGAACACACCCAAACTACAGACGGATGGGAGTCGCAACAGAAATAACCAAAAAATGTTTGCTGTACGCGAAGAAGAAAGGCGCAAAGATCGCGAGACTCGTAACAGGATCAAATAACATGGCTGCACAAGCGGTGCTAAAAAAGCTGAGATTCAAGCCAATGGCAGAATTCGTTGAAATGGTAACCGAAAACATAACAGAAGAAAGAAGCAAAAAATCAAGACTCGCGGAAAAAAACCAAACAGGGGCAATATGGAATTACCTCCAAAACTCAGAAACTTATCATAGAGCATCAAGATTATACACAGTTTTATATCACTGGTTCTCACTGGAGAAGAAAGACCTCAAACGATTTGTAGAAGAACAAAAAGCAATAATGCATGAAAACGAAAAAGGAGAAGTAGACGGTTTAACGCTAATCGACGATGCAACAGTACGAGAATGGCATGAAAACACTATGCAAACATGCTACATAGACGGAGACTACAACGCAGTGCTTAGCATGATAAGGTTTTTCAAAAGTTATTGCTATAGTTTGAGCGTCAAAAAGATTTACGGATTCACATGCAACCATAAGCCGATAACCACAGCTTTAGAAAAACTCGGCTTTAAACCGCCAGACTCTGTGGAAATAATTTATGAAAAGAAACTCAGCTAAGTTAGGATGAAATATACTCGATAAATGTTTTATGCGTGCATTGCAGTATTAAAAGCTCTAAAGCATGAGTGCATTGCGGTTGAGTTCTCACACAGTCAATAATTGTTGCATGTTAAACTAGTAAGGTTTAAATAAAGTATGGTTTATTTTCCGTAGTTAGCTTTAGTAATCATGGTTGGCGATAAATGTCAAGAGAATTCCGTCACATATTTAGAATAACGGGCACTGATATAGAAGGCACCCTAAAAATGCCATACGCCCTAAAAAGAATTAAAGGAGTAAACCTAAATCTGGCAAACGCAATATTAAAAAAGGCTGAAATAAACCCTGACAAAAGGGCTGGTTTTCTAACAGAGGCAGAGGTTGAAAGAATAGAACAAATAATAAAGGAACCAACAAAGTTTGGACTACCAAGCTGGCTTCTAAACAGAAGAAAAGATTCAGAGACCGGGAAAGATTTGCACATCATTAGAGCAGATCTTGATTTAAGAACAAAGACGGATATTAAGCAGATGAAAGAGATAAAATCGTGGCGAGGATATCGCCATGCTCACGGATTGAAGGTGCGTGGACAAAGAACAAGAACCACTGGAAGAAAAGGAAAAGCAGTTGGAGTGAAAGTCAAAGTGAAGCAGAGAAGGATGTAACCCTAATGGGCGACCCTAAAAAACAGAGAAAGAAATATGAAGCTCCACGGTTTCCATGGCGAACAGACGTCTTACAAGAAGAGCTTAAACTTTTGGGTCAGTATGGTTTGCGAAACAAGCGTGAATTATGGCGACACGAAACCATGCTGTCGAAATTCAGGGGTATAGCACGGTCTCTCATAGGCAAAACACCTGAGGAACGCAAAAAAACAGAGAAGATGCTGTTAACACGCTTGAAAAAACTCGGCATAATACATGAAACAGCAGTTTTGGACGACATCTTAGACTTGGCAATTGAAGACATCCTTGAACGTAGACTCCAAACCATCATTTTCCGTAAAGGCTTAGCCAAGTCGGTTTACCAAGCCCGTCAACTAGTAACTCATGGACAAATAGCTATAGTAAACCGGCGGGTAACCGTGCCAAGCTATTTAGTGATGAGGGAAGAAGAAAACCAGATAACATATACGCCTCAAAGCCCACTTGCAAATCCACGTCACCCTCTACGCCAAACAATAGCAGTTGTGGCCACAACCGAGAAGAAAACAGAGGAAACACAAGCTAAGGAGGGATGAGATGAGTAGCAGCGGAAGCACCAGCAAGAAAACTGAGAGGTGGGGCGTAGTCCATGTTTACAGTTCCTACAACAACACAATAGTTCACATCACAGATATTTCCGGTGCAGAAACCATAGCGAGAACCTCAGGCGGGATGTTTGTAAAGGCAGATAGAATGGAATCCTCAACCTACGCAGCCATGCGGGCGGCCTCTGGAGCGGCGAAAATAGCCAAAGATAAGGGAATAAAAGCCATACACATTAAGATAAGAGCCCCTGGCGGTTCGGGACCAAGAACCCCGGGCGCAGGTGCACAAGCAGCTATACGGGCTCTGGCAAGAGAGGGATTCCGCATAGGGCGCATAGAAGAGGTTACACCTGTTCCTCATGATGGAACACGAAGACCCGGTGGCAGAAGGGGAAGAAGAGTATAACCAAACCCGTGTAACTAATACTTCACTCTTGATAGAAAAATTGAAATAATGCACCAGTATTCTATTGAGCGACACAGCTTATCATAAGCTATCGTGGAGTGTCCAAGTAAGTGGAAATAAAAGTGCTTGAAAGAGACGATAGGAACATGCGTTTACTTATTCAGGGAGCTGATGCTCCGTTTATGAATGCCTTAAGAAGGACAATAATTGCGGAAGTTCCATGCATGGCAATAGATGAAGTTGTAATAATTGAGAATTCTTCAGTATTACAAGATGAAATCATAGCCCACAGACTTGGACTCATCCCCCTAAAAACCGACTTGGACGGTTATAATCTGCCTGAAGAATGCTCATGCAAAAGCGAGTTTGGATGCAACCTTTGTAGAGTTTCGCTCACGATTGATGCAGAAGCAAAAGAAGAAACGAGAACTGTCTATTCGGGGGAGCTAATCTCAGAAAACCCGGATATAACTCCGGTGAGCGACAAGATACCCATAGTAAAACTAGTGAAGGAACAGAAGCTGAAGCTTGAAGCCTACGCGAGACTTGGAAAAGGGAAAAACCACGCGAAATGGCAACCAGTTTCAATGTGTACATATAAGTATTTTCCACAAATTGAAATCGACAAACAATGCGACGCGTGTGGAGAATGCGTAGAGATTTGTCCAAGGAAGGTCTTAATCAAGGCTGGGCACAAAATAGAAATTCGCGATTTGATGGCTTGTACTCTCTGTCAAGACTGCGTTGACGTTTGCCCAAAAAATCCTCCAGCCATAAACGTGAGCTGGAAAGAGGGAGCCTTCATTTTCAGCCTAGAATCCACAGGTGTGCTTTCTCCGGAAAGAATAATGAATGAAGCTGTTAAAATCCTGAATGAGCACCTGAAGGAATTTATAAGTCAAGTCAAGGTGAAAAGGAGTGAAAAAGGCTAAGACAACAAATCCGGAGCTTGTCAAGCTTATTCGCTTCTTAAAAAAACAAAGCAGAGAAAATAAGGTTAAGATTTGGAGTGATGTTGCCGAAAGTTTGGCAAAGCATAGGAGAAAACGCATAGCCGTGAATGTAAGCCGATTGAACAGATACACAAAGAAAAACGAAACAGTTGTTGTTCCAGGTAAAGTTTTGAGCGCAGGTAAAATCGATCATCCAATAACTGTGGTAGCCTTCGCCTTATCGGAAAAGGCAGAAGGAAAAATAAAGGCCGTAAAGGGAAAAACCTTATCATTTCTTCAACTTGTCAAGAAAAACCCGAAGGGCTCCAACGTTAAGATAATTGGGTGAAAAAATGCAGATAATAAACCAAACAGCCACAATAATAGATGCAAAAGACCTCATTCTGGGCAGAATGGCAAGCACAATTGCTAAACGATTGCTAAAAGGCGAAAAAATAATAGTTGTAAACGCTGAAAAATCTGTGCTTTCAGGTAAAAAGAAAAGCAGAGTAATAGATGCAAAAGAGTTCCTTGAAGTAGGGCATCCAAAAAAGGGTCCGTTCCATTACAGAAGACCAGACAGAATAGTTCGAAGAACGGTTAGAGGCATGCTTCCGTATAAACAACCCAAGGGCAAACAAGCATATAAAATGCTTAAAGTGTTCATCGGAATGCCAGAAGAACTTAAAGACCAGAAAATGGAGACTTTGGCGGACGCGCACGCCAAAAAACTGAGATGCCCGTATTTCACGGTTGGCGAATTTGCAAAAGAGATAGGGTGGAACCCTGGTGAATAGTTATGCCAGCTAAAAAAGTTTTGGTTGTTAGTGGAAAAAGGAAAACAGCCATAGCGCGGGCCGTTGTTAGGCCTGGAGAAGGAAGGATACGCATAAACAGAACCCCCATAGAAATTTATGAACCGGAAATTGTACGCAAAAAAACAATGGAGCCGCTCGTACAGGCTGGAGATGAAGTTTGGAAACAACTGGACATGGACATAAAAGTTTCGGGTGGAGGATACATGGGACAGGCAGAAGCAGTGAGAATGGCAATAGCAAACGCTTTGTTAAAATGGACGAAGAGTTCACGTCTACGCAGAGTCTTTGTTGAATATGACAGGTCAATGGTTGTTGGAGACCCGAGACAGAAAGAGCCTAAAAAGTTTGGAGGCCCAGGAGCAAGAACCCGAGGCCAGAAAAGCTACAGATAGAGAGAGGCTGATTTGGATGATTATACCTGTAAGGTGTTTTACATGCGGCAAGTTAATCGGAGACAAGTGGGAAGAATTCGCGAGAAGAGTGAAAGCCGGAGAGGAACCTGGCGAAGTCTTGGACAGTTTGGGCCTCAAAAGATACTGTTGCAGAAGCATGTTGCTATCGCATGTGGAAATCATAGACGAGATTCTGCGATTTTATGAAGAAGCAGAGAAGAGAAGGGAGGCAAGAAACTACTACTATTAAGAAATTGAAGGAGAAAACATGTCAACAGTTATTGAAGATATGATTGCAAGAAAAGTTTTTAACAGCCGTGGAGAAGAAACAATAGAAGTTGATGTTGTAACAACTTCAAGTTTTGGAAGAGCCTCAGCTCCGGCTGGAAAAAGCCGTGGAAAGGCTGAAGTGGTTTACTATCCTCAAGGCGGAGTGGACCAAGCAGTTAAAAAAGTTGAAGAGCTGATAGCTCCAGAAATAATCGGATTAAATGTGGATTTTCAGGAAGAAATCGATAAAACATTGCATGAAATGGACGGCACGAGAGATTTTAGAGTTATAGGCGGAAACACAGCCTTCGCCATTTCAATGGCAAGTGCTGAGGCTGCAGCAAATTCTTATGGTTTACTTCTCTTCCATTATTTAGGCGGATACATTGCCCATGAACTTCCATATCCCCTTGGAAACGTAATAAGCGGTGGAACGCACACAAGGGGAAAAACTCCCGACATACAGGAATTTCTTGTTCTTCCCCGCGGAGCTGAATCATTTTTAGACGCTGCTACAGCTAACGCTAAAATCCACAGAAGAATCGGCGACATGCTAAAGAAAAAGGATAAGCTCTTTAGTAGTGCAAGAAGCGATGAAGGAGCGTGGATTGCAAACATCGGAAATTTGGATGCTTTGGAAGTGTTGGCTGACGCGTGTGAAGAGGTGGGCAACGAATTAGGTTTCGAATGTGGTCCAGGCATTGACGTTGCAGCATCCTCCCTATGGAATGCCGGAAAGAAAACCTATAACTATCTGAGGGAAGGAAAAAAACGAAATTCAGGAGAACAGTTAGAATTCATTCGTGAACTCACCAAAAAATATCATCTCGTTTATGTTGAAGACCCTTTCCATGAAGAGGACTACAAAAGCTTTGCAGAACTCACCAAAAAAGTGAAAAACTGTTTGATTTGTGGTGACGACCTGTTTGTCACAAACATTGAAAGGTTGAGCCATGGAATAAAATTGCGCGCAGCGAACTCGGTAATAATAAAGGTGAATCAAGTTGGCACGCTCACCGATGCTTGGGAAACCATTGAAATGGCGCGGGAGGCTGGATACGTTCCGGCGGTTTCTCATCGTTCAGGAGACACATGTGACTGGCATATAGCCCACTTGGCTGTGGCCTTCAGATGTCCAATAATAAAGACTGGAGTTGTTGAGGGAGCAAGAATAGCGAAAATAAACGAGTTGGTAAGGATAGAGGAATTTTTAGGGGATAGAGCTAAAATGACTGAACTCCAAATGCTTTAGAGGAGAGAGAAATTTGTCAGAAGTTAAGGACGAAAAGCTTGCAAAGGAAGGAGAAACAACAAGCGTAAGCACAGAGGAAGAGCTTCTGCTACCGCGAGACACGCTTCTCTCTGCGGGAACACACATTGGAACCAGAATGAAAACAAGGGACATAGAGCAGTTCATATATCGCGTTAGACCAGACGGCCTGTTCGTCTTGGACGTTAAAAAGACAGACGAACGCATAAGAATAGCAGCAAAATTTCTAGCCAGATTCGAACCATCAAAAATCGCGGTTGCAGCAACCAGACTTTACGCACAAGAACCCGTTAGAAAATTCTGTGAAGTAACTGGAGCGATTCCCATAGCCGGACGATTCATTCCAGGACTCTTAACAAATCCGTTGTATCCTAACCGCGTCGAACCAGCCGTCTTAATAGTGTCCGACCCAAGGGCTGATTCTCAAGCGGTTAGAGAAGCATCTTCAGTAGGCACACCCGTAGTAGCCTTATGCAGCACAGACAATGACTTTTCAGAGGTAGACTTGGTGATTCCAACAAACAACAAGGGTAGAAGGGCCTTAGCCATCATCTACTGGCTTTTAGCAAGACAAATACTTCACGAAAGGGGTGAACTGCCGCTGGATAAAGATTTGCCATTAACAATTGAGGACTTTGAAGCTAAGATTTCAAGAGAAGAGGAAGGAGACTAGCAGGTAGTGAAGATTCGGCTTCCAACCCAAGCCGGAGCTTTCTATGCGGGAACAGATGAATCATTAAAAAGGCAAGTAGAAAACTGCTTTCTTCATAAGCTTGGACCCGGAAAAATACCAGAAATTGCTAAGACCGGGCCGAGACGGATAATAGGTTTGGTTTGTCCACATGCAGGTTACATGTATTCGGGTCCTGTGGCAGCCCACGCCTATTATGAGTTGGCTTTAGATGGTAAACCGGACGTTGTGGTTCTTTTTGGTCCAAACCACAGTGGTTACGGCAGTGCTTTGGCTGTTATGAACGAGGGTTTTTGGCGTACGCCTTTGGGTGACGTTGAAATAGATGGTGAGTTGGCTAACCAAGTTGTGCGTGAATCGCGTATTACCGATATTGATGATTCAGCTCACAGTTTTGAGCATTCAATTGAGGTTCAGCTTCCGTTCCTTCAGTATCTTTATGGTTCAGAATTTAAGGTTGTACCCATTTGCTTTTTGATGCAAGATTTATCCTCAGCTAGAGAGGTTGGACAGGCAGTAGCTAAAGTTTTAGCTGGAAAAAAAGGGATCGTTATAGCCTCTTCAGATATGACTCATTATGAGTCTCAAGAAAGCGCAGAGAGAAAGGACAAAATGGTTCTCGAAGCCGTAAAAGCGATGGATGAGGCCAAGCTCTATTCCGTTATTGAGGCTGAACGCGTTAGCGCTTGCGGTTATGGTCCAATAGCCGCTTTGATGACTGCCGCTAAGATTTTGGGAGCGAAAGAGGCAAAATTATTATGTTATAAGACTAGTGGAGATGTTATTGGCGACTACTCAAGTGTGGTTGGGTACGCCGCCGTGTGCTTCAAGAAATAGTGATGTATAGATGGGGGTTATTGCTTCAGCTCCCGCAAAAGTGATACTTTTCGGAGAACACTTCGTAGTCTATGGCGAACCAGCTATAGTGTTAGCCATAGATAAAAGAGTCTATGCAAAAGTGGAACTACGTGACGACAAACGACTGTATCTGCATTCTGTAAACCTCAACATTGCAGGATACTTTGAAAATGGAATCTTTAAAATCGAACAAGGCGATGCAAAAGAAGCGAAATTAAAATTTGAACCCTTGAAGCTTACTGTAGAGAAAGTCCTAGAAATTCATGGGGAGAGTGCTGGTTTAGATGTTGAGGTTAACTCGACAGTTCCTGTTGCTGCAGGTTTGGGTTCTTCGGCTGCTGTGGCAGCTGCTGTGACAGCGGCTGTTGGAGCTCTTCTAAACGTGAAACTGTCAAAGGAAACTGTTTTCCGCATATCTTATGAAGCTGAAAAGATTGTGCATGGTACACCATCGGGGGTGGATCCGGCAATTTCAACCTTTGGCGGTTCGCTTCTGTTTCAGATGGACACTGGTTTCAAACCATTAGATGTTAAGGCTGACGTTCCGCTTGTTATTGGCTATACTGGTGTTGAAAGGTCTACACGCGCCCAAGTTGCAAAGGTTCGGGATTTAAAGAGTAAGTATCCAAGGGTTGTTGAGCCTATGATGAGGGTTGCCCGTGAGATCGTTTTAAGAGCAATAGATGCCCTCAAAGAGGGTGATTTGGAAACCCTTGGAGATTTAATGAACATCAACCATGCTCTGCTTTATGGGTTAGGGGTTTCAGATGAATCATTAGAATGGCTTATAAGAGCTGCGCGAAAAGCAGGTGCCCTAGGGGCAAAGTTAACTGGTGCTGGTGGAGGTGGATGTATGATTGCATTAGCTGAAAATGGAAGGCTTGAAGAAGTTTTTGAAGCTATTCAAAGGGCGGGTGGAATGCCTTTCATAGCTAGGAAAACGGATGAAGGTGTTAAGATTGAGCGGGCTTAAACCAACAATTTTGAAAATAGGTGGCTCCGTAATCACAGATAAGGGTAAAGAGCTTGAGGTTCGAATGCAAGCTATAAACCGTTTGGCAGAAGAAACACGAAAGGCAAACATTCAAAATTTGATAATTGTTCATGGCGGAGGAAGTTTCGGGCATCCCCTAGCACAACGATACGCTATAGCAGAGGGATTTAAAGAGAAAACTCAGAAAACTGGTTTTTCAGAAACGCATCACATAATGACCGTGCTTAACGGACTATTCATGGATGCATTAATATGGCGCAACGTTCCAGCAGTAAGCATCACACCTTCCTCATGCATAATAACAAAAAATGGCAGAATCCAACGCTTTGAAGATGCATCATTAAAGATGCTGTTGAAAATGGGTTTCTTACCCGTCCTCTATGGAGACGCAGTCTTGGATTTAGAGTTAGGTTTTACTATACTGTCTGGCGACCAACTGGTCTCGGTGCTCGCCACGAGGTTTAATGCAGGACGCATAATAGTCGGCGTTGACGTGGACGGACTATATGATGCTGACCCAAAAGTTAAGAAATCGGCAAAAATGTTCAAGCACTTAACATTAGAAGAGCTTAAAGAACTTCGAAGCAAACTCGGCAAGTCAACGCCGTGCGATGTTACAGGTGGCATGATCGGAAAGGTAGCCGAGCTTCTACCAGCCATAAAACATGGAATTCCAGTAACAATTGTGAACGCTACAAAGCCAAACTATATTTATAAAGCCCTTAAAGGGAAAAAAGTGAAAAGCACATTAATAGAGAAGGAATAGCGAGTTGACTAAAGAAACAAAAAAGCGTAAATCAGAACATATCAAGATCTCCCTAAATCAGAACGTTCAAGCAAGAAAAACAACAACAGGTTTCGAAGACATCTACTTTATTCATAGGGCTTTGCCAGAAATCAATAAGCAACAAATAGACTTATCCACAACCGTTTTTGGCTACAAGTTTGTTGCACCATTAATTGTGGGCGCAATAACTGGCGGAACATCAGAGGCAACAAAAATTAATGCAACAATAGCTGAAGCCGTGGAAGAGCTGGGTTTAGGAATGGGCGTTGGAAGTCAACGGGCAGCCATAGAAGATAGAAAACTTGAAAAAACTTTCGCCATAGCCAGAAAAAAGGCTCCAACAGCCTTCCTAATTGCAAACATCGGCGGAGTGCAGCTCGTCAATGGATACGGTCTAAAAGAAGTGAAAAAAGCAATAGAAATGATCGAGGCAGACGCCGTCGCAATACACCTAAACGCATTACAAGAGGTTGTTCAACCAGAAGGTCAAACAAACTTTGAAGGGGTTCTTAAGAGTATAGGTGAAATCGCGAGAGAACTGGACAAGCCTGTGATTGTGAAGGAAACAGGTGCTGGTATTGCTTCTGAAGAGGCGAAGAAACTTGAGGATGTGAGTGTGGAAGGCATAGATGTAAGCGGGGCGGGTGGCACAAGTTTTGCGGCGGTTGAGTATTATCGTGCAAAAAAATGTGGAAACAGTTTCCAACACAGATTAGGTGATGTTTTCTGGGATTGGGGCGTTCCAACAGCCGTAAGCGTTGTTGAGGTTGTTCAAACGGTGAGAATTCCAGTTATTGCTTCCGGAGGAATACGCGACGGAGTGGATGTGGCTAAGGCTTTAGCTTTAGGTGCAAGTCTAACAAGTATTTCTCAACCAGTGTTGCAGGCAGCAGTTAAAGGCGTAAAAGAAACAAAAAACGTGCTTTCACTTTTAATAGAAGAATTGAGGAATGTCATGTTTCTTGTAGGAGCAAATTCTGCTCAAGCTTTGCGTGAGGTTTCCCTTGTAATAACGGGTAAAACGGCGGAATGGTTGAGGATTAGAGGGTTTAACGTAGAAAAATATGCGCGGAGAGGGAGGAATTAAACTTTTGGATATTGAGAAACTTCTTGAAGAGAAAGCCGCCTTAATAGACAAGGTTATTGAGAAGTATATTCCAAGAATTTTCTCAGAAAACGCAGTTCTTTTTAGAATTAACCCGCCACGCTACGCCTATCAGCCAGAAGCTCTAAACAAGGCGGTTACTGAACCAATCTGGGAGTTTCTTGACAGAGGAGGAAAAAGGTGGCGTCCAAGCCTTTTTCTGTTAATCTGTGAAGCCTTGGGCAAGAATCCGGAGGATTTTGTTGATTTCGCCGTAATCCCTGAAGTGATTCACAATGGAACAATGATGATAGATGACATAGAAGATGCGTCTGA